>WNFU01007463.1_pt1 | contig 19740 bp, 20 predicted proteins | sample 5400121 | NCBI WGS metagenome assembly WNFU01 (sample SAMN13153360, study PRJNA577476) | soil metagenome | isolation source: 100 cm soil or saprolite under grassland replicate 1 | place: USA:California | collected 2016-06-15 | reverse complement strand
CGGATCGAGCCGCATCCCGCCGTCCGCGACCAGCGGTTCCAGGACCAACTGCTCGACGCCCTCGCTCGCTTCACAGGCACGCGCCTCGGCTAGAGCCGGATCTCGATTCCGCGGTGTGTAAACCTCCGGATCGACCCCCTTCGCTCCCACACACGGAGGCGGGTCTGCGGCGCTTCGTCGACGGCATCCGCGCGCAGCGCTAGCCTGGCTTCCTCGATGCGTCAGCCGGCAGAGAGGACGACGAACAGCCAAGCTTTGCCCTCGCGTAGCGTTGCCAATCGCGGGCGCGCGCCGCGGCCACCGGCTCTCTTGGGGCTAGGTTTTGGGGACAGGTTCGAGGCTTTTCGGGGCGGCTCAGGGTTCTTCGAGGAAGGGGTGCAGCAAGCGGAGAAATCACCCGAATTGCAGGGAAAGCGGTCTACCAAGCGCTCTTCCCGCACCACATAACAGCGGGGCGAAACCTCCATGGTAAGGAGGCGGTCCCCGGTTCGAGTCCGGGAGAGGGCTTAAATACCTGCAAAACTGCCCTTTTCGATCATTACCGAGTCCCTCTTGAACAAGGAGGGGGTCGCGGATGTAATCGGCTACAGGCCCGAAGACTCCCTGCAAATCACCGTCTTCTCCGATTTAGCGGAGCACCTCCCTGATTCGGAGGGGCTCGAAGGTGTGGCGTGGCCTGGAGCACCGAAAGTCGCTGGAACAGAAGACATTCGGGATTGCGCTGCCTGGGCCCACGAATCTTGGGGACAGGTTTTGGGGACGGGGACGCGCAGTTGGGACGGAACGGTCGGTGGCTCAGGACGTGGCTCGCGTCGTGCGCGTTCCGAGCGAGTCGACGAACTCGAGCGTGTAGTCGGGGAGCTCGCCCGCCCGGTAGGCGCTGGCCAAGCGCTCGATCAGCCTCAGCCGGCCGTCGCCATGCTGGAACTGGAAGAACTCCTCGCGGTCGATAATCGCCCGCATGTCGAGCGCGCGAAAGGGCATGCTTCCGTGCAGTCGGATTTAAGACGAGGAGCACGCGCGGTATCCCTTGGCCGAAGTCGAGCATCGCCCACTTGAGCACTTGGCACCAAAGTGGACTGCCACGCTCGGCTGCCAGTAGTCCCGCTCCGCATCGAGGACCTCCCGCTCGTCGGAGTAGAGCGTTCCGCCCGCGGTCAGCGGCGCAACTCCCTCGCGCTCGAGGTAGCTCGCGACGGCGTACGCCGCACGGAAGCGCGGATTGGACTCGGACCACTGCTCGGCAAAGCGACGGCGGGTCACCGGGTTTGCCGCCTGCTGCGGCGGTAGCTCGACGAGCTTGGCGTCGAGCCAGCCGGCCCACATGAACAGCGAGAACTCTTGACGCGCAGGCCGCGGGATCAGCTTCTCGACCGTGGCCAAGAGCGGATGAACCGTGTCGCGCGCGGCACGGTGCGCGCTCGCATCCGGCGCCAAGCCAGCAAGTCGAGTGCGCGCTTCTTCGAGTGACTCGCCGCGCCGCCAGAGCAACCGTGGCTCGAAGCCCTCCTTGCGCAGGTCATCGAGCTCGTTGAAGTGGATCTCAAGAACGCGCTGGTTCCCGCGAAGCTCACGTCGGAGCGCACCGAGATGATCGAAGCCGCCCGCCATCAGGGTCGCGAACCAGCGGCCGGCCTCGTCCTTCGTCTGCTCGAACTCCACCGCCAGATCGACATCGCCGACCTTGAGCGCGCCGCGCGCATAGGAGCCGAAGATCCAGACCTCACGCACCCGCGGCAAGTACCGGCCCTCGCCGGTCACGACGCGAGCGAGAAGACTGTCTATCCGCTTCGTCGCCTCGGAACGCTTCACATGGCCAGAGTAGATCCGAATCAGCTACGAGCCATGCAACCGGTGTTGCAGATCTCGGTCATAATGTTCGCGTGCCATCTGGCCGCACGTCCTGGGTGCTGCTCGCCTACCGGCTGCCGCGCGAGCCTTCGACCCCGCGCAGTGGGCTTTGGCGGAAGCTGCGCCGGCTGGGCGCAGCACAGGTCCTAGATGGGATGGCCGCGCTGCCGCTCGACGCGCGCAACCGCGAGCAGCTGGAGTGGCTCGCGGACGAGGTCGTCGAGGCTGGCGGCGAGGCGACGATTTGGGTGGGCGAGCTCACCTCGGCTGCGCAGGAGCGCGAGCTGGCACGAAGCATGGCCGAGGCAGTCGCCGCCGACTATCGGACGCTGATCGCCGACGCCGAGGCGGCGCGCCTGGAGCCGCCCGGTCGGCGCCGGCGGACACTCAGGCGCTTGCGCCGCGAGCTGCGGCGGATCAGGTCGCGCGACTACTTCCCGCCGCGCGAACGCGAGCTCGCGCAGCAGGCCGTCGAGGAGCTGGTGGCCCTTGTAGAGGAGCCGGTCGGATGAGGTGGGCGACGCGCCGTCATTGTCACGTCGATCGCGCCGCCTGCGCCTGGCTGATCCGCCGCTTCCTCGATCCAGAGGCGGAGTTCGTCTTCGTCGACGACTCGGACGAAGTGCCGGCCGACGCGACCCCGTTCGACATGCGCGGCGTCGAGCTCTCCCACCACGGCGGCGACTGCAGCTTCGAGACGTTCTTGCACCGCTACGAGCTCGCCGATCCGGTGCTGTGGGAGATCGCGAAGGTCGTGCACGAGGCCGACCTCGCCGACGAGCGCTACGACGCGCCCGAGGCGCCGGGACTCGACGTGCTCCTGCGCGGGCTGTCGATGGTGCGCGACGACGAGCAGCTGCTCGCCCTTGCCGGTCCCTTGTTCGATGGCCTGTACGAGTACCGCAAACGAGCACTGCTGCTCGGACGCGAGCCCGCCTGATCACGTTGACCGAGTGAAGGGAGGAAGCAGATGAAATGGGTGACGAGAGAGCGTCCGAAGACCGACCGGATCGCCTGTCCCTGGCTGATCAAGAACTTCATCGACTCCGAGGCGGAGTTCCTCTACGTGCCTGCCGAGCAGGTGCTCGAGGTTACCGAGCGCGAAGGGGCGCACTCCTACGACGCGCCCGACGCCGAGTACACGCACCGTGATGGGCTCTGCTCGTTCGAGGTGCTGCTCGAGGAGTACAAGCTCGACGACCCGGCCTTGCAGTTGCTCGCGCGGATCGTGCACGGCGCCGATGTCGCCGACGACCGCGACGCGACGCCACAGTCGCGGGGCCTGCTCGCCGTTGCCGAGGGCTTCCACCTGCTCAACCTGGGCGACCACCGCCAGCTCGAGCTGTCGCTGCCGGTCTACGACGCGCTGTACGCCTGGTGCAAGAACGAGGTCGGCCGCGCCGGTGAGAACGGCTGACCGTGTCGCTCGTCCGCGCCGGCTTCATCACTATCCCGCCAGGGGCGAAGCCAGGCTTCGACCACGCCGACATCTTCCGTCCAGGCGCACGGATGTATGTCGCCCACACCGGCGCTGACCGCATGGAGGTGCTCGACTGCGCGGCGCGCAGCTACCTGCGTGCGCTTCCCGCGGACCTGCCCGGCGTCGCCGGCGTTCTGATCGACGAGGAGCACGACTTGCTCTTCTCCAGCGACCGCGCCGCCGCGCGCGTCAGCGTCTTCCGCTGCTCGGAAGAGCGGCTTCTCGCACAGGTCGAGGTGGGGCCGCACCCAAACGGGCTCGCCTACGACCGCCGCCGGCGGCGGTTGTACAGCTTCAACCTCGGCGAGCCGCTGGGCGAGCACTGCACGACCTCGATCGTCGAGCTGGACTCGATGCGGGTGCTCGCGGAGCTGCCGCTCCCGGGCCGACCTCGCTGGGCGGTCTACGACGAGGAGCGGGACGTCGTCTACGCCAACGTCCAAGAGCCTGCGCAGATCGTCGTCGTCGACTGCGAACGCGCCGTCATCCAGGGCGCGCTGCCGGTGCCGAGCGCCGGGCCGCACGGCCTGTGGCTCGATGCGGGACGGCTGTTCTGCGCCGCCGACGGCGGTGCGCTCGTTGTGCTCGACTGCGACAGCGGCGACGTGTTGAAGAGGCTGCCCCTTCCCGGCGTGCCGGACGTGGTCATGCACGACCGCGACCGGCGGCGACTGTACGTGGCGGTCGGCGAGCCGGGTCTCGTCTGCTGCTTCGACAGCGCGCGGCTCGAGCAGGCGGAGACCGTCGCAACCGAGCGCGGCGCGCACACCATCGGGTGGGATACGGAAGGGGGCTGCCTGTACGTCTTCTGCCCGGAGAGCGGCGGAGCGGCGCTCTACGAGGAACGCGCCTGAGCCCGGACGCACGCCGGATCATCGCTGCACAGGCCGCGCGGGCGCTTGCCTACGGGCTCGGCTCGGTGCTGATCGGTCTCACGCTGGCCGATCGCGGCCTCTCCGACGCGGCCGTGGGGGTTGTCCTCGCGTCGCTGCTTGCCGGAAGTGCGCTCGTTTCCGTCCTGATCGCCCGGCACGGCGACCAGGTCGGGCGGCGGCGCTGCTATCGCCTGCTCTTCATTGGCATGGCGATCACCGGCACCGTCTTTGCGCTGACGGGCTGGCTACCGGCGCTGATCCTCGCCGGCATCACGGGCACCGTCTCGACCGACGTCGTCGAGTCGGGGCCGTTCACCTCGCTCGAGCAGGCGATGCTCCCGCACGCCGCCGGCGAACACAACGCGACCCGCCTGTTCGGCACCTACAACACGGTCGCGACGCTGGCCGGCTCATGCGGGGCCTTGCTCGCGCTCGTCGGCTCGTCACCACAGTGGCTGCTCGCCTACCCGCTCGCCGCCGCCGCGGGACTGGTCGCCTCGGCCAGGCTCTCGGCGAAGGTCGAGCTCGGCCACGAGCTCGAGGAAGAGCCGCTGCCGCCGCTGCACCGCTCGCGCGGCATCGTCATGCGCCTCTCGGGACTGTTCGCGCTCGACAGCTTCGGCGGCGGCTTCGTCCCGCAGACCTTCATCGCCTATCTGTTCGTGCGCAAGTACGAGGCTTCGCCGCAGACACTCGCGATCGTCTTCTTCTCGATCGGCATCCTGCAGGCGCTCTCCTTCCAGCTCGCGGTGCGATTCGCCGGTCGGATCGGCCTCCTGCGCACCATGGTCTTCACCCACCTGCCCTCGAACCTGCTCCTGGCGGCGGTCGCCTTCGCGCCCAACCTCGCCCTGGCGATCGCGCTGCTGCTCGCGCGGTTCGCGCTCTCGCAGATGGACGTGCCGACCCGGCAGGCATACGTGATGGCAGTGGTCGACCCGAGCGAGCGCACCGCGGCCGCCGCCTACACGAACAGCGCCCGTTACATCACACGACCTGTCGCCCCGCTCATCGCCAGCGCCACACTCCGTGGCTCGCTGGGCGCACCGTTCCTCATCGCCGGCGCGCTCAAGAGCGTCTACGACGCCGGCCTCTACTTCCTCTTCCGCGACGTGAAAGTTGAAGGCGAGCGTCAGAACCGGCCCGCTCCGGCATCGGGCTAGTGGCTGTGCTCGTGCGCCTCGATCATCTCGCCGGGATCGCTTCTCGAGACCGTCCGCCACGACTGCCAGGTGATGCGGAGGATGACGAGGGTGATCGCGAGGCCGATGATCGGATCGCCGATCTCCGCCCCCAGCGAGACGACGATGGCGCTCGCCACCACGCCCAGCGAAACGAACCCGTCCACTCGAGCATGGTTTCCGTCGGCGATCAGCGCGGGGCTCGAGAGTCGCCTCCCGGCGCGGAGACGAACCTGGGCGGCGAGCTCGTTGCCCACAAAGCCGATCAACCCCGCAGCCGCCAATACCCACAGGTGCGAAAGCTGCTGCGGATGGATCAGCCGCTCGATCGTCTCGTAGAGAGCCACGCAGGCCGAGACGAAGATCGCGAGGACGACGGCGAGTCCGGCCAGCTTCTCGCCCCGGAACGAGCGCAGGAAGAAGGCGATCCCGAGCGGCACCGCCGTTAGAGCGTCACCGAAGTTGTGAATCAGGTCGGCGAGCAGCGCAACGGATCCGGAGAGGACGAAGATCGCGACCTGGGCGAGCGCGGCGGCGCCCAACAACGCGAGGCTCAGCGAAACTGCCTTCACCCCCGCGCGTGAGCGCACAATCGAGCGATCGACCAGCCCGTGCGAATGGCCGTGCTCGGCGTCGTGCTCGTCCCCATGCTGATGGTCCTCTGGCAAGACAGGTTGTGATCGCTGAATGAGCCAGAGATGCCTGTGCGCTCGCGCGTAGGGATGGTCGTGGACACTCTCTCCGTGCCGATGCAGTGCCGACGCGCCTGAGCCGCTCATGCCCAGACAACCGTAGCCGTGCGACGACTGCCCCTCCGAATGCTCACAACGCCGACGCGCTGACGTCGCGATCCAGCAAGGGCGCAGGAGACTGGCGCGGCATCCGTCCACGCTCTGCCCCCCGCTTTCGTCCACGCCATCCGCGTACAGCGCTAGCCTGGCTTCCCCGAATGCCGTACCAGCCAGAACGCATCACGGCCGCCCGAGCCGATTCCCGCGCGACGCTCCCCCGTTGCCAGCGTCGACTACGAGTGGAGGCCTCCTTGGGGCTAGGTTCTGGGGACAGGTTCGAGGGTTTCCGGGGAGGCTCGGGGTCCTTCAAGGGAGGGGTGCTGCAAGCAGAGAAACCAGCCGAATTGCAGGAAAAGCGCGCAAATGGTAAGGAGGGGGTCGACGGTTCGAGTCCGTCAGAGGGCTTCGAGTTTCTGCCTGCTTAGGCGCCGTTTCCGTTGACTGTGCTGACTTCGGCGGCGGGATTTGGTGTCCACGCAGCGTCCACCAGCGTCCACCGTGGACCTTGTCCGGCGCTCAGCTCGTCGAGCAGGCGAATCGCGTGCTCGCGTCCGTCGCGGGCGAGGTGGCCGTAGTGCCGGTCGATCATGGTCAGGCTGGCGCCCATATAGCGGGAGAGCTCGAAGGTGGAGATGCCGGCACGGAGCGCGAAGGTCGTAAAGGTGTGTCGAAGATCGTAGACCCTGCGTAGAGGCTCGATCCCCGCAGCGAGTTGGCCGACTTCCATTCGCGATTGCGAAAGTTGTGCAGGTCGAGGTAGCCACCCCGCTCGGCGAGGAACAGGAGTCCGCTCTGCCAACTCGCTGGCTGCCGTTTGATCGCTTCGAGGGCGATTGTCTGCAGCGGCACCGCGCGGCGGCTCGCCTCTGTCTTCGGGCACTTCAACCGACCCTTCGTGAACGAGCGATGGACATAGACGACGCGCGCCTCCAGGTCGAGGTCACGCCACTCGAGCGCGAGCCACTCGGCCGGACGAAGCCCAGTGGCAGCCGCGAAGATCACCATCGGCCGGTAGCGAGGCGCAAGATTCACGGCGACGGCAGCGAGTTCGGCCCAGGACTCGAAGGGACGCTGCTCCCTGCGCCGCGGCGACGGGTTGTCGACACCAAGCTTCGCCGCGTTAACGTCGATCATCCCCCAGACGACCGCCCGCGCAAGCACCTGCCGCAGCGCCTGCCTCGCGTCGAAGCGGTAACCGGCTGAGAGCGCGATCCGCCAGGCGGCGACCTCCTCGGAGCGGAGCTCCCCGACCGGCCGTTCGCCGAAGACGGCAACGGCCTTTCCCAGCAGCCAGCGCAGCTTCTCGATCGTCACTTGCTCGACATCGTGCTGCGCCAGGTACACCTCCACAAGTTCGGCGAGCGTCAGCGATCGCGACACGCGCCGCTCCCGCCGCAGCCGCTCGAGCTCGCGCTCCAAAGCCTCCGCCGCATCCCGCTCGGACGCGAAGCCGCCACGCTGCACCCGCGTCGAGTCCCGACCGCCATCCGATACCGGTACGCCCACAGCGGCTCCCCGTCTCGGCCCGTCGTCTTCAACCGGATCAGCTGACCCTGCTGGGACCTCGCTCCCACCCCCTTTCGTAGAAACGAAGTGATCGTGAGCTCAGCGCGCCGCCCGTCGCATGGTCGTGGGCGTTCGCGAGCTGCCTGAACAGGCAGCTCGGCCGGTCCTTTTATGTACACGCGCGCGAGGGACGAGCCCGAAGGGCAAGCACTAGCGACGAGGGCTCGCAGGCCTTTCTATCGAGGTGCATCTCGTGTCGAGCGGGTGATCGGCTACGGGCCCGTCAGGGTTTCTTCCCTGCCCACTCGCTCGGCTTCTGCCTCCATCCGCTCGAGACGCTCGTAGTAGTCGGGAAACTCCTTCACGTGCGCGAGCGCGATCTTGCCGGTCAGGATCGGTCGTCGCCGGTGACGTCGGTTTGGGGGTCGTGCGACCCGTGTTCGAACTCGACGTCCATGCCGGAGCGGAACTGCTCTCAGTCGAAGCGGGTCCCGCTCACGGGCGGAGGGTGTCCTGGCCCCGGGAGCAGGGCAACTCAGGGGACGCGTGCGCGTCCGAGTCAAGGATTCCGAGAACGGAGGTCATCGCCGGGGAAGACAGGGCTGGTCCAGTCGAGGCGGATGCTCAGGACACGAAGGGCGACGACGAGGAGGTCGGTCGTCACCACGGCGACATAGAAGCCGATGTAAACCGTGCACAACCAGAACACCACTGCGCCGACGACGACGACTGACAGCAGCCAATGCCCTTCGCGCATGATCGCGGCCCGGGTACCAGCGAGGACGTCGGCCAACGCCCCGCCAAATGCTCCCGTCACCACGCCGAGGAAAATGACGCCCGGGACTGGCGCATCGTACTCGAGCGCCTTCTGAACACCGATGCCGATCAAGAGCCCAATCGCAATCGCCTGGGTCGCGACGAATGGCAGCCGGCTCGCAATCACCCGGTGGGCGGTCCAGCCCCCGATGATTGCGGCGATCAGAACGGCCGGGATGTAGTACCAGTTCGCAATCGCTGCCGGCTCGAGGCCGAGAAACACGTCTCGCGTAATGCCGCCCCCGAGTCCGACCACTACGCCGGCCAGGAGGATTCCGAATAGAGGGATGCGCCTCTCACGCGCCGCGTGAGCACCGAACGCGGCCGCGACGACCATCGCGCCGACGTCTGCCCACGCGGGCAACTCACGCACGGCCGCGAGCGGGAAGTCCGTCATCTGCCGAGCGCGGATCCTCGATCGGGGAGCATGAAACTTCGTTCGCGTCCGCCGGTGTTGCCAATGCTCGTGGGCTTCCTCGGCGCTCGCCCGACACGAAGGGGACCGACCATGACCGAGGAGTGGTGAGCGGGCGAGCCGCCCTAACTCCTAATCAACCCCGGCCAGATCCGGGCTTTCCTGTCGAGCATGTAGTCATGGGCCTGCTGACCGGTTGCGGTCTTCGGGTCGATGGCGGGTATGTCCCCGGTATTCATAGTGTCCAACGCGATGGCCACGCCGAGCAGGTACTTGCCGAGCGGAGGCAGCGGCTTGTCCATCTCGGTCATCGGGTCGAGCAGCGGGGGCACCGGGCGCGCGGTGACCTCGGGCCAATCCTCTTGGGGACGCGGGGCATCCCGCGTGAGGATCGGGGCGATGTCGGCGGCAACCGCATCGCGCCCGGTGAGAGGTGGCCCGAGGGAGAAGCGCTCCCTGAGCATCCGTATCAGGGACGTGTTGCGGTACTCCTCGGTCACAACGGTCTTCGGGTCGATGTATGCGGAGATGGCCAACGTCGGGATTCGGACACCCGAGCGATCGAAACGGAAGCCCATCTGTCCGGGAGGAGCGGCCGGGTCGGGCGGAGGAGCGCTCGGTGGCGGGACGTGGTCGTACGTGCCGCCGTGCTCGTCGAACGCGACCAGGAACAACGTGTTGGCGAAGTTCGACCCGTCGTCCGTGGATGAGGCGCGGATGGCGGAGTAGATGCGAGCGAGCAGTTCCTCCCCGCCAAGGATCGAGGACGGGGGATCAGCCGAGAGCCCGGGGACGATCGCGTTGTAGGCCGGGTGGTAGTCGTTGTGAGCGTGCAGCAGGTTCGGCTCGATGAACGAATAGGTGGGCAACGTCCCATGCTCGGCGTCGTCGAAGAAGTCGTCGTGGGTCGAGAAGTGGGTGGCGAACCGCCCGTGGAGCCGGGGCGTGTGGATCATCCCCGTGATCGACATCGGCATGCCGGGGTCCACGTAGACCCGCCACGACAGCCCAGCCGCTTCGAGCCGCTCGAAGATCGTCTCCGCGTCGTTCTTAGTCGGGAAGCTCTCGTAGGGGACGTTGACCAACAGGCCGGACGCGCTGGCTGCGTGGTAGAAGGAGCGGTTCGTGAACGTCTGCGACGGCACCTCGCAGAACCAATGATCGAAGGTCCCGAACCCCCTGGCGATGGTCGAGATAACCGGTACCTGTTCGGGCGTGTAGACCGACATGATCTGCGCGTACTCGTCGTACTCGGGCAGCCGGCCCATCTCGCTGCGGAACGTGTTGACGTAGTCGAGGACGAAGCCGTCCATCGTCGGCTCACCTGTCGGGTCATCCGGGGCGTTGAACGGCGGCTGCATCTCCTCGTACGGCACGAACTGGTTGCCCTCGGGGGCCACCGTCCCGAACAACTGGGTGTTCGTATGGGGATGCTCCTCACCCGCGTCGGGGTTCGGCGCGTCCATGGAAGTAGCCACGTGGAGCGGCACCACGCCACGCTCGGCTCCGGGGGCATAGCTCGGGATCGGGTTCGACAGATCCCGGCCGATCACGCCCTCGAACGAGGGCACCTCCCCAGGCTCGTACAGATGGCCAAACAGGTTGTCGAACGACCGGTTCTCGAACATCACTACGACGACGTGATCAAACTTGTGCCCGCTCGTCACTGCGAATCCCTCCTCTTCGCCGCGTCCGTGGGCCAGAGGCTACAAGGGACTTGAGCCAGGTATGGAGCTCGAGTCGCTGAAAAACGTGGTGCGCGCACCACGACGAGGAATCGTGGTGCTCTGAGTTCGATCCTCAAGGAGGAGGCCGGCTCGCGAGCTAGCGGACTGGGTCTCGGTGAGCACGTGAACTCGGCGTCATGTGCGCTGCTCCGCCAGCGTCTGGGAGCGTATCGCGCGGCGGAGCTGCGGCGCCTTCCCCGGACTGTGCCGCATTGCCGGTGATGCAGGAGGCGGTCGGCGCGCAAGGGCTCGAAGTGGCTCGGCGCCGCACTAGAGGAAGCCGCGCTCGCCGCCACCCGCACGCGCAGCAGCTCCTACCTCGCCGCCCAATACCAGCGCCTCCGCCCCCGCCGCGGTCACGGCCGCGCCGTCGGCGCCGTCAAGCACACGATCATCGTCGCCTGCTGGCACATGCTTGCCACCGGTGAGCTCTATCACGACCTCGGCGCCGACTACTTCGCCCGCCGCGACCCCGAACGACACGTCCGACACCTGGTCGCTCAACTCGAACGACTCGGCCAACACGTCACCCTGCAGGAGGTCGCCGCCTGACGCCAGCGTAATTTCCCATCAGGACTTCTTAGCGCGAGGATTCGCATCGGGAGCGCGGCGGTCCGAGCTTCGTAGGCTTCAGCCGCGCGGTTTCGGAACCCCGTCCGGGTTCCAGATGACCTCCCAAAGGTGGCCATCAGGATCGCGGAAGTAGCCGGAGTAGATCCCCCACGGTCGGTCGTGGGCTGGTGTGACCGTGGCGCCCGCGGCCGCCGCGGTCTCCAGTAACTCGTCGACCTCGTCGCGGCTACGAACGAGCTGCGCGAGGCTGAACTCGCCGCTTTGTGGCGGCCCGACCGGAATCGCTGCGTCCTTGGCGAGATCGGCACGCGGGTACAGGTTGAGGAGCAGTCCTCCCTCGAGTTTGAACATCGCGATGGCGCCATTCGCGCCGGTCTTCTCGTCCGCCCACTGCGTCCCGACGACGCCTTTCGACTCGAGACCGAGACGGCGGTAGAACGCGAGCGCGAGTTCGAGGTCGGCTACGGCCAGGGTGATCACGTCCAGACGCGGTTCCACGGGGTCGTTTCTTACCCCCCGGCCGGTAGCTGAACCCGCGGTTGTCCGCGACTCAGATCGAGTAACAGGCCGCTCGATTGGCCAGTGTTCGTAAAGGCACCCTGAGGCGCGCTTGCCTCACAGTCACATGAGGGATGCTCGACGACACGGTGTCACTGTGACCGGAGCGAGTCTCCACGAGTGAGATACTCCTCGCTCACCCTCGACAAGGAGTTCCAGGTGTCAGCAGAAGAGAACACCCGCCTCGTCCAGAGTGCGTATGAGGCTTTCGATCGGGGCGACATGGCGGCGCTTGCCGAGGTGATGGCCGACGACATCGAGTGGGTGGATCCCGGCGATCCCGACGACGACCCGAACGCCGGAACGTTCAAAGGCAAGGAAGCAGTCCTAGGCTGGTTTGGTGGTGTTGCATCGACTCTCGACTACACGATGTTCGAGCCACGAGAGTTCATCGCCCAGAACGACAAGGTGGTATCCCTGGTGTACTCCGAGGCAACGGTTCGGGACACCGGCCGCGCGTTTGTCAATCCGGAGGCACACGTGTGGACGATCCGGGATGGAAAGCTCGCCCGATTCCAGAGCTATCACGACACCGCAGCGGCGGCTGCTGCCCACCGCGTGGAGTAGCCCTGCGCGGGGAACCGGCGGATCGTACCTGGCGTGCGCGAGCGTCGTCTCGCCTGAGCGGGCTCGCGGCGGGCACCTTTCGCATGCGCTGGGGCCGAGACGGCCACCTCATCCCGTAGACATCCCGCAGTTTGCGGCTCAGGCAACGAGTCCATCCCGCGCACATCCCGCAGAGTTCGCCGGAAGTAGCCGCCCAGTCCCGGCAATCCCCGCAACGCCAGGGTCGGAAAGGCCTGCTCTGGCCGGGAATCCCCGCCTCTTCCCGCCTCACCCGCAAGTGCCATGACCGGCCTGTCACGCCGGAGGTCGCGGGTCCGAGTCCCGTCGCTCCCGCTCTGCGAGGGTGTGCCGCCTTCCGTCGACGCCATCCGCGCGCAGCGCTAGCGTCGCTTCTCGATGCGCCACGAGCCCGAAGAGATGACGAATGGCGCGCTGACTCCTGGGCGAAGCTCACTGTCGTCAGCAGAGGCAACGTCCCACGAGCTCGGTTGGGGCTAGGTTTTGGGGACAGGTTGGAGGCTTTTCGGGGCGGCTCAGGGCCCTTCAGGGGAGGAGCAGAGGCAACGTCCCACGAGCTCGGTTGGGGCTAGGTTTTGGGGACAGGTTGGAGGCTTTTCGGGGCGGCTCAGGGCCCTTCAGGGGAGGGATGCTGCAAGCGGCAAAACCGGATCAATTGCAGGGAAAGCGCTCTATCAAGCGCGCTTCCGAGATGACGTAGCCGGAGCCGACAGCCTCCATGGTAAGGAGGCGGTCCCCGGTTCGAGTCCGGGAGAGGGCTTAAATACCTGCAAAACGGCCTATTTTGCGGAAAGTCGAGTCCCTCTCGATTAAGGAGGGGCTTGGGATCGAAAGAAAAGAAGCCTGGAAACTCCCTGCAAATCGCCCTCAGAGCTGATCCTGCGGAGCACCTCCCTGCACCAGAGGGCCTCGATAACCCGGCTCGGAGAGTGTGTGCGGAAACGGCTTGAATAGGCCGTCTCCACGATCTTCTTCTCAGCGAGAAAAGGGGTATGGCGAGCCGGGGACAGGTCTTGGGGACAGGACGACCAGTTCGGACGGAATGTCGCAGTGGCTCAGGAGGTGGCTGGCATCGCATGCGTCCTGAGAGAGTCGACGAACTCGAGCATGTAGTCCGGAAGCTCGCCGGCACGGTGGGCGGCGGCCAAGCGCTCGATTAGCCTCAGCCGGCCGTCACCGTGCTGGAACTGGAAGAACTGCTCGCGGTCGACCGTCGCCCGCATGTCGAGCGCGCGAAGCGTCTGCTTGCGTGCGGTCGGATTCAAGACGAAGAGAACGCGGGGTGTTCCCTGGCCGAAGTCAAACATCGCCCACTGGAGCAGCTTGGCGCCAAAGTGAACTGTGACACGCGGCTGCCAGTAGTCCCGCTGCGCATCGAGAATCTCCCGCTCGTCCGAGTAGACGGTTCCGCCTGTGCTGAGCGGGGCGATGCCTTCTTGTTCGAGGTAGCTCGCGACGGCGTGCGCCGCGCGGAAGCGAGGATTGGATTCGGACCACTGCTCAGCGAAGCGGCGGTGGGTCAGGGCGTTCGCCGCCTGCTGCGGCGGCAGGTCGACGAGCTTGGCCTCGAGCCAGCCCGCCCACATGAACAGGGAGAACTCCTGGCGAGCAGGGCGCGGGATCAGCTTCTCTACGTCATCAAGGAGCGGATGAACGGTGTCGCGCGCGGCCCGCTGCGCGTTCGCGTCCGGCGTTAGCGCCGAAAGTCGAGCGCGCGCTTCCTTGAGCGAGTCTCCGCGCCGCCAAAGCAACCGTGGCTCGAAGCCCTCCTTGCGCAGGTTATCGAGCTCGTTGAAGTGGATCTCAAGCGCGCGCTGGTTCCCGCGTAGCTCGCGCCTGAGCGCGCCGAGATGGTCGAAGCCGCCGGCGAGCCGGGTCGCGAACCATCGGCCGGCCTCGTCCTTCGTCTGCTCAAACTCCACCGCGAGATCAACATCGCCGACCTCGAGCGAGCCGCGCGCATAAGAGCCGAAGATCCAGACCTCGCGCACCCGCGGCAGGTAGCGACCCTCGCCGTTCTCCACGCGATCGACGAGGCCGTTGATCCGCCTCGTTGCCTCCGAGCGCTTCACGTGGGCCAGACTAATGCGCCGCCAAACACAGGAGAGCGTCGCGCTAACCCACGAGTCGTCGTTCTCGACCACTCTTGTCGACGCGGGTAGCGAAGCGGATGGTGCGCCGCCCCCACCTTCGTCACGCGCGCGCGTGTAACTAGTAATTTGCGGTTGGCGGACATCGTCACGCCACGCGGTCTATAGCCTCGACCGCGGCGTGACTCCCACAACAGCTCTCGACGCAGCCACCGCCAAGTGCGCCCGTAACCCTCTGGTTGCCCGCGCACCCTGGGCGTCCTCGGCGTACTCGGCGCGCACGTCGCGTGAACGTCGTGACGCGCGGCAAGAACGATGACTTTCGTGGCGAGTGAATCCGGTCCGTCGACTCGGACGAAGCCTAAGCACGCGCTTGCAGCGTCCCGCAGGGTCCATCGGAGACGAGGCAGCGTCCGGTCAGGACGCCGCGTCTTCGAGTCGCAGCTCGCCCAGGGCGGCAAGGGCATCATCCAGCGCATCGCCGACCTGAGCGACGAATTCCCCTCGTTCATCGAGTCCTTCAGCCTCGCTGATCGACCAGTGTCGTGACAGCGATACGCCTGGTCGCGGCGACGCCGTCTGCCGATTGGTGTTTACGAAATGTCGCTCGAACTCTGGCCAGTCATCGGCGCAGGCGATTCGCTCTTCTTCTAGCCAAGCCCAATACGCCTGCCACTCGCTGCGGGCTACTTTGCCCTCGCTGCTGACCCGATGAACCCAGATGTCGATGTAGTGGTCGAGTTCGGTTTGATTGCACGTCCAGCAGTAACCACGTTCAAAGTGGCCGAAGTGGAAGTTGGGCACGGCTTTCCACCCCGACCGCGCGCAAAGACGGCGTAGTCCTTCCACCGCGGTCGGCTTCGTGTAGAAATTACGCGCTTGCGTGAGCGTGTCGGCGGGATACAGCGAAAGCTCGATGCCCCCGTCACTTCCGATTCGCAGGTAGGCATCGGACCCGATGATCTCGCCGGCGTCGCCACGATGTACGGCCCATACACGCTGACGCTTGCTTCCCTTCCCGTAGCCTCGCCCAGGATCTGGCGGAGTCGTCTGCTCTGACGAAACTCGTTGCCGTGGCACAGACGCAGAGTCCGAAACGGCCCGAGCGCCGCGAAGTGATCCTCGACGTAGGTCAGGAAGTCGTCCAACACAGTGTCCTCCGTCCCGCCCACAAGCCCGCGCTCCCGAAGAGCGATAAACGCGTCAAGCAGATCGCGCCACAACACCACGACCACCTCTTCGCCGCCGATCAAAACGCGGGCGCCGGTGGTGTTCAGCAGTAGGGCTTGTGTGGCCTCCGCCTCAGCGATCTTGTTCTCGACGACAACGAGCAGCTCCCCCCCATAGTCAATGATCGCGTCGAGCACCTGTCCGCGATCGGACTCTGTGACTATGCCACCGCCCGAGAGAGGCTCCTCCGGCGCGAGGAAAACCGAGATCAAGTCAGCGGACTCGACATCCGCGCTGGCTTTGCGCAGCATCCGCCGCTGAGTCGCGAAACTGGCGACCGGAAGCTGCTGCAGCTGACGATCCGGGGCGACGAGACGTAGCCAGACGGCATGGACAGCTGGCGAAAGGCGGAGCACGACCAGCAACGCCCGAGTGAGCTGGTTCTCGTGGTTCGGCGGCAAACGCTCGAACGGCGAGAAGAAGTTCAGTGGATCACTCGCCACGACGGAAGGATCGCACCCTCGCGCCGGTGCGCGTCCAACACCGCCGCGTGAAACGTCCGCTTGTGGATGTCGATCGCTGCGTACTACATCGCCTCGGGGCCTTCCTTCTGCTCGGAAGATGGGCCGCGACCGTAACGCGACCCGTGGAGGCCCCTCTCATGACATCCAGTCTTACGCACTCCATGCGCTCGTCGACCCGGGGTCGTGGGCAGGTCTAACTCCTGACCCGGCCTCGCCAGCGCGACTAGCTAAGAAAGGGCGTTGAGGCCGCGACCGCCCGCTCAAATGACGACCGTTCGAGTTCGGCTCGAGGGGCGGTACTGGCCTCGAACCAGTGACCCCAGCTTGTCGATTCGGAGCGACCGCTCGCGGCACGGTTCGCTCAACCTGCACGGTTACGCGGTTGCTGCCCGCCGACCGAACGGCCGCGCGCACCCGAGAGAACGCTGAGCGTCCCTGACCGCGCAGGATCGGTCCGTAGACTCGAAGCCGTGGACGCCGAGCGGATCCTCGATGACCTGTTCGCCCGCGCCCGAGACGCCGACGAGTTCGAGTACGCGAGCGCCCTCCTCCGCGTCCGCGGGATGGAGGACTTCGGCTGGGATCCGTTGGAAGAGACGACGGCGCTCTTCAACGACCTCGCGTCTCTGCTCGAAGCGCCCCTAAACGACTACGCTCGCCTGCGGCTCGGGCTGCTCCTGTATTCGCATCTGACCGAGGTCGACGCGATGTACGAGATGCTCGCGAACCTCGTCGAGATCACGGGTGGAGAGCGCTACACGATGGACCCGTTCCGCGACCTATGCGGCCCGGCCAACCGTCCACGTTATGCGCAGAACCCGCCATCCGCGAAGCGGGTCGTTGAGCGCCTGAAGGATCGGTCAGCTGCGCGCGGCTCCGAGGAGCTCGTCGAGCTGCTCGACTGGTTCTTCAACGATGCTGTTCGAAATGCCTTCTTTCACTCCGACTACATCCTCTACCGCGACGAGTTCCGGTCCCGCGAAGCCACGTTCATCGACGCGGACGGCCGCCGGTCGTCGACCTTGAAGATCGACGGCGTCGTCGACCTGATCAACCGCGCGATCGCTGTCTTCCAAGCGTTCATCAGCGTCTACGAGCGACACCGCGGCAGCTACCGCGAGGACAAGCAGATCCGCGGGCGCCTAGGTGCTACCGGCGAGGAGATCGACGTGACGCTGCTCGCGAGCGAGGAGCGGGGCCTTTACGGCTTTCGCGCATAGGAGGTTCTGCTCGTGCCGAAGCCGCTCAGCCTAAGGGCGTGGAAGGCGCGACGGCCGACCGCGAAGGACCACCAAATCGAAGCGGCCTGGTTGAAGGAGCATTGGACCTACGGGGGTCGAATTCACGAGGAGACGGCGAAGGCGATCGTCAGCGCTCTCAACGAGCCGAGTACTCGAGCCGAGGGCCACCCGCTCTACTTCAAGCTGTTCGCGGAGTACGCGAACGCGCTCGAGGTCGCAGGCGCCATCGGCTGGGCGATCCGCACGCGACGCACGCACAGAATGCTCGTGCTCGATGCGGTCCTGACGTACCCGCCTGAAGCACCGGGCGCGTTCTACGGCGCTGCACGTCGCAACCGCTCTGGTTCGCTGATGCGACTGCTCGACCTTCCAGCGGAGAACCGAGTCGTGGCCGCGCTGGCAGCCTCGGCCCCAGCTTGGTCGGAAGAGGAGTGCCGCGACTCACTTCCGGCCGCTGTGCAGCAGGCGAAGTTCCTCGCGGATCGCTACTTCGCCGAGGAAGAGATCATCCGGAAGACCTACAACCGGGCGAAGCACGGAGCAACGATGCTCCACTACCCGCCGCTGACCGAGCTGCAGTTCTACGTGATCGGGCCCCACGTGGACGTAACGGGGCCTCGGGACAAGGCGCGGTATGACCTGCCGAAGTTCACGGTCAACAGGCAGATGATCGCGAGCCTTGAAACCGGCGTCGCTGCGGCCGGCTCGATGATCCGTTACCTCTCCGGGCTCGCCAAAGCTCTGAACGACGCCGCCCTGCTCTATCCGCGCCGACGTTCGGCCCAGTAGTCGAACCGTGCATCCCGCGCCCACCGCTCGGTTTTGAAATCTCAGATCACGGGCTTGTGGCCATGTCGCCATATCAACCAGCTGACTGCGGCGCGACCTTGAGCGAGTGAATCGGCGTGAGCGGTTGCACGACGAGTATCTGCGTCGAGTCCACCATCCGCGACGCCTTCTTCCGCGACTACCACTGCATGCTCCTCGAGGACTGCACAGCCGAACCCATGGGCGCCAGCCTCAGCCGCAGCAACCACGACGCGACGATCCTGCTCGTAGAGCGCATCTTCGGGTCGGTCTCGACATCAAGCAACTTCATCGACGCACTCCACGCCGCCGCAGCAGCGCCCGCCGTAGGAGCCGCGTCCGTCTAGGAGACAACGTCTCCTGTCGGAACGCACAGGCGCTTGCACAGACGTCTTTCGAGACTGCAGCTCGCTAAGCGCCCCAGCTGCGTCTGCTCGAAGGCGGAGTCGTGCTCGCCCGGCGCGCGCCGCACAGAGCCTGATGTCCGCTCAGCCTGCGGAGGCCGAAACGAACAGCGTCGCAAGCAATCCAGGCGGGGCGGAACTACCACCCAGGCTGAAGAACGAGGCGGACAACAGCCCGGCGATGTCGACGACGAACGCCGCCGCATCTCGACGCCAGCGCGGAGGAGCTCATCGAGGCGAGGGGCGATCTCCACGCTCCGTAGAAGCCCGTAACGGACTATGCTGGCGCAGTTCCCGAGCGCGAGGAGGTAGCGGTGCCAGTCGTTCTCGTCTTCGAGGGTGTGACGCAGGAGCAGTACGAGGAGTCCGTGCGCAAGCTCACCGGGGGCAAGGAGCGGATGGAATCGCCCGCCGACTGGCCTATCCCGGGCCTACTGGCCCACATTCCTGGGCAAGGCGAGAAGGGCTTTCGAGTCGTCGACGTTTGGGAATCGCAGGAGGCGCTCGATGCGTTCGCTGCCAAGCTGATGCCGATCCTCGAGGAAATCGGAGTGCAGGGTCGGCCCGAGGTCTATCCAGCACACACGTACGTTTCTGCCTGACGCCCTATCTTGCTTCAGCGAGCTTCTCGACGGCGCCAGACCGCGCGCGTGTACCTATAACGCCACCTCTGCCGCGCCCAATCACACGGCCGCCCAGGCACCCGCACCATCAATCCGCAGACGTGCGCCATTACTTTCGACCAGTCTCACCGGCTCTACGACGGGGATCACCTGATCGCTACATGGGGTCGCGGGTTCGAGTCCCGTCTCTCCCGTCCTTACGCCGTGGCTGGAATAGCCGTGTGCGCCACGGAGAGAAGGCCCGGGCTTAAGCCGAGGCCTCCTCTCCTCTTCGCACGATCACGCGGGAATCAGCAACCGGGGTCATCCGCCTCGATTCGCTGCGGCGAACCGAGCGGGATGTCGAGGAACGTCACCCAGAAGTCCAGGTTCGCGGCGCCGGTGTTACGGACTTGATGAACGTGTCTAGTGGGCTCGATGATCACCTGCCCTGCGGCGTAGGTTGTGCTCGAGCAGTCCATCGCCTGGTCAAGCGTAAGCTCACCCGAAGCGATGGTCACCACCGCTGGGCCCGGATGGAGGT
>WNFU01003777.1_pt1 | contig 19744 bp, 16 predicted proteins | sample 5400121 | NCBI WGS metagenome assembly WNFU01 (sample SAMN13153360, study PRJNA577476) | soil metagenome | isolation source: 100 cm soil or saprolite under grassland replicate 1 | place: USA:California | collected 2016-06-15 | reverse complement strand
GTCAGCAAAATACGTCAACGTGTAATTGATTTGACTGCTCAGCAAAAATTGGCAGTAGTCCAAACGGGTTACTTTGCGTTTCGTATTATTGGTCATACCTCAATCATGCCACATCAATGGCTGTTTGCGTAAGTCCAGTCCAATATTTGGTTTATTACGAGTCAACCTCAAGTATCTACGTGGCCCTCGAACGTGAAAAACAGATCAAAGGGTGGTTCAGAGCTAAAAAAATCGCCTTGATCAATTCCGTGAATCCCGATTGGAAAGACCTCAGTGAAGAATGGTTCATAAAATGACATGTCATTCTGGGAAGGAGTGTAGCGACGACGAAGAATCTCTACCACGGTAACGGTAATTGAGACTCTTCGGTCGTGGTGTTTGTAGCACCACGACCGAAGAGTGACATATAAGTTTTTCTAAGAAAAACCTAAATTTCCTCTGTTTTTCGCAACAATTGTGTTTGTTGCGAGTATCAGGTGTATAATAAAAAGCAAGGTCATAACCTTCATAAACTAAAACTAATGGCTTCTATAAGCAAAAAACAAACCCCACCATCTTCCGCACCCCAACGCAAATCAAGAAAAAATAACAAAGTAAACCTTCGTCCATCAGAAACCAACGAACTAGCTGTCGTGGGTATCGGCGCGTCTGCAGGTGGACTGAAGGCATTGCAAGCCTTCTTTGAAGCTTTACCAGACGATACCAACATGGCTTTTGTCGTCATTACCCATCTGCACCCGGAACATGAAAGCCATCTGGCGGAGATTTTGCAAAACAGCACGCGGATGCCGGTCACGCAGGTAAGCGGTTTGGTTTCTGTGGAAAAAGATCATGTGTATGTGATTCCACCAAACCGTCGCCTGGTGATGGAGGACAGCCAAATAGATCTGTCCGAGTTCAAGGAACCGCGTGGGCAACGCACTCCTGTTGACTATTTCTTCCGTAGTCTGGCACGCGGACATCCCAATTCGGTAGGGATCATCCTCTCCGGCGGCGGGACAGATGGCGCCGTCGGCGTTAAGGCAATTAAAGAAGTGGGCGGACTTCTCATGGTTCAGCACCCGGACGAGGCCGAGTACGATAGTATGCCACGCGCCGCAATTGCCACCGGCCTGGCAGACGTGGTTTTGCCTGTGCAACAACTGGCTGAGAAGCTGGTGGAGTACATTCGGCTTCAGCCTGAACTGCCCAAAGACGCGGACGAACTCAATGAACGGCAGTTGGAAACAATTCGGCGGATTTTAGCGCACGTCCATGCTCGGACCGGGCATGATTTCAGCCAATACAAACGCTCCACCGTCTTCCGTCGCATTCAGCGGCGTATGCAACTCAATGGGCTTACAACTCTGCAGGCTTATCTGGATTATCTGCGGCAAAATGCTACTGAGGCAACGGCAATGTTCAATGATGTCCTGATCGGCGTAACGAGCTTCTTTCGCGACCGGGCATCCTGGGAGCAACTGGCAGACCAGGTCATCCCACTCGCTTTTCGAGGCAAAGAAACGGGCGATATGGTGCGCACCTGGACGGTAGGGTGTGCCACAGGCGAGGAAGCCTATTCGCTGGCAATCCTGCTTTTTGAGCAGGCTGATAAGTTAGAACTCCGCCCACAAATTCAGGTATTTGCCTCCGATCTGGATGAAAATTCCATCAAGCAGGCGCGTGAAGGGCTGTATCCTACAGCGATTGAAGCGGATGTCAGCTTTGAGCGTCTGGGGAAGTTCTTCACCCGTGAAGGAGATTACTACCGGGTGAATCGTGAATTGCGGGATGCGGTATTGTTCACCAATCACAGTGTGCTGCGTGATGCACCCTTTTCCCGGCTGGACTTGATCTCCTGCCGCAACTTACTGATCTATTTGGAACGAGAGCTACAGGAAACCGTGTTCGATATTTTCCATTACGCCCTGAAGCCGGGTGGCTATCTCTTTCTTGGCAATTCGGAATCAGCCGAATCTGCGGACGAGCTATTTCAAACGGTGGATAAAGTGCACCACATCTACCGTGCGAAACCATGGAGTCACGAACAGCCGCACGTACCCTCATTGCCATTGTCGGTAGGTCGCTCGATTCATGGAGAGATTTATAGCCAACCGCATGCTCCCCGTGCGCATTCCACCGCAGAGGTGCCTATCCTCTCTGATAACCACCAGAAGGCGCTGGAGATGTACGCGCCTCCCAGCGTTTTGATCAATGAGAAGTATGCAGTGCTGCATGTCTCAGAAACCGCCGGGCGTTATTTGGTACAGCCCATGGGACCCATTACCACAGACCTGCTAAAGTTAGTGCGCCCGGAACTGCAATTGGAACTGCGTACGGTGCTTTTCCACGTTTTTGAAAAGGATCAGGCGATCCTCACGCGACCTATTCCGGTCCAGTTCAATGGTCACCCGAATCGGGTAATCCTTTCCATCATCCCACGTGCAGGAGTGACGGAAGATAACATAAAACAGGAGAAACAGGCGCTGGTCTTCTTTCTGGAAGATGAACAGGAAGAACCACCCGCTGAGGTGGCCCAGGAGCTGGACGAAACTCGCAAAAATACCCTTGTGATGCAGCTGGAATCTGAGGTGCGTCGCCTGCGTGAGCAATTGCAAGCCAGCGTCGAAGAATATGAGAGTTCCAATGAAGAGCTGAAGGCCTCCAACGAGGAGTTGCAGTCCATCAATGAGGAGTATCGCTCTGCCACTGAAGAACTGGAGACCAGCAAGGAAGAACTACAATCGGTCAACGAGGAATTGCAGACGGTCAATAATGAGCTGAAAAATAAACTCGACGAGATCTCGCGCTCCCACAGCGACCTCGAAAACCTGATGGGCGCGACAGAAATTGCGATGCTCTTCCTGGATCGTGACTTGCGCATACGACATTACACGCCGGGCATGCGGGACTTGTTCAACATTATGCCAAGCGACCGAGGCCGGCCGATCAAACATCTAACTCACACCTTACGGTACAACCAGTTTTTTGAAGATGTTGAGGCGGTTTTGCGCACACTGGTGCCGATCGAGCGTGAGGTCCAGGGCGAAACAGGTGGATGGTTCCTACTGCGGATGCGTCCATACCGTACCACTGAGGATCGGATCGATGGAGTTGTCTTTACGTTTGTGGAGATCAGCCGGCTGAAGCGGGCTGAGGAGGATCTGGTTGAGCTCAATGCCACCCTGGAGCAACGTGTCCTGGAACGCACCTCGGAACTGGATGATGCAAACCAGAAAATTACCCAGGCTCGTGACCTCTTCTACGCGCTCTTTCACGCGAACCCAATCCCCACCGCGCTCACTCGTATGGAAGATGATGTCTTCATCAACGTCAATGATGAATTCTGCAATTACTTCGATTTCGAACGTGATAGGATTATAGGTCACACAGCTGAAGAATTTGGGCTGGTGCTAGGGCTGGGAATGCAGACACGCGAGGAATTCATCGCTCTCATTAAAAAAGAGGAGAGGATTGGAAACTATGAGACGGAGATCCAGAGTCCCTCCGGTGAGACACGAAATATCCTGGCCTCTGTTCAATATATCAATTTTGATAGTACGGATGCGCTCATCACGACCTTCATTGATATCACTGAACGCGTCCACGCCGAACAGCAGATCCGCGCCTTGGCCGCTGAATTGACATCGGCAGAACAGGCAGAACGTCATAGGCTGGCCCAGATCCTGCATGATGACCTGCAGCAGCGCATCTTTGCTATCCAAATGCAACTGTCCTTTTTGAAGGACGCTTATGAAAAAAATGATCTGCAGGCATTCGAAATTGATTTTCCACAATTGGAGGAATGGCTGGCTGAATCGATTCAGGTGACCCGTCAACTCAGCGTGGACCTCAGTCCGCCGATCCTGCATGGAGAGGGATTAGTGGAGGCGGTGATCTGGCTAGCCGCGCAGATGCAGGAACAATATGGACTGAATGTAAAAATCCAAGGGGACGGCAAACACGCTCAACTTGATGAGAAAGTGCGGGTGCTGGTATTTTACACAGTGCGCGAACTGCTCTTCAATGTTGTGAAGCATTCCGGAACTTTGGAAGCCACAGTTACTTTTGAGAATAATGACGATTATTTGAATGTGAGCGTGAGCGATGTCGGAAAGGGCTTTCCGAGCCAGGAAATCATGAACAATCGAATGATTGGGCATGGCTTGTTAAGTCTTCGTCATCGCCTCAACTTGTTAGGATGTAATATGGAAGTGAAATCTGAATTCGGGAATGGCACCCAGGTGATCATCGAGGTCCCTTATGAACAACCGGAAAATTAAGGATGACTTCGATTCTGCTTGTGGAAGATCACCCCATTTTTGCCCAAGTCCTTCTGCGTTTTCTGCAAGAGCGAGGTCACCTGGACGTTGTCTCCGTGGCGAATTCGGCGGAGGAGGCTCTTGATCAAATCCCAAACCTTGAGCTTGATCTGGTTCTGGTGGATGTTTCCCTGCCAACGCGGAGTGGCATCAGTTTGGTGATCATACTTCATGAAAAGTATCCCGACCTGCCGTGCGTCATGCTCTCCGGGCATCTCTCTTCACAGTATGCCCGCCGCTCCCTCGATGCAGGGGCACGCGGCTATTTGCTCAAAGACCATGTCGATGGGATCCTCAAAGGGATTGAGCGTGTCCTGGCTGGCGAAATCTACGTAAGTGAAGAATTAGGAAACTTTCGATAAATATTTCTTTATGAATTGACTGGGTACTAACATGAATCCACATTCAATTTTTCTGGTCGAAGACCATGCAGGCTTTGCCAATGCCCTCAACAATATGTTGAGTCAGAATCAAAACCTGAAGATTGTCGCGGTGGCAGAAACTGCTGAAGAGGCGCTTGAACAACTGCGCGATTTAAAAGTTGATCTGGTCCTGATCGATTTTTCCCTGCCGGATATGACTGGGCTAAACCTTTTGGAAAGACTGCATCATGAACATCCAGACCTGCGCTGCGCGATCCTTTCCGGGCACCTTTTGCCTCAGCATGCCCGCCGGGCCCTCGATGTAGGCGGGCGCGGGTATCTGATCAAGGATAACCCTCTAGAGATACTCGAGGGCATTCAAAGCATACTCCAAGGGGATTATTACGTCAGTGAAGAACTGCGCAAGGCAGGGCCCACTGATTTGCTTACCGGATTGGTTTAGTTCATTCGTCCTCCCGAAACGCAGCCGGACTACATAAGCAGAACCACCGTTCTTGGGTGGCGTAATCGAAGGACAAATACCAAGTTAAGCTAATTTATAGAGGTCATTCGCGCTTCGATTGCGTAGCACTCAGCGCGGAGGGTTCACTAATTTGTAAACGCTGGGGGTCTTGGCGTGATCAGTCCTATTTCGCGCGCCTTTTCTACCGCTGCTGTACGCGAATGGACGCGGAGTCTCAGGTACAGGCTGGAGAGCAGGTTCCGCACGGTCGAATTGGAAACGGTCATCATCTGGGCCAGGTCCGAGGTACTTGCGTCCGGGTACGCCGCGCACAGGGAAATCACTTCCATTTGACGAGGAGTCAGCAAGTCCGATCCGTTCAAAGCATCCGCTTGCATATAGAGGCTATGGGCTTTCTTGCTAAAGTAAATTCCCCCATGAGCAACGGATAAAACGATATTCCCAAGCTCTCGAAATGCTGATGGATCGTCTTTTAGGACATAACCGCTTGCGCCTGCTTCAATGATGGATCGCATCAAACCGGGTTCGGCAAACATCGAAATGATGAGAACACTTAGGTTGGGGTATTTTTGCAGTAGTTTTGGGACAAGATATAGAATCGGAAACGGATTAGGGTTATCTGGCGAGGTGCGAACACTGAGATCAAGCAACAATACATCCGCATGATTCTTGCTCAGCACTGACTCTAATTCCTCACCAAAAGTTGCGGTGGCAACTACTTCAATTTCAGGCGTACTGCTCAGGCGATAGATATATCCATCGATGATACTTTGATGGTCGTCAAGGATTGCGACACGAACCTTTTCTGCTGGCATGATTCTCCGTTAGTTATTTATAGACAGCAAAAAGAGTAGGGGTAGTTGTATGACAATGTGCTTCTCGAATTCAGTACAAAAGTCTAGGTGAAATCAGTACATGTCTATTGAACCATAATTGCTTCTATTTTACAATGTTTTCAATCTAATCATCCAGAACCGCAGGATGAGAGAACGCTTAAGTTGGCAGACAATGTAGAGTGTACGTTATCTCTTGACTTTGTATCTGACAAACGACGCGAAAAATGTAAGTTCAAAACCATAATTTACTCGTAGGAGGCTTACCATGGATATGATCAAAGTTTCTGCAAATTCACGGACATCTGCCGTCGCTGGCGCAATCGCCGGTGTGATTCGTGAACATCACCGAGCCGAAGTCCAAGCCATCGGAGCAGGAGCGGTCAATCAGGCCGTCAAGGCGCTCGTCCTGGCAACAGGTTACTTGAGGAATGATGGCATCAACGTGAGTTGTGTGCCTGAATTCGCCGATGTGACTATCGAAGACAAGGTAAGGACTGCCATCAAGCTTGTCGTTGAACCAGAAGATTAGCGGTTGTTTTCAGCCAAACCAACTCAGGTTCCCTCTACATCAAGTTGAACTGGGTGGTACAAAGCCATTCAACGCGAATTTCATGAACGAAACACCAACGCGAATCCCTTAATTGTTCATGGTTTTCGTAAATATCAGAGAAGACTTCGTCGCGGAAGTCTTTTTTGGTTAAAGACTAAACAGTTCTTTGATAAGATGCATCTATGTCAGAGGCCCGGAATACGCAAATCTATCTGAACATTATGGAGGCGATTAGCGGAAATCAGCCAGGTGAACTCGATCAGTACATGTCCACCAACATAGTGACCTGAATTCGGGATAAGTTTTTTCGTACACGGATTCCACGGAAAAAACGGCAATCCGTGAAAAATGGCACTCAACAGGACAGCTTCGCAGGGCAGAACCAACCAGAAAGAAAATTACCTTCGCGGCAATCCAACAATTACAACAGGAATGTGATTATGAATAAGTGATCGTTGGCTTTGCCCTTAGAAAATGAGATGATCGATGCTATCCGCGAAACACACAACGAACTTGCCGTCCTTGAATTCAATTTTGGCTGCGTTGCACTTATCGGCAAGATCGGGCATCTTCGCCTTGACATGCGCGAAGGCAATGGCTTCAATAGCCTGTCCGAGTGTCATATTTGACTTTATGATTGTCTCACCGTCAGGCATATAGAGCGCGTGGCACAAGAGAAAGTCCGGATCGAGCACCACTTGCGAGCCGTGCTTAGCGGGCCGGATGAAATTGTTTTTGCTTTTTAACATCGATCGTTACCTCTATATCAAATTCTTTTTGGGCGCGATCTAAAATCGTCCCGACAATTTTTCCGTAGAAATGTCCATGGGTATCACAGTAATTGAAGAGGGGATTGCCCTCATCATCCATGTCACCTGGGTAATAACCCGGGAAACAAAACAGATCACCACTCTGATCCTCGACGCCATTCAGTTGAAACTCCAAATTGACAACGCCACAGTTATGTTCGACCTTCATCAGGTCAACGACAGGCTGGCCGTCGCCTCCGGTAAGATGCCTTGCATAGCGCGAAAACAGGGGCACCTGCGCATCGATGAAACATTCCATAGCCTTTGGATCAGGGATGGCATCGAACTTCCACATATAAATAGACATGTTTCCTCTCCCGTGGCCTCAAACCACGCGAACGTTGTACGACTAAAGAAATTTTAATTCAATTATAGAACATTTGTGCTAAAATTTGTTCTGGAGGTTACCATGAAAATCGGATCTATGAAAGAGGTACTTCTAAGCGATGCGAAAGATATTTACCTGTTTGATTCTCGAGTGGCTGGCTTGGATGCCCAGATCTTGAGTGAGTATCGTGAGGCGTTGAACTTGTTTATCACCTTCACAGGTGATATGTTGGTGAAGGAACTCACGCCAGAACATGTACGCATCTATATCGACAACCTATCCGATGGTCCCAGCGAAGGAGAGGAGCACATCCGCTCCGTGATCAACCATTACGCCATGATCCACACCTGGATCCGCTGGCTATATGCTCAGAAATTTCTTATCGAGCGCAGCAACAGTTCCGTTAGGCCTCCTCGTTTCTCTAATGAACGAGGAGGTTTGCTGTACTACCGGCAGAGCTGATTTTCCCCCATATATCTGTCCTTTATCAAAAGATAATAAGTCATCTTATGCAGTTTATGGTCCCGCAGGGTCTCCCCATTCGGAGATGATATGTGACCCTGCGATGTAGCATGTCAAACACGGCGGTCAGATGTGTGCCGGAACGATTTGCTAAGCAAATCGAGTGCAGGGAGTTCTTTTTGTACCCAAAGTCGGATATGCGCAGGTAAATGGAATTAGTAGCCCTCTCTCTAAGGGGAAAGGGGTTTTAGGACAGTTCTTGTCAGGAAAAACCCTACTTGAGCAGGGATATTCCTTATTTCATATGCAAAAAGCAAAGAGTATATTATGGTTAAGAATATCCCTCGAACAGCTTACATTTTAACGAGACCGTAAGCAACGCTCTATGATTCTAGAGAAAGTAGGAAAGATGGCACAGTTTCGAGACAGGAGGGACGCAGGCAGAAAATTAGCCAAAGAATTATTACATTATGCCAACCGCCCAGATGTGATCGTACTCGCCCTACCGCGCGGGGGTGTGCCGGTAGCCTATGAAGTGGCTCTGGCACTAAATGTTCCACTGGATATATTTATCGTTCGGAAACTTGGATTACCCGGTCAGGAAGAATTGGCAATCGGCGCGATCGCATCAGGCGGCATCCGCGTGTTGAATGAAGAGATTATCCATACCCTGCATATTCCTGAAGACGTGATTGATCGCATTGCTCAGCGCGAGTTACAAGAATTAGAGCGTCGTGAGCATATCTATCGTGGAGACAACCCAGCGCCCTTAGTTCATGATCGCACCGTAATCCTCATCGATGATGGACTCGCTACGGGTGCAAGTATGCGCGCCGCAGTAACCGGATTACGCGCCCAGAATGCCAAACGAATTGTTGTCGCCGTTCCTACCGCTGCGCCTGAAACCTGCGAGGCGTTCGAGAAGGAAGTCGATGAAATCATCTGCGTGATCACTCCTGAGCCCTTCGTTGGCGTTGGTTGGTGGTATGAAGATTTCTCCCAAACAACTGATGAAGGAGTACGGCTCTTTCTACAGGATGTACGTCGGCAAATGATTCCTGGATGATCGCTTTTACAAGAGGTAGTATGAACAAAACAAATACTGAGAATCGATATGTGAGGATCTTAAGTAGGGGTGTTCAGTTGGAGGGAATCCTAAGTATTCCCGAAGATGCAAAGGGACTGGTAGTTTTTGTGCATGGAAGTGGCAGCAGTCGACACAGCCCTCGGAATCAATATGTCGCTCAGACGTTGCAGGAAGGAGGTTTAGCTACCTTGCTCTTCGATCTGTTGACCGCTTCGGAGGAAGAGATCGATCTGCAGACACGTCATTTACGCTTTGATATTAACCTGCTGGCTAGCCGAACTGCTGGTGTTCTTGAATGGATTGATCTGCAACCCTATGCTCATCAATTCAAGAGAGGCTTATTTGGCTCGAGTACCGGAGCCGCGGCCGCTTTGATCGCTGCGGCGGAACATCCGGAAGAAGTAAGTGCTGTCGTCTCGCGCGGTGGCCGTCCTGATCTTGCTGGACAGGCCTTGCCAAACGTGCAAGCGCCCACCTTGTTAATTGTGGGAGGCAATGACGAGCCTGTGATCGATTTGAACGAGCAAGCAATTGCGCAAATGCAAGCTGGAGCCGATAAGAAGTTGATAATCGTGCCTGGAGCATCGCATCTCTTTGAAGAGCCCGGAGCACTCGAGTATGCTGCACGACTTGCACGCGAATGGTTTCAGACCTATTTGAGCCAGGTAACGGTCCGTTAAGGTGTATACGCGGAGAAATATGTTACGAGATCGAACGCAAACGATTGATGAAAACGCGGTTGAAAGCTTGGCGGAGGAAGTCCGTCAATTTTCACAACCGTTGAAAACAAGAGAGGATTTGGATCCACTGATGGAGCGGATCGGGAATGCACATTTCGTCCTGCTTGGTGAAGCATCGCATGGCACTTCGGAATATTATCAATGGCGCGCCCGTTTGAGTTCCCGTTTGATCGCCGAAAAGGGATTCAAATTTGTCGCCGTCGAAGGAGATTGGCCCGATTGTTATCGACTCAACCGCTATGTCAAAGGATATCCAGATGCAGGCGACAACGCCCGGGATGTCTTGCACGCGTTCAAGCGCTGGCCTACCTGGATGTGGGCGAACTGGGAGATTGTGGCCTTCGCAGAATGGATGCGCGAGTTCAACAAGAACAGAGCCAATAAAGCTGGCTTCTACGGACTGGATGTTTATAGCTTATGGGAATCCATGGAATCAATCCTCAAATACCTGGAGAATAAAGATCCACAAGCCGCACAAACTGCCATGCAAGCCTATCAATGCTTCGAGCCCTATGGGGAAGACCCACAATCCTATGCCTGGAGTACGCGCATGGTTCCTGAAGACTGTGAAGACGAAGTGATCGATCTCCTGCTCGAAATGCAGCAACGCGCGAATCGCTACGACGGCGATTCGGAAGCCGGTTTCAACGCGGAACAAAATGCACTCGTCATCAAGAATGCAGAACGCTATTATCGTGCCATGGTGCACAGCGATTCTGGATCTTGGAACGTGCGTGATCTCCATATGAAGGAGACTCTCGACCGCCTGATTGATTTTCAGGGTCCCGACACGAAGGGCATTGTCTGGGCGCATAATACACACATTGGCGATGCCCGTTACACGGACATGGCGCGGGCTGGCATGCTCAATATCGGTCAACTGGTGCGCGAGCAGAATCGCAAGGACGGCGTTGTGCTGATAGGATTTGGTTCCCATCATGGCAGTGTCATCGCGGGCAAATCCTGGGGCGCGCCGATGGAACGGATGCAAGTCCCTGACGGACGCTCAGGCAGTTGGGAAGATATCCTACACCAAACTGGCAATGATCAACTCCTGATCTTTGATCAAGGGAATCTTTCTCAGGAATTCCAACAGTCACGTGGTCATCGTGCCATTGGCGTGGTATACCAAGCAGAATTCGAAAGCCGCGGGAATTACGTTCCCACTGTCCTTCCCAAACGCTATGATGCCTTTTTATATATCGACGAAACCCAAGCTCTACACCCTCTCCATATTGAACCTGAGGAAGTAAATCCGCCTGATCTATATCCCTGGGGAGTTTAAGAAATACTACTGGATTTTTCTATAAGATCTCTGGCAGAAGTCTTCTTTGCCACGGAGATCACAGAGAGAAAAAAGGGTTTTAAGAACGTTTTCTCAATGGTCTCTGTGTGGGTATTTAACCACTTATGCAAGAGGTCAATAGATTTCCTGTATGTAGAGTTCATTTTCCAGCCAGCCATTGATTTTACGTCGCGTACGATTCATATTTTCCTGGGCATAAAACATTGCATGTTAGCTACGCGAAGAATTCATCATTTTAGTACTACACCCGTTGGTTTTCCTGACTTACTTACAAAGATCATCGGCAACATTTCTTTCTGAGAGAGGTTTACGACGTAAAGACAGCTGACAAGTCAAGCTGACTTGAAAGTGGTGAATCTGCTTTTGTGACACCAAATAATAGATCTTAGACTTTGAGATCTTAAGGTACGCAGTCAATTCCATGTTCTTATAAACCAGCCGATGAAAACGAAATAATAGACATGTATTTCCCCATGATAAAATCGCCCCCGTGACCCACGCTGAACAAATTTCTTATCAACTCAAAGTCAAACCATCCCAAGTGACGGCGGTCATCAACCTTTTGGATGATGGCAACACAGTTCCATTTATTGCCCGCTACCGCAAGGAAATGACGGGTTCCCTCGATGATGAACAAATCCGCATCATCGCTGATGAACTCATTCGCCTGCGGGCTTTGGATGAGCGCCGCGCCTCTATCCTTGCCTCCATTGAGGAGCAAGGCAAACTCACTAGTGAACTACGAGAAAGCATCAATGCTGCTGGTACCATGACTGCGCTGGAGGATCTATATGCACCCTATAAAAAGAAACGCCGCACGCGCGCCATGGTCGCACGCGAAAAGGGATTGGAGCCACTCGCCGAATTGATCATCGAACAACCCAGCCATGGTTCGCCTGAAAAAATGGCAGAGAAGTTTCTTAATGATCAAGTGACAAACGTTTCCGACGCTTTGCAAGGCGCACGCGACATCGTGGCTGAAAGGATCAGTGACAATGCCAACGTCCGCGCAGCTGTCCGTGAAAAAGCGCTGAAATTTTCAAAAATGCGTGTCGAGAAAATAAAAGATGCCGTGGATGAAAAAGCAGTGTACCAATCGTATTATGAATTCGAGATTCGAGTAGATCGTTTGCAACCGCATCAAACCCTGGCGATTGCGCGCGGCGAGAAAGAGGGCATCTTACGCGTGCACGTTGATGTGCCCGAACGTGATTGGCTGGACGCAATTCAGACTGAATTCGAGCAGGATATCCTTTCCCCTTTCGCTGACCAACTTGCACTTGCCATTCAGGATTCAGCCGAGCGTCTATTGCTCCCCCTCTTGCCCATCACATTATTATGGGTATTGATCCCGGCTTTCGCACAGGTTGCAAAGTCGCTGTCATAGATGCGACTGGCAAGTTGCTTGATACCGACACGATCTATCCGCATGAGCCAAAGAATGATTGGCAGGGCGCGCTCAATACCCTGCAGGATATGATCAATCGCCATCATGTCACTCTCATCAGTATAGGGAATGGCACCGCTTCGCGTGAAACGGAAAAGCTTGCTGCTGAATTAACTCGCAATGCGGCCCAGACCAAATATCTGATTGTCAATGAAGCAGGCGCATCTGTTTATTCGGCGTCCGCCCTGGCGCGTCAGGAATTCCCTGAGCTAGATGTCACCCTGCGCGGCGCGGCGTCCATTGCTCGCCGCGCGCAGGACCCGCTCGCCGAGCTTGTAAAAATCGATCCCAAATCCATTGGGGTGGGACTGTATCAGCATGATGTGGATCAAACCTCTCTGGCGCATGCCCTGGATGGCGTGGTTGAAAGCGTTGTCAATCGGGTAGGTGTCGATGTCAACACGGCTAGCTCTGCCCTGCTCACCCATGTCGCGGGAGTCGGTCCAAAACTGGCGGTGAATATTGTCGCCCATCGCGATGCGAACGGTCCTTTCCAATCACGCAGCGCGCTTCGCAAAGTAACTGGTCTTGGACCGAAAGCCTTCGAGCAGGCGGCCGGTTTCATGCGGATTCAAAATGGAACAGATCCTTTGGATGCATCTGCAATTCATCCCGAATCCTACGGAATCGCTGAAGTGCTTCTGGCGCGCGCGGGAATTTCTGCGGACTCACCCTTAAATGAGCGGGTTTCTGCGCTGGAGGCTCTGACCGCAAAAACATCACCTGAACTGTTAGCCAAAGAATTGAACTGCGGTGTGCCTACACTCAAGGATATTCTCGAACAACTCGTTCGCCCAGGCAGGGATCCACGCGTAGATGCCCCTCTACCGATCCTGCGCTCAGATGTGCTCAAGGCAGAAGATCTTATGACAGGCATGCAACTCAAAGGCACAGTGCGCAACGTGGTGGATTTTGGCGCTTTTGTTGATATTGGCATTAAACAGGATGGTTTGCTCCATCGTACGCAGATTCCAACTGGCACTGTTCTAAAAGTTGGAGATATTATTGACGTGGAAATTCTTAAGATCGAAAGTGAACGCGGGCGAATAGGGCTGGGATGGGTCAGCTAGTCATGTTGAACTCTGATTGGATTGTTAAGGGAACTGCCCGCTGTCCCAATGCATCTTACCGCAGCGGTAAATTCCCAGCATAGCCAGTAAGTTCAATATACCCGTTGCCGCGGGCGGGGGCGCCATCGCAAATCCCTTCAAAATGTACAGCCCCCTCCCAATACGTGACGGTCGGGAAGTTAATTTCCTGGTCGGCCATCCATGGGTGGACTTCCAACAGGCAGTTGGGTTTCTTGAGCTGGATCTCCCAGGCGGAAGGATATAGACCTTGGGTGTGCAGACTACGCCATTCGTCTAGCACAGTAATCTGAAAATCGGTATTTTGCATTAACTGGGGAGTTCCCTTCGTGGTAATTAATGTGCCACTGGATGAAGCCGAAGTTCCCCCGCCGCGCTCGCGCAGTTGGAAAAGCATCAACGCCGGACCGCTTTCAAATTGTAGAGAAAACCAGTCCCAGCCCATTTGATTCTCGTCCAGCGCGCCGGAACTGAACTCGTGGTCTTTCCATGCCAATCCGCTGACTGGGTGATGGACACCATTCACCTGTACAGACCCCTCCGCACGCAGGCGCGGCTGGCTGTAATAATAGGCAGCATTGCCGACATTTTCGCCTCCGCGGCTATAGCCGTTCTCACCCTGCAAGACAACTCCCATTTCATCGGTCAAGGTCAGGTCGAGGGCAGTGTCCGCTTGTTCAGCTTGCACGTGATAAACGCCTGACGAACGCTCAGTGATATTCCAATCCTCGAGCCAGACGTGGTACGGGTCAGCTTGTGCGCCTGCCAGTCCCGGGCCAGGACGCGCATAACGCTCGAAGGCATAAAAATGCTCATTCGCAATATCACTGACCGCAAAATGGGCGAAGTAAAGGCTGTGGTTGTACCACTTCGAATCCGTGGGAAGTGTAACCGTTGGCGGCAGCAACCCTACACGGAACACGGTCAACTCGAAGCCAAAATGTCGCCCCTCTGGTGTTTTCAGGTTTCCTGTGTAGTACCACCATTCGGTGCGGAAATCGTCATGAGCGCCAAAGTCCTGTGGGAACGTAAGCGGGCGTGAGCCATCCGCGATGACAAAGCCAGATGGAATATCTGTGTTGAAGCTCGCGGCATCTGGTACTTGCACTTTGGCAGAGGGAACGGTTGCTGGAGTGCAGGCAGTCAGGAACATAATCAGGATAAACAGGATGGAAAAGCGGAACATGGAAATTTCCATTTGGAGATTAGGAGATTATACGAGTTTTCTCGCGCTGAGCGGAGTGAGCCGACAGGCGAACACAGTCGAAGCGTCACCGTAACAACACAATCCAGTTAAGTGAAATTGGTTTGTTACTGGCGCTTCGACTGCACTTCTCGTTTCACTCGTCGCTCCGCTCAGCGCGAACTAACCTAGGCAGAATACAATCACAGGATGACTGCATTTCTCCGTTTCCATGACCTGACCAAATCCTATTACGAAGGCGATGTGCGCCGAGTCGTCTTACAAAATGCCCATGCCGAATTTCAGCCTGGGGAGATTACGGCCATTTTGGGTAAAAGCGGCAGCGGCAAAAGTACACTGCTGAACCTGATCAGTGGCATTGACGCGCCGGACAGCGGGGAAATTTGGGTAGATGGTCAAGACCTGACGGCTCTGTCTGAACGCGATCGCACTCTCTTTCGGCGTGCCCAAATCGGCTTCATCTTCCAATTCTTCAACCTGATCCCCACTCTGACCGTTGGCGAAAATGTTAGCCTTCCGCTGGAACTCAATCGCCTCCCACGCCCACAAGCCCGCAAAAAGGCGCAAGACCTGCTCGAGGCTGTCGGCCTGCTTGACCGTTGGGAAACCTTCCCTGAAAAACTCTCTGGTGGCGAGCAACAGCGTGTAGCACTGGCGCGCGCCCTAGTGCATGATCCTCTCCTGATCCTAGCCGATGAACCCACTGGAAATTTAGATGAAGAAACGGGGGCGCAGATGATGTCTCTGCTGGCGCGGCTAACTCGTGAACGAAATCGCACACTGTTGACGGTCACACACAGTCGAGAAGCTGCCTCGCACGCGGACCGTGTCTTGCAACTTTCGCACGGTCAACTTGTCCCGGAGCGCTGAGCATGCTTTCCCTGCGAACCCTCCTTCGGCATCCCCTTCAATTCGCCATCATGACGCTTGGTATCGCCTTGGGCGTAGCCGTCATGGTTGGCATTGATATTGCGAATGCCAGCGCAGCACGCGCGTTCGATCTGAGCACCAGCGCCGTGACCGGACGCGCGACTCATGCAATCGTTGGCGGCACCCAGGGGGTGGACGAATCCGTTTACGTAGATTTGCGCACCAACCCGCAGTGGCGTGATAAGCTGGAGAGTGCGCCATTGGTCATTGCTTCCGCCGTCAGCCCGCAATTGGGCGAGCTGCCATTCACCTTGCTTGGCATTGATCCGTTTGCCGAGGCGCCATTTCGGAGTTACCTGGGTGCGCAAGAGCAAACGAGCCTAGAGACAATCCTCCCATTCTTGACCACACCTGGAGCAATCCTGCTCTCCGCCCCAACCGCCCAACGCTATGGACTGCGACCCTGCGCCCAGCCTCCTGCCGCGCTGGAGGCTGCATCGATCGCTGATGCATCGCCCGCTGATGCATGCCGCCTGACACTTTCCATCAATGGCGAGACGCGCCACGTCTATCTGACCGGTTTACTCGAACCCTCCGATGACTTCGCCCGCCGCGCGTTGGACGGTCTGATTCTGACCGACATCTCCACCGCCCAAAGCTTGAGCGATATGGGCGGCAAACTGACTCAAATTGACTTGATTCTGTCTGACAATTTTGACTCAACCGCACTTTCTGCTGCGCTCCCGGCTGGCACGTTACTTGTCAGTTCCGAAACTCGCAGCAGCCAGGTTGCTGAGATGACCAGCGCTTTCCGGATTAATCTAACTGCTCTCAGCCTGCTGGCGCTGGTTGTAGGCATTTTTCTTATTTACAATGCTATGACGTTTTCAGTCGTCCAGAGACGTGCCCTGTTTGGCACCTTGCGAAGTATTGGGTACACTCGCGAACAGGTCTTTGGTATGGTCCTGGGCGAAGCCGCGCTGGTTGGCGGGCTGGGTGCCGCGCTGGGCCTGGGATTAGGTATCCTTCTTGGTCAGGGCGCGGTGCAGATGGTTACCCAAACCATCAATGATCTTTTTTTTGTCATCAACGTGCGTGGAATCCAAATTCCCGCTGCCAGCCTGCTCAAGGGCGCACTGGCAGGTTTCTTTGCCAGTGTGTTCGCTGCTGCGCCGCCTGCCTGGGAAGCTGCTTCTGTCCCCCCGCAGCTGGCGCTCTCGCGCGCTGGGCTGGAGAGCAAAGCCCAATCGACGGTCAGTTTGGTGGCGGGCGTGGGCATTTTGGCCGCGCTCATCGGCGCGGTGATTCTAGCTATCCCCACACGCAACCTGGTGATCAGTTTCAGTGGCACATTCGCTGTGATGACCGGACTGGCCATGTTGACCCCGTTGGTGACCGTCTCGCTCATGCGCCTGCTGGGTGAACCGCTTGGAAAACTATTTGGCTTACTTGGCCGCCTCGCCCCACGCAATGTCATCCGTTCACAAAGCCGCACTTCGATGGCTGTCGCGGCGCTCATGATTGCTGTCGCGGTCACAATTGGCGTGCAGGTGATGATCGCCAGTTTCCGCACCACGGTGACGATCTGGTTGGAGCAAACCTTGCGGGGCGATATCTACGTCTCCGCGCAGGGCGTGAGTGCAACGCGCCTCGATACGCCACTTGATCCTCAGGGGATTGCCCTTGCGCAATCCCACCCGTTGGTGGAGTCTAGCATCGCCATACGCGTCGTCACGGTTGAATCAGAACAGGGTGCAGTTGACCTGGTCGCCGTCAGTGCAGAACGGCCGATGGATGCCCGCCTGTTTCTGGCCGCGCAAGAGAATCCGCAACAAGCCTGGCAAATGGTGAGGCGGGGAGCGATTCTCCTCTCGGAGCCGCTCGCAAACAGGTTGGGGATTTCTAAGTCCGGTGGGACACTCGCCCTACTCACGGATCAAGGCTGGCGGTCTTTTGCTATCGCCGGGATCTATGCAGATTACGCATCCACGCGAGGCACCGTTCGCATGAGCCTGGATGTTTACCGCCGCCTGTGGAATGATGATCGCCTGAACGGTCTGGCGCTTTTCCTGGTCCCGAATGCTGATGCAGACGCCGCCATGGCCGACCTGCGTGCCCAATTGACCGACTTCCCCAACATACAGATCAATCCCAGCCGCGCGCTGCGCCAGGACGCGCTGGAAGTGTTCGACCGCACCTTCGCCATCACGACTGCCATGCAATTGGTCACCACATTGGTGGCGTTTATAGGCGTACTGAGCTCTCTGCTTGCCCTGCAACTGGAAAAAGCACATGAAATGGGGATCCTGCGCGCCCTGGGGTTGACTGTGGCCGAAATGCGCCGCCTGACCCTTTGGGAAACGGGGCTATTGGGCGCATCCGCTGGACTGTTGGCGCTCCCCACCGGTTACATTCTGGCATGGATCCTGGTTTTCATCATTAATAAACGTTCCTTTGGTTGGACACTACAAATGCAGGCTGACCTGGCGCCCTTCGCACAGGCGTTCCTGTTGGCAGTTAGCGCCGCCCTACTCGCCGCTCTCTACCCTGCCTGGCGGTTAAGTCATATGCAAGCCGCTGAAGCTCTGCGTGGCGAATAGATGCTTATTCAGTGGATATGTACTTTCGCTTGTGATCTCGGACAAGGCATTAAATCAAGGCGAGAGAATAAGACATTTGAAGGAACGGTTCTAAATCAGTTATCTAAATGCTGGTTTGCAGAGGGTAGCAGCGTTAACTATGCTTTCTAATGACGATGGCTAACGGCAAGAGTTTGGCATGTTAGAATGACTTCATGTACTCAATTCGTGAACTCTATCGTATAGGGTGCGGCCCTTCCAGCAGCCATACTATGGGCCCCGCAAAGGCTGCGACACTTTTCCGCCAGCGTTTTCCACAAGCACAAGCTTTTCGAATTTACTTGTTTGGTAGCCTGGCTGCCACAGGTAAAGGTCACCTTACCAATATTGCTATCCAACGGAGCCTCGCGCCATTGGACGTCAGCTTTCTCTGGCAGCCAGAATATGTACCCACCTTCCACCCCAACGGGATGCGCATGGAAGCCCTGGATTCTGCTGGGCATGTGATTGGTGATTGGGAAGTGTTTAGCGTTGGAGGTGGAGCATTGCGCGAAAACACAGATACCGGATGGCTTCCTCAGCCTCAACCCACATACAATCACACAGATATGAATGCGATCCTCAAGCATTGCGCACACAGTGGTCAGGGATTTTGGGAATATGTGGAGGATCAGGAAGGTGCTGACATCTGGAAATTCCTAAGTGAGGTCTGGCAGGTGATGCAAGCCTCTATCGAACGTGGCTTGCAAACTGAGGGTGTATTGCCTGGCGGATTGGGCCTGCCCCGAAAAGCCTGGGTCTTCTACCGCCAGATCTCTGTCAGTGGCAAGAATTTTCTCAACGAGGGGCTACTGCCTGCCTACGCTCTTGCAGCAGCGGAAGAAAACGCTTCAGCTGGCATAGTGGTCACGGCGCCGACTTGTGGCTCGTGTGGTATCGTTCCAGCAGTGCTGCGCTATGTGCAAGAAAACACGAATTGTAGTGATACAACTATTTTACGCGCGCTGGCAACGGCCGGGCTCATCGGCAACCTTGTCAAGCAGAATGGATCCATCTCCGGTGCAGAGGTTGGCTGCCAGGGTGAAGTCGGCGTGGCATGTGCCATGGCGGCTGGAGCGGCTGCACAGCTTCTGGGCGGTACCCCACGCCAGGTTGAATACGCTGCCGAAATGGGATTGGAACATCACCTCGGTCTGACTTGCGATCCTGTGAACGGTATGGTGCAAATCCCCTGCATCGAGCGCAATGTCTTTGCCGCTGCCCAAGCTCTCACCTGTGCTCGCTATGCATG
>WNFU01003774.1_pt1 | contig 19751 bp, 21 predicted proteins | sample 5400121 | NCBI WGS metagenome assembly WNFU01 (sample SAMN13153360, study PRJNA577476) | soil metagenome | isolation source: 100 cm soil or saprolite under grassland replicate 1 | place: USA:California | collected 2016-06-15 | reverse complement strand
GATCGGGCGATTCGCCCTATTCCCGCTGATCGCCCGTGGGTAAAAACCCTCGAACTGCTGGGGAATCCTGGATGGCACGTCTCCTGCGGTACCGCGGAGCCGCGGAGGACGGACGATGGTACTGGAGAATCTGATCGCGTACACCGTTGCACTCGGCCTTCCGCTCTGGCTCGTCGTCGAGGAGATCCGTCATCGGGCTGGCCCCCGCCGCAAGGCCGAAGCGGCGGCGGCCGCGGCGGCGCCGGCCCTCAAGCGGCGCGCCGCCGAGGGCGCACCCGCTCGAGCGCACGTTTCGGCCGCGTAGCCCGCCGCGCGGCGGCACCCTCGCGCGCTCCCGCCGCCCGTTGTAGAGTGTGCGCGCCCCCGAGCCCGAAAGGAGCGCACGGCAATGGGCGAGATGCTCCCCTCACCGCTGAAGACGGTCACACGCCCGCCGGATACCGCGCCGCGCCGCAAAGGAATGCCGCGCGTCCTCTCCAGGGTGCGGCCACAAGGTGGGCGTCGTGCCCCGACGATGGAAGAAGGTCTCCGCCGACGTCTGTCCAGCCGGTCACGGCTTCAACTGCGACGAACGAGGGAGCTACTACCTGGGGTAGGAGGAGCGGCTCATGCTGAGTGAGTTCAAGACGTTCATCATGCGCGGCAACGTCGTCGACCTCGCGGTCGGCGTGATCATCGGCGCGAGCTTCGGTGCCATCGTCACCTCGCTCGTCAACGATGTCTTGATGCCGCCGATCGGGCGGCTCCTCGGGGGCGTGGACTTCAAGGATTTCTTCATCAGCCTGGCGGGGCAGTCCTATCCGACCCTCGCCGCCGCGAAGACCGCGGGCGCCCCGACGCTCAATTACGGGCTGTTCCTGAACGCGTTGATCAACTTCCTGATCGTGTCGTTCGCCATCTTCCTGCTGGTCCGCCAGGTGAACCGCCTGCTCCCGAAGCCGGCGGCTCGGACCAAGGACTGTGCCTGGTGTGCGACGGCGATTCCGGTCAGCGCGAAGCGATGCCCGCATTGCACCTCGAACCTGGAGGGCTGAGCGAGCGCGCCGAGACAGCCGTCGTGGGGCCCGCGGCGCGAGTCGTAGCGCCGACCGGGGGCTGGGGCCCTCAGGCCCGAGGCGAGCGATATGAAAGTCCCGCCGGCCGAAAGCGAACCCATGAAAAAAAGTCGGCGCCGTGAGCGCCGATGATCCGATCGAGCAGTCTCGCCGACGGACCATGGAGTATCCCCACGGCCTGCGGGCGCTGAACCACGGCGAGTTCCGGCGCTTCTACTTCTCCCAGGTCGCGGCGCAGATCGGGAGCTGGATGCAGAATGTGACGCAGGCCTGGCTCGTCTTGCAGCTCACGGACTCGCCCTTCAAGCTCGGGCTCCTCGCGACGCTTCAATTCTCGCCGGTGTTGCTCTTCTCCATCGTCAGCGGCGCCGTCGCCGACCGTTTGCCCAAGCGCCCGCTGCTCGTCGCCACCCAGACGACGCTCGCGTGCCAGGGGCTGCTGCTCGCCCTGCTGGTGGCGACGGGCCACGTGGAGTACTGGCACGTGGCCTTGCTGGGCCTGGCCCTCGGCTTCGCCAACGTCGTGGACCAGCCCGCTCGCCAGTCGTTCGTGATGGAGCTGGTGGGCCGCGCCGACGTGTCGAGCGCGGTCGCACTCAACTCCGCGGGGTTCAACCTCGCGCGCATCGTCGGACCGGCGGTCGCCGGAATCGTGATCGCGCGTTTCGGGGTGGCGCCGACGTTCTTCGTCAACAGCCTCGGCTTCATCGGTGTCATCGTCACCCTCCTGAGAATGAGAGCGCGAGGTTTGCCGCCCGGCACGGTGCGCGCATCAATCCTCGAGGAGATCGCGGAGGGTGTGCGGTACGCCGCGGGCACGCCGCGGCTCCGGCTCGCCATCGGTCTCGTCTTCGTGGTGAGTCTCTGCGTCTTCAATTTCAGCGTGTACGTGCCCCTCCTGGCCAAGAACGTGCTGGGGCTGGGCGCGGAGGGATTCGGGTTCCTCATGGCATCCCTCGGCGTCGGCGCAGTGGGGGGAGCCCTCACAGTCGGCGCCCGCGCCGCGCGTCCGTCGGTTCGCTCGATGCTCGTGTCGGCGACGCTGGCGCTGAGCACGCTCATGGCCCTGGGCGTCACTCGCCGCATCGAGCTCGCCATCCCCCTGCTGTTCTTCACCGGCTACTGGGGGATCATGCTGATGGCGAGCTGCAACACGTCGATCCAACTCCAAACGCCCGACGGGCTACGCGGGCGGGTGATGAGCATCTACACGTGGGTGTCGGGCGGCGTCTTCCCGATCGGCGCGTTTATCGTCGGCACGATCTCCCAGTGGCGGGGCGTGTCCGTGGCATTCCTCTGGAACGGCACGCTCGGCCTCGCCGGCGTGGGCGCGCTCGCCCTGTGGTGGCGGCTCCGACGGGATTGACGGCCGGGAGCGCTACTTCTTCGGGTACCCTTTGGTCCCCAGCGCCTCGGTGATCTCGGCGAGAATCACAGGGTCGTCGATCGTCGCGGGCGCGCTGTACTCCTGGCCGTCGGCGATCTTCTTCATCGTCCCGCGGAGGATCTTGCCCGAGCGCGTCTTGGGCAGGCGCTTGACGACGAGCGCGGTCTTGAACGCGGCGACCGGACCGATTTGTTCGCGCACCTTCTCGACCAGCTCCCTCACGAGCTCGGCTTCATTGCGCGCGACGCCCGCCTTGGTGACGACGAAGCCGACGGGGACCTCGCCCTTGATCTCGTCCGCGACGCCGACGACGGCGCACTCGGCCACGTCGGGATGGGCGGCGAGCACCTCCTCCATCGCGCCGGTGGAGAGCCGGTGCCCCGCGACATTGATGATGTCGTCCACGCGGCTCATGATGTACAGGTATCCGTCCGCGTCCTTGAAGCCCGCATCGCCCGTCAGGTAGTGGCCGGGGTGCTTCGTGAGATAGGACGTCTCGTACCCAGCGTCGTTGTTCCAGAGCGTCGGCAGGCAACCCGGCGGTAGGGGCAGCCGGATGGCGATCGAGCCGATCTGTCCGACGGGCATCTCGTTGTTGTCCTCGCCGAGGACGCGGACGTCGTACCCGGCCACCGGCTTCGTGGGGGATCCGGCCTTCACCGGCAGCATGCCCAGGCCGACGCAGTTGGCGGCGATGGGCCACCCCGTCTCCGTCTGCCACCAGTGATCGACGACAGGTACGCGCAGCTTGTCCTCCGCCCAGTGGAGCGTGTCCGGATCGCAGCGCTCGCCCGCGAGGAAGAGCGTACGGAACCGCCCGAGGTCGTACTTCGCCATGTGCGTCCCCTGCGGATCCTCCTTCTTGATCGCGCGGAACGCCGTCGGCGCCGTGAAGAGCGCGTTCACGCCGTGCTCGGCGATGAGGCGCCAGAATGCGCCGGGATCGGGCGTGCCCACCGGCTTGCCCTCGTAGAGGATGGTGGTGCAGCCCTTGAGGAGCGGCGCGTAAACGATGTACGAGTGGCCGACCACCCAGCCGATGTCCGAGGCGGCCCAATAGACCTCGCCCGCGCCCATTCCGTAGACGGCGCTCATCGACCACTTGAGCGCGACGGCATGGCCGCCGTTGTCGTGCACGACGCCCTTGGGGATGCCGGTGGTGCCCGAAGTGTAGAGGATATAGAGCGGGTCGGTGGCGGCGACGGGCACGCACTCGGCGGGCGTCGCGGCGGCGACCTCCTCGTGCCAATCCCGATCGCGCCCCCGCACCATCGGCGCCGCTTCTTGCCGGCGCTGCAGGATCACGCAGCGAGAAACCTTGTGCTGCGCCAGCTCGATCGCACCGTCGAGCAGAGGCTTGTAGGGAATGACGCGGTTGACCTCGATGCCGCAGGAGGCCGAGAGGATCAGTTTGGGCTTGGCGTCGTCGATGCGCTTGGCCAGCTCGTTGGAGGCGAAGCCGCCGAAAACCACGGAGTGGATCGCGCCCAGACGCGCGCACGCGAGCATCGCGATCACGGCCTCGGGCACCATCGGCATGTAGACGATCACGCGATCGCCCTTCTCGACCCCCTGACGCCGGAGCATGCCGGCGCAGAGCGCCACTGCGTCGCGCAGCTCGAGGTAGGTGTACGTCCTCACCGTGCCGGTGACGGGGCTGTCGTAAACGAGCGCGCGCTGCTTGCCGCGGCAGCGGTCGACGTGCAGATCGAGCGCGTTGTAGCAGGTGTTGAGCTCGCCCCCCGTGAACCAGCGGCAGAAGGGCTTACGCGAGTCATCGAAGACGCGGTCCCAGCGCTTGTCCCAGTGGACGTCCTCCGCGGCCGCCGCCCAGAAGCCTTCGGGGTCCCTCATCGATCGCGCGTACGCTTCGTCGTAAACGCTCTTCGCCATGGTGAGCCCCTCCTGGGCGCTGCCGCTGGACGGCTCGGGAACGTTATCACGGCCCGCGTGGGCACTGCCAAGCCCTGATCCTGTGAGAGGATCAGCCCCTCTTGACAATCTCGATCGAGAATGGGTATTTTGCAGGCCATTGGAGACGGGATGAGCGCTCACGTCCAAGAGCCAGCTTTGCGTTGCCCGGTGTGCGAGGCGAAGGTGGTCGTGAAGCTCCAGAACGAGGTGGTCATCCATAACGCGATCCTGAAGGTCGACCCGCCGACGGGCCGCGTGACGGCCAAGTGCCCGCGATGTAAAGCGTGGGTTCGGGTACCCCTGCGGTATGTCGGGTGATATGACTCCGTCGTAAGGCGACGTCGAAGCCAAAGACACAAGCCGGAGGACGGGCCGAGAAGCGAGCCCGCCCCCGGCTTTTGCGTTTCTGGAGGCCCCCATGAGTGAAGCCGTAAAAGAGACGAAGGCGCAGCGCGTGGAGAGGCTCAAGCGCGAGCTCAATCCCTGGGAGGCGTATGCCGACATCCAGCGCTTCGCGCGCGAGGGCTGGGACGCGGTCCCACCCGAGTGGCTCGGCACGTACTTCCGCTGGTGGGGCATCTATACCCAGGGCGATGGTGTCGGCGCGGTCGGCGGCAAGGGCGGCGAGGGCACGGCCGTTCGCCACTTCATGGTGCGTATCCGGATCCCGAACGGTGCCCTCGAGTCCAACCAGCTCAGGACGATCGCCGACCTCGCCGAGTGGCATGGTCATGGGATCGCCGACATCACGGTCCGTCAGAACATCCAGCTGCACTGGGTGACGCTCGAGAGCCTGCCAGAGGTCTTCCGCGCGCTCTGGCTTCAGGGCGTGACCACGATGGGCGCGTGCGGCGACGTCACGCGCAACGTCACGGGCTGCCCGCTCGCTGGCGTCGACGCCGACGAACTGGTGGACGCCTCGCCGCTCGTGCTCGAGGCGACGCACCTGCTCAACGGCAACCCCGCCTTCTACAACCTGCCGCGGAAGTTCAAGGTCTCGATCGCGGGTTGCCGCGCCTGGTGCGCGTATCCAGAAATCAACGACATCGGTCTCACCGCGGTCAGCCACCCGGCGACGGGCGTGATCGGCTTCGCGGTCCGCGTCGGCGGGGGGCTCTCGACCGATCCGCACCTCGGGGTGCGGCTCGACGCCTTCGTCCCCTGGGGTCAGGCGCTGGATGTGGTCCGCGCGATCGCCGAGATCTTCCGCGACTCCGACGTGCTCCGACAGAATCGCGAGAAGGCGCGCCTCAAGTTTCTCTTCCTCCAGCACGGCTGGACCGCCGAGCGCTTCCGGGCCGCGATCGAGGAGCGCCTGGGGTTCCCCCTTGAGCCGGGTGTGCGCGACGACCCGCCCGACGACGTATACCGCGACCACGTAGGGATCCACGCCCAGAAGCAGCCGGGCCTCTCCTACGCGGGAGTCGCCGTGCTTCGTGGGCGTCTCACGGCCGACCAGATGCGCGCCGTCGCCGACCTGGCCGAGTGCTACGGCACGGGCACGCTCAGGACGACCCACATGCAGAATCTCCTGATCCCGAACGTCCGCCGGGAGCGCGTCCAGGCTCTCGCCCGCGACCTCGAGACCGCAGGCTTCGCGCTCGGTGCCTCGCCGTTCCGGCGTGGGACCGTCGCGTGCACGGGCTCGGAGTTTTGCAAGCTGGCGCTCACCGAGACGAAAGGGTTTGCGCGAGGGCTCGTGGAGACGCTCGAGCGGCGGCTGCCGGGGTTCGACCAGCACCTGCGGATCAACATCACGGGCTGCCCGAACAGCTGCGGCCAGCACTGGATCGCCGACCTCGGCATCGAAGGCAAGAAGGTCAAGCAGGGCGGGGCGCTCGTCGATGCCTACTACTTCTGCGTCGGCGGCGCCGTCGGCCGGCATCAAGCCGTGGCACGACCCATCGGTCTCCGCCTGCCCGCGACCGACGTGGCCCCGGCGATCGAGCGCCTGCTGCGCACCTTCCTAGCCGACCGCCTACCGGCCGAGAACTTCCGCCAGTTCGCCGCGCGCCACACTGACGACGAGCTCCGCGCGCTCCTGGCGGGCGAGCTCGTCGAGGCGGTCGCGCGCGACGTCGCGTCCGAGCGGCCGCCGCATGGTGTCGACGGCTGATATGGGGTACTTTCCCGTGCTCCTCGACCTTGCGGGCCGACGCTGCCTCATGGTCGGCGGGGGACCGGTCGCCGAGCGGCGGATCACCGGACTCCTGGCGGCTGGCGCGCGGGTGACAGTGATCAGCCCGCGGACGACGGCGACGCTAGCCGCGCTGGCCGCCCAGGGACGCATCGAGCTGGAGTCGCGCGGCTATCGCGAGGGCGATCTCGCCGGCGCCGATCTCGCGTTCGTTGCGACCGACGCTGGCGAGGTCAACGTGGCCGTGGCGCGCGAGGCGCGGGAGCGAGGCGTCTGGGTCAATGCCGCCGACGACCCGTCGCACTGCACCTTCATCCTCCCGGCGGTCGTGCGCCGTGGCGATCTCACCGTGGCTGTCGCGACGGGCGGGTCGAGCCCCGCCCTCGCCCGCGCCGTTCGGGAGGAACTCGAGGCCTATCTCACCGCCGAGTACGCGATGCTCGCCGCGATCGCGGCGGAGGTCAGGCGCGAGCTGCGGGTGGCGGGGCGGCTGGTCACCGCGGACGCCTGGCGGCGCGCGCTTGGCCCAGAAGTGCGCCGACTCATCGTCGAGCGCGGGCGCGACGACGCCAAGCACCGACTGCTCGAGCTCCTCGGAGTCGAACCATGCGCCCCGTAGTGCGAGCCGCAGGCCGTCGCGGGGCTGGGGCCCCGCCGTCCGAGGCGAGCGAGAGAGTAATCCGAGCCGCAGGCCGTCGCGGGGCTGGGACGGTCGCCCTCGTCGGCGCGGGCCCAGGGGATCCCGGGCTCATGACGGTGCGCGGCCTCGAGCTGCTGCGGCGGGCCCACGTCGTCGTCTACGATCGGCTGGTCGACCCACGCCTTCTGGACGCGGCGCCGCGTGCGCTGCGCATCTTCGCGGGCAAGGCGTCCGACCATCACACGCTGCCGCAGGAGCAGATCAACGCACTCCTGATCATGCACGCACGGCGCGGGCGCCGTGTCGTGCGGCTCAAGGGCGGCGACCCGTTCGTCTTCGGACGGGGCGGCGAGGAGACCGACGCGTTGGCGCGCGCCGGGATTCCGTTCGAAGTCGTCCCCGGCGTCAGCTCGGCCGTCGCCGTCCCGGCGTACGCAGGAATCCCGCTCACACACCGGGGCGTCGCCTCCTCGTTTGCGGTCGTGACCGGTCACGAAGAGGCCTGCAAGCGCGAGTCGAGCGTCGACTGGTCGCGGCTGGCGCGGGCCGTCGACACGCTCGTGGTCTTGATGGGCGTGCAGAGCCTGCCCCGGATCGCACGCGAGCTCATCGAGCACGGGCGCCCGTCTGCAACGCCCGTCGCCCTCGTGCGCTGGGGGACCACGAACGTCCAGGAGACGATCACCGGCACCCTCGGCGACATCGCGGCCCTGGCGGCGCGCGCCCGGCTCGAGCCGCCCGTCGTGATTGTGATCGGCGAGGTCGTCGCGCTGCGCGACCGGCTCCAGTGGTTCGACGACAACCGTGTCCCTATGGAGGTGGCCCAGTGAGTGTCCGGCTCTCGACACCGATCGGCATCCTCGACGAGCATCCCGAGTGGTCGGCCCGGCTCATCGCCGAGCTCCAGCACCGCCGGTTGCCGTTCGAGAAGATCGACCACTCGAACCACGCCTTCGACCCGCGCGACCGCGTCCCGCGCTACTCGGTCATCGTGAATCGCACGAGCCCCTCGTCTCATCGGCGTGGCCACGGCGCCGTGCTGTTCTACGCCGAGGCGCTGCTGGCCCACTGGGAGGGGCTCGGCGTACCCGTCATCAATCCCGTCCGCGCGTACCGGTTCGAGAAGTCCAAGGCGCTCCAGATCGGGCTCTTCGAGCGGCTGGGCCTCCACTATCCTCGGACCGTCATCGTGAACCATCGCGACCAGGTACTCAAGGCGAGCGGAGAGCTTCGCTTCCCACTCCTTGTCAAGCCGAACGTCGGAGGCTCCGGCGCGCTCATCGAGCGCTTCGAGTCGCGCGCCGAGCTCGAGGCGAGGAGCGCGATGCTCGACTTCGGCCCGGACGGGACGGCCCTGGTCCAGGAGTACGTCGAGTCGGAGGAGGGCGCGATCGTGCGCATCGAGGTAATGGACGACCGCTACCTCTACGCGATCCGGATCGTCCGCACCGCGTCCGACTTCAACCTCTGCCCGGCCGACATCTGCCGGGTCCCCGAACCGCCCCCGAGTGCCGACCTTGGCGCCTGTCCCGTCGAGGCGAAGCCGGGGCTCAGCGTCATGCGCTACGAGGCTCCGCCGGCGGTGGTCGAGCAAGCGCGCGCCCTGGCCCGCGCAGCGTCGATCGACGTCGGCGGGATCGAGTATCTGGTCGGCCGCACCGACGGCCGTGTCTATTTCTACGACGCCAACGCCACATCCAACTTCGTCGCCAACGCGCCCGCGGTGCTGGGCTTCGACCCCTTCCCTCGGTTCGCGGACTACATCGTCCGGGTGGCGACCGGCACAGAATGAATCCGATGAGCCTGAGACTCGGCGATACCGCGCCCAACTTCCCGATCATCGCCGACGCGGATCGCAAGGTGGCCGGCCCGGCTGGCGTGCGCTGAAACCCCTACCTGCGCCTGACGCCGCAGCCGCAGTAAATACTTGGGAGGGGCCTCGGCGGCCCCCTCCCATACCTCGCCCCTAAGATGGATTGCGGGCAAAGCCCGCGCTCGAAGCGTGCTCACACCGACGCAGAGGCCTGGCGTCCCGGCGCGCCCCGTCGTGCATCTTGGGCGTGAACTCATGGGGTAAACTGGCGCCAGCCTGTTCGGAGGAGCGCCGCCCATGAGCGAGTTTCGTCACGTCTATCGCACTGAACTCTCCCCGGTGAGCTTCCTTACCCGGAGCGCGTGCGTGTTCCCCGACAAGATTGCCGTCGTGCACGGGGCGCGGCGGTACACGTACCGTGAGCTCGCCGAGCGCGTGAATCGACTCGCCTCGGCCCTGCGCGCGGTGGGCCTCGCCAAGCACGACCGGGTGGCGTTCCTGTGCCCGAACGTCCCCGCGATGCTCGAGGCGCACTTCGGCGTGCCGGTTGCGGGCGGCGTCCTCGTCGCCATCAACACGCGGCTCAGCTCGGACGAGATCGGCTACATCCTGAAGCACTCCGGGGCGAGATTCCTCTTCGTCGATGCCGAGCTCGAGCCTCTCGTCAAGTCGCTGGACCTCACCGGCGTCCGCGTCGTGAGGGTGGATGATACCGGAGGGCCGGGCGATCCCTACGAGGACTTCCTGTCCGGGGGCGCGTCGGCGCCCGTCGAGAGCTGGCTCGAGAACGAAGAGGAGATGCTCGCAATCAACTACACCTCGGGCACGACGGGCCGGCCGAAGGGTGTGATGTACTCGCACCGCGGTGCGTGGGTCAACGCGCTGGGTGAGGTGATCGAGTCCCAGATGAGCTTCGATACCCGCTACCTCTGGACCCTACCGATGTTCCACTGCAACGGCTGGTGCTTCACGTGGGGCGTGACCGCGGTGGCGGGCACGCACATCTGCCTGCGTCGCGTCGAGCCCGGGCGCGTGTGGGAGATGATCGACCAGGAGGGAGTCACCCACTACAACGGCGCCCCGACCGTCCACATCGGGGTTGTCAACGACCCCAGCGCCCACAAGCTCGCCCGCCCCGTGACCGTGTGCGTCGCCGGAGCGCCGCCCTCGCCGACGCTGCTCGGCCGACTCAAGGAGTTCGGCTTCCGGCCCGTGCACGTCTACGGACTCACCGAGACCTACGGCCCGCACACGGTGTGCGCGTGGCACGAGGAGTGGAACGCGCTGCCGCTCGATGAGCAATCGCGTCTGGCCGCTCGCCAGGGCCAGGGCTACGCGCTCTTCGACCTGGTGCGGGTGGTCGACGACAGTATGAACGACGTGCCGCGAGACGCGGCAACCCTCGGCGAGGTCATCATGCGCGGTAACAACACCGCCATGGGGTACTTCCAGCAGGCCGAGGCGACGGCCGAGGCGTTCCGCGGTGGGTGGTTTCACTCGGGCGATATCGCGGTGTGGCATCCCGACGGCTACGTCGAGCTGCGCGACCGGAAGAAGGACATCATCATCTCCGGCGGGGAGAACATCTCGACCATCGAGGTCGAGCAGGCGGTGGCCCGGCACCCGGCGGTGCTGGAGTGCGCGGTGGTCGCGGTCCCGGACGAGAAATGGGGTGAGCGTCCCAAAGCCTTCGTCACGCTCAAACCGGGACAGAAGGCGACCGCGCCGGAGATCATCGAGTTCTGCCGCAAGCACATCGCCCACTTCAAGTGCCCCGCGGAGGTGGAGTTCGGCGACCTGCCGAAGACGTCGACCGGCAAGGTGCAGAAATTCGTCCTGCGCGAGAAGGAGTGGAAGGGCAAGGAGAAGCGGATCAACTAGATGCTCCGGCTTGGCGTACTCGATCAATCGCCGGTGCGGAGCGGCGGCGCCGTGGCCGACGCCATCCACGAGACGCTCGACCTCGCCGAGGCGTGCGATCGGCTCGGCTACCACCGCTACTGGCTCGCCGAGCACCATTCGACACCGGGGCTGGCGGGCTCGAGCCCCGAGGTGCTGATCGGCCAGGTCGCGGCCCGCACCTCGCGGATCCGCGTGGGCTCGGGCGGCGTCATGCTGCAGCACTACAGCCCGCTCAAGGTCGCCGAGAGCTTTCGCGTGCTCGAGACGCTCTTCCCCGGTCGTGTCGATCTCGGCATTGGCCGCGCGCCCGGGAGTGACCAGGTGACGGCGCGCGCGCTCCGGGACGATGCCGGCCCCGAGTACTTTCCCCAGCAAGTCGCCGACCTCGTGGGCTTCCTTCACGGGACGTTGCCGGAGGGCCACCCCTACGCGCACGTGCTGGCGATGCCGACCGGGCCCACGGCGCCGGAGGTGTGGCTTCTCGGCTCGAGCGACCAGAGCGCCGCGCTCGCCGCGCACTTCGGCACCGGCTTCTCGTTCGCGCACTTCATCAACCAGGAGGGCGGCGCCGAGGTCACGCGCGCCTACCGGGAGCAATTTCGTCCATCGGCCTGCTTGAACGCGCCCCGCGCGAGTGCCGCGGTGTTCGTGGTCTGCGCGGACACCGAGGCGGAGGCGCAGCGCCTGGCGAAGAGCCGCGAGCTCTTCATCGTCCGCCTGTACACCGGGCGCCCCGGCCGCTATCCGACGGTCGAGGAAGCCGAGTCGTACCCGTACACGGAGCGCGAGCGCGCCATCCTCCGGCACGCGCACCGGCGCACGGTGGCAGGCGCTCCTGAGCAAGTGCGCGAACGGCTCGAGGTGCTCGCCGCCGAGTACGAGGCGGACGAACTGATCATCGTCACGATCACCCACGACCCGAAGGCCCGGCGTAGGTCTTACGAGCTGCTGGCCAAGGTCTTCGGCCTCGAGGAGGCAGGCCCATGACGACCCGTCGTCGTCTCGGAATCGCCGCCGCCGCGCTGACGCTCACGACGTTCGGCGGACTCGCTCTCGTGCGCACCGGACCCGTGACGGCGCAAAGCCCTCCCAACGCGCTCGCGCCGCGGTTCCAGGTGGATCCGTGGTGGCCGAAGCCGTTGCCGAACAACTGGCTCTTGGGTCAGGCCGCGGGCGTGGCGGTGGATCGTCATGACCACGTATGGGTCATCCAGCGCCCCCGCTCGCTCACCGAGGACGAGCGCGGCGCCACCCTGAACCCGCCGCGCTCCCTCTGCTGCGCGCCGGCGCCGCCAGTGCTCGAGTTCGACGCCGACGGCAACCTCCTCCGCTCGTGGGGCGGGCCGGGGGCCGGCTATGACTGGCCCCTGAACGAGCACGGAATCTTCGTGGACTATCAGGACAACGTGTGGATCGGCGGCAACGATCAGAAGGACCACCAGGTCTTGAAGTTCACACCGGGCGGAAAGTTCCTGCTCCAGATCGGCAAGGCGGACGTGACGGGTGGCGACAATGACACCACGCACCTCGGGCGTCCGGCGAACATGAACGTGGACCCGGCGACGAACGAGCTGTTCGTCGCCGACGGCTACAAGAATCATCGCGTGATCGTCTTCGACGCGCAGACCGGCGCCTACAAGCGCCACTGGGGCGCCAACGGCCGGCCGCCCGGGGAGCCGGGCGTCAAGCGCTTCGGCAATCCGGTGCACTGCGTGCGGCTCGCCCGAGATGGTCTCCTCTACGTGTGCGACCGGATGAACAATCGCATCCAGGTCTTCAAAAAGGACGGGTCGTTCGTCAACGAATTCATCGTCGCGCCCACGACGCGCGGCAACGGCTCGGTCTGGGACCTCGACGTCTCCCACGACGCGCCGCAGGCTTGGCTCTACAACGCCGACGGCGAGAATAACCACGTGTGGACGCTCCTGCGCGAGAACGGCAAGGTCGTCGCGAAGTTCGGCCGGAACGGCCGCCAGGCCGGCAACTTCCATTGGGTCCACAACCTGGCCGTGGACTCCAAGGGCAACATCTACACCGCCGAGGTGGACAGCGGTAAGCGCGCGCAACGGTTCGTGTTCAAGGGCGTCGGGCCCGTGGAGCCGTGATGAATCGTGGGCTCCGTCATCTGGCCCTCAAGACGCGTGATCTGCCGACCACCGAGCGCTTCTACGTCGACATCCTCGGTCTCCAGCGCGCATTTCCCCACGACGGGATGATCTTCCTCGAGACGCCCGGTGGGCAGGATCTCCTGAACTTCGTCGGGACGCGGGCCAGATTCGATCCGGACGCGGGCGGGTTCGACCACTTCGGCCTGCATTTCCCGCGCGCCGAGTGGAAGAAGGTCTGCGCGCGCGTCAAGGACGCGGGCGTCCGGGTCCACGGCCGCCGCGGTAACACCGCGATCTACATCGAAGACCCGAACGGTTACACGGTCGAGCTCTACTGCGACTGACCGACCGGCCGGGAGACAAAAGGTCCCAGGTCGAAGAAGTCTGGCCGGAGCTCCGTTGAAGGCTGAATGAGGACCGCTTCGGCGGCGCGGCGCGGACTGAGCGCAGCTTCGCGCGTCGGATACCCGATCCGGAACGTCATCAGCGTCTCCCAGGCTCGGTCGCCGACGAGCTCCCCCAGGGCCGTTCCGAACGTCCGCGCGATGCCCAATCTCTGCTCGCGGTCGGCGCGCTCCGTCGGCTGGTTCAGTGGCTGGAGTGCGAGCCCATGCGCCGTCGCGGCGAGATGGAGGCGCTGCCAGGCGCGCCCACCGCGAAGGCGTTGCGCATCGTCGTGCGCATCGCGCACGATGAGCATGCCGAAGCCGGCGGCGGTCGCGACGAACGTCTCGCGTGTCGCCGCGAGCCAGAACTGATCGCCGGCCTCGCGTGGAAGGGGAGGTAGCATTTTGGCTATGGCCCGCCGGACGGGCGAAGTGATGTTGGCGTCGATCGTGATTCCATCGCGATAGCGCTGGACGTCGGGCCAGCGTAGTCGAAGCCAGCGGGCGCTCGCCAAGCTCTGCCCGTCGTCGGCGACGACAGCCTCCGTCGCGCGCACGATGAGATCGCCGAGGCGCCGCCGATCGCGTTCGTCCACGAACCAGAGGAGCCGGGTGTCCTCACCGGCCGTGCGCGCCATGTCGTCCAAGAGGTCGCGCTCCACGGGGCGCGTCGGGTCATAGGGCCCGCGGTTGGTGTGGCGACGTGGAATAGCGTCGTAGAGCGCACCGGGCGTCGGCCGGCCGGGCTCTAGCGTGATACTGGCCGCGTGGGTCGGGTTTCCGCGCTCGGGAAGCAACGTCAGCTGCCACGCGTAGCCGCGCGCGTCGGCGGTGAGGAGAAGATTCTCGAGGGCGCAACCGAGCCCGACGTACATCTCTCGGAGATCCGGATCGATGGGGCCAAGGTTGCGCGACGGGTCGGCGAAGAGGTCGATGGACGAGTCAGTCACACGGAACAGCCACGGCTGGCTGTTGTGGGGATTGGCGGCGAGGACTGCTGCTCGAACCAGCGCGAGCGGGCCTTCGGCCGGGTCGCTCCGCCACCGGTACCAGGCCTCGTAGGCCGGCCCCCGCCCGACGCTGAAGATGCCCTGGTCCGAGGCGCGCCAGACGCTTCCGGCTCCGGCCACCACGACCACGGCGCCGGCGCCCTTCAGGAGGACGCGCCGCGCAACGCTCACGCCGTTGTCAGCTACGCCGGCGCGTGGACGAACGGCAGGACGGCGTAGCGTGCCCGGTCGACCTGGATGACGAAGACCACCCGCTGGGTGGGATTGTCGCGGAACGGGAACGGCCGGCCCGTATACTTGCGCGAGATCCGGTCCATCGTCTTGAACTCCGGGTCGGGCCGGCGCTCGACGATGCGGCCGCGGAGCTGGGCTTCCTTGTACGGGTTGTCCATCCCGATGATGGACAACCCGACCCGAGGATCCCGCCTGGTGTTCTTCGCTTTGAGCGAGCCCTCACCGGTGCACACGAGAATCGAGTCCCCCTCGAGATCCACCCAGACGGGCGCCACCTGAGGCGAGCCGTCAGTCATCAGCGTCGCGAAATGGGCGAAGTTGGCGCCGCGGATGAGCGTCTTGATCTCGTCGGAAAGCATCATGCGGCATCCCCTCCACGGCTCAGCGGATTGAACCTCGAGCTCGACCGTCGTCATCGGGCGCCTCCTAACGCTCGATCGGAGTATCCGCACGACCGCCCCACTCGGTCCAGGAGCCGTCGTAGACCGCGACGTCGGATCGTCCGAGCGCGTAGAGCCCGAGCGCGAGGACGGAGGCGGTGATTCCCGACCCGCACGACGCGACAATGGGCTTCTTGAGATCGAGCCCCGCCGCCTCGAATTGCCGCCGGAGGGCGTCGTCTCCCAGGAGCGTGCCGTCGGGCTGGTACAGCTGGTCGTATGGGAGATTCAGGCTCCCGGGGATGTGCCCGGCGCGAAGGCCCGCGCGCGGCTCGGGTTCGGTGCCGACGAAGCGCCCGTGCGAGCGGGCGTCGAGCACCTGCTCGCGTCGCTTCGTGAGATTACCGCGGATACTCGCGAGGTCGCGGACGAGGCGCCGGCGGAGGCGCGCGGTGAAGCGGCGCGGCCTCGGCGTCGGCGCGCCCGATTCGACCGGCCGGCCCTCGGCGCGCCACCGCGGGAAGCCACCATCGAGAACCGCGACCGCGTCGTGGCCAAAGGCGCGGAAGGCCCACCACACGCGCGCGGCGCTGACGACCCCGCGCGAGTCGTACACGATCACGCGGTCGCCGTCGCCGATTCCCAGGGTCCCCACGCTCCGGGCAAATTCCGAGGGGCGCGGCAGCATGTGCGGGAGCGACGTGCGAGTGTCGGCGATCGCGTCGATGTCGAAGAAGCCGGCGCCCGGAATGTGCGCCTGCGCGAACTCGGCGCGCGCGTCACGCTTGAGCTGGGGCATGTGCCAGGAGCCGTCGACCACCCGCACGTTGCGCCGGCCCAGATTGGCGGCGAGCCATTCGGCCGTGACGAGCGGCGACGTCACCGGCGCTCGAGCGCGCGAGGTCACGGGGCCGCCCGTCGCGCCGTCGTGCCTTCGAGGCGGAGCGTCTTGATATCGTTCAGGATGACCTCCGTGAAGAGGTACGACGTCGTGTAGATCTCCCGGACGATCGCGCGCTCGTCGATCAGGAACACCTTGAGCACGTGCGCAAGCGGCCCGGCGGGCCGACCGCGCGCGTCGAGCTCGACGCGAACGTCCTGGCCGAAGCCGTCGAGGAGCGGCACCAGCGTCCGGGGGAGCTCGGTGGTGAGGAAAGCCCACTCCACGCCGTTTCGGGGCACGCTGGCCGCGTACTGGCGCATCGCCGCCGGGGTGTCCCGAGCCGGATCGAAGCTGAGCGAGACCAGGCGGACGCGCTCGCGGAGCTCGGGATCCTCGGCCACCCGGTGCCGTACCGTGAAGAAGACCTGGGAGGTCAGCGGACAGCCCCGAGGATCGGCGCACGATGTGTAGATGAAGCCGAGGAGCGTGATCTTCCCCGAAGTGAAGCGGGAGAGCGGCAGGCGCCGCCCATCGCGATCGAGCACCGGGCCGTCTGGTGCCCGCATGATCGCGTGCAGCGCGTAGCTTCCGGGCGGCGGCGGGACGAAGTCCATCGTGACCGAGGCCGGCAGGCGGTCGTCGAGCTCGTGCGCCGCCCCCGGTCCGGTCCCCGCAGCGGTGGCGAGCGCCGCGACCGCCGCGAGGACCGTGATGATCCGTCCGAACCGCGGCTCAGCGGAGCGTTGCGGTGCGCTCGAGCCCATACGCGGATTTCAGCGCCTTCGAGCCGAGCTTCATGTGATGCGCGCGGCCGAGCGCCTCCTTGTAGAAGTCGACCTCGAAGGCGGGCTTGAGCTCCTTGCCGTCCCAGCGGAAGCCGCGCACGAACTGCTCGTCGTCCGCGCCCGCCTTGTCCCAGTTGGCGAGGAGCGAGGAAGCGATGTAGACGCGTGTCCCGTCCCAGCTCTGGGAGATCATGTTGACCTGCTTGCCGGTGACCCGCTCATAGGTCTGGCGGGGTTGCTCGGGGTTCGACAGGTCGAAGTAGCGCGTCTTGCCGTCCATGAAGGTGTTGACCCACAGCCCGGTGCCGTCCTTGTTGATGCTGATGTCCACCGGCAGCGGGATCTTCGTCGGGTCGTCGATGACCGCGACCTCCTTCGCCTGCCACTCGCCAGAGGCGTCTGGCTTGATGAGCCAGAGCTTCGAGGTGAGCGCGGTGGCGGTGATCGCCCAGGTGTCGCCGTCCTTGAGCGACCACCGGATCTCGAGCGGCGCGCCGGGAACGCTCAGGACCTTCTTCGGCTTCATCGCCTTGAGATCCCAGACGGCCATGGTGTTCCCGAAGCGCTTCATGGCCTCGGCGTCTTTCACCAGCTCGCCCAGGTTCCGCATGTAGTTCTTCCGGCCGGTGAAGCTCGAGGTCAGCAGCACGTTCTTCTGCGGATTGATCGCGATGTCGTAGCCGTAGCCGTCGCCGCCGCCCGTGGCGGGCATGGGGTAAGTGGCGATCAGCTCGCCCTTGTTGCTGTAGAGCGCCATTCCGGTCACGCCGCCCCCGTCTTTGGCGTTGGACAGGCCCTGGACGAGCATCCGGCCGGGCATGGCGTAGAACGTGTGCGGACCAACGTACCCGGTCTTGGCCGGCATATCTGCGATCGTCTGCACGAGCTTCGGGCGCGCGGGGTCGGTTCCGACGTCGAAGATCGAGATGCGGCTATTGTCGAGGCCGCCGGCCCAGAGGAACCGCCGGTCGTCGGTGAAGCCCATATGATGAGCCTCGCCGCGGCCACGCACGGACACTTTGTGGATCACCTTGCCGTAGCGACTCGAGGCCGGGTTCACGTCGATCGTCACGAGCTTGTCGCCGCCGTCGCCCATGCTCTTGACGCCGAGCGCCCAGACGTACAGGTAATCTTCCTGTCCCTTGATCAGGTTGCCCATGTAGGGCGAGTTGCACGTCTCGTCCGCGCCAGCTGGTGACGCGACGGCGAGGGCCAGGACGCCGAGGATTCCTCCGAGGAACGTCCCGCGAACTCGAATGGCACGCATGCAGGGCCTCCCAATTCTCAGGTTGTCGTCAGTGAAGCGCGTGTGCTCACTCCCGGCTGATCCTGGCGCCGAGGCTCCGCAGGCGTTCGTCGACGCGTTCGTACCCGCGGTCCACCTGCTGCACGTTGCGGATGACCGAGCGGCCGTGCGCGGCGAGCGCCGCGGCGATCAGGGCCATCCCGGCCCGAATGTCCGGGGAGACGATGGTAGCACCGTGGAGACGACTCGGGCCGATCACGAGCGCCCGGTGGGGATCGCAGAGAACGATCCGGGCGCCCATCATGATCAGGCTGTCGACGAAGAACAAACGGCTCTCGAAGAGCTTCTCGTGGATCAGCACGGTCCCGTCGCATTGGGTGGCAAGCACGAGAGCCAACGGGGTGAGGTCGGCCGGGAAGCCCGGCCACGGGGCGTCGTCGACCTTGGGGATCGCGCCGTCGACGTCGGCGACGATGGCCCGCTTCTGCGCGGCGGGCACCCGAAGGGCCGTGCCCTCGATCAGAGTCTCCACGCCGAGCCGGGCGAACACCATCCTGATCATCCGCAGGTGGTCCGGAGCCACGTCCCGCACGCAAAGCTCTCCGCCGGTCATCGCGGCGACGGCGACAAAGGATCCGACCTCGATGTGATCCGGGCCGACGCGATGCCGAGCCGGGTGAAGCTCACCGACGCCGTCGATCTCGAGGACGTTGCTGCCGATCCCGGTGATCCGTGCCCCCATCGCATTCAGGGCATGACAGAGCCCCTGCACGTGCGGCTCTGAGGCCGCGTTCAGCAGTCGCGTGCGCCCGTCGGCCATCGCGGCCGCCATCACCGCGGTCTCCGTCCCGGTGACACTGGCCTCGTCGAGGAACACTTCGGCGCCCCGGAAGCGACCCGAGAGCTCGAGGTGATAGTAGGCGTCGTCGAAGGTGATCCGGGCGCCGAGCTGGCGAAGCGCGAGCAGGTGGGTGTCGAGCCTGCGGCGGCCGATCTTGTCTCCGCCCGGCCGGGGCAGCACGGCGAGACCTGTCCGCGCAAGGAGGGGCGCCGCGAGGAGGAACGAGGCCCGGATCTCCGAGGCCAGCGCCGCGTCGGGCCGCGACTCCCGGAGTCTCCCGGCGTCGACCCCGACCGCGTGCTCCCCCGACCAGTCGACGCCTACGCCGAGCGCGCGCAGGAGCTCGATCAGCGTGGTGACGTCCCGGATGCGTGGCACGTTCTCGATCACGACGCTCCCCGTCGCGAGGAGCGCCGCCGCGAGGAGGGGCAGCGCTTCGTTCTTGTTCCCGCTCGGCGTCACGTCCCCGCCGACCGGGTGCCCGCCCTCGATCACGAAGCGGTCACCCGCCGTCGAATCTACGGAAGGCATCGGTCTAGACGTACGACGGCCCCTCGATCACCGGGTGCTTGACCAGGAACTCCTCGTCGACCTCGACCCCGACACCGGGCTTTTCGAGTGGTCTCACACAGCCGTCCTTGCCCGACATCGGCCGCGTCCATGCCGAGCACGATCTGGCGGAGCGTCGTGTTCACGAGGTGGGCGACCACACCCGGCGCGCGGCCGTGGTGCAACTCGCCCCAGCCGACGACGCCATCGTCGGTCGTCACCTTGACGACGACTGCGTCGCGCTTCACTGCTCGGCCGATGCCGAGCGTCACGCTGCCCTCGGGCGGCACAGGGAAGGACGTGGGATAGGCCTTGAGTTCGATGATCTTCATCGCGTCATCTTCCCGGACCGAAGCCACGAGGAGTCTACGTCAACGAGGCGGGCGTGGGCGAGCCAATGTCAGGCAGTCCACGTATGCTGACATTTTCGTCACCTCAAGGCTCGGAAAGGCCCGGTTTGCCCTCACTGTGTAAGACCTTC
>WNFU01005007.1_pt1 | contig 19756 bp, 18 predicted proteins | sample 5400121 | NCBI WGS metagenome assembly WNFU01 (sample SAMN13153360, study PRJNA577476) | soil metagenome | isolation source: 100 cm soil or saprolite under grassland replicate 1 | place: USA:California | collected 2016-06-15 | reverse complement strand
GCGACCGGCCAATCCGAGCTTCGCGTTACGGTGAACCTTCATCCGGGTCCCTCCTCGAGGAGTGAGTCGTGGCAGACCCACAGCCTCGAAGGAGGCCCGGATGTCCCTTCAGCCGTTCACAACCTGTGTGGGCGCGTCACCTAGTCGGCGCCTTTGAGCTCGTTCGGCAGGAGGGAATACATGATGAAGTCGACGCGCCGGTTCTGGCGCGCGTTGAAGTGCACGGAACGGAGCACGCCCTCGCGCTGGAAGCCGGCCTTTTCTGCGACGCGCTGCGACGGCACGTTTCGCTGGTCCGCTCGAAGCTGGAGCCGCTCGCAGGCGAGCGCCTCGAACGCCCAGCGTGAGACGAGCCGGACCGCGCGCGTCGTCAATCCGTCCTTTCTCGCCTCGCGCCGAAGCCAGTAGCCGACCTCGCCGACGGCGACCTCTTCCCCCACCCAGCGAAAGCCGACGCCGCCTACGACCTCTCCCGTGCTGGAACGCGTCACCGCGAAGGGAGCGGCCGTGCCTTCGCGCCAGTAGGACGCGGCCTGGTCGACCCAGATCCGCGCCTCGGCGTGGCGGTACGGCTGCGGGATCATGTCGAGCCAACGCGCGATCTCCTCGTCGCCGTCCAGGCAGTCGACGAGGGCGTCGACGTCGTCCTTGCTCCAAGGCCGCAGCGTGACGACCCCGTCGGAGAGTGGCGGATCAGGCGGCGCGATCACGCCGCGAGGCTAACTCAAGGCAGAGGCTGGGCCGGAATCGACGGCAGTTCGGGGATCGGCGCTGGCAGCGCGGGTAGCGGCAGTGCAGAAACGAGCGCCTCAGGTGGCGTCGGGTCGGGAAGCGGCGCCGGCGTTTGCACTTCGGGCGGTGGAGAGGCCGGTTCGCTCAGAGGGGACTGCGAGACGGCGGCCGGGGGCCTGGAAGCCGTTTGCGAGTGATCGCTGCGGACCGGCGTCCTCAAGGGAGGCGTGAGTCGCGGGGCGGCAGCAGGCCTCGGCTTCGCGCCACGCACGGGGGTCCCTGCCGTCCGATGGGAACGAAGCCGCGCCGGCCCGGGCGAGGGCTGCGGCCCCCTCAGCCCGTGGCCGGACACGGCTGGATCGTGCGCCTGAAGACGCACGACCGATGTGTCACGGTCGTTGCTCCGGCCCAGAGCCAACGGGGAGGCAGGCCCAAGGCCGAAGAGGACGACCGCGCCGTAGAGCGCCGCGGCCGCAGCGGCTGCAGAGAGGGCTAGCCTCAAATGGCCGCTGGATGTGTGAGCTGCGGCTCCCACATCTCCCCTTATCGGGGTAGGCCGCGCGGCCTATAACCCTCCTACGAGGGATCGTTAACGAACGGCAGCGACGATCTCGTCCGAGAGGCTAGGGAACTCGGCGAGGAACTCGGCGCGCTGCACCTTCAGCCGCTCCACGTGCGTGCGATATTCGTCCAGGCGGGCGGTGCGCTCGTAGAGCCTGCGGGGCTGCAGCACCTCCGTGTCGTCGATGCCGGGAACCGTCGCGGCGACCAGGTAGCCGAAGTCGGGATCGCGCTCCCAGTCGATCGTGCCTTCGGCGATTCCCTTCACGATTGCGGACGAGTGCCTGATGCGCACCTTCTTCGAGCGCTCCTCCTCGTCCGGCCCGCCGACTCGGCCCGTGTTCATCAAGTACACCTCGAGGCGATGCTCCTCGAGCAGCTCGAGGAAGCGGTTGCCCTGCAGGTCGTGCGGCATCGGGAAGAACGGATTCGTTCCCGGAACGCGTAGCGCCTTTCCTGCCTCCTCCGCGCCGCCGGCGGCGGTCCCCTTCGTCTCCCCGAGCATGAAGAAGGCCGCTGCCTGCGGGCCTTCGAGCTTGGCGACCGCCGGGATGACGTTGTCGTTCTTGTTCAGGACGAGCAGAAAGTGCGCCTGCTCGATCTCGCGCTCGGCGGCGGACTCGATCACGCGAAACGGGAACGTCGCGCGTCCGTTCTGCGTGTAGCTCTCGTCGTAGAAGTCGACGTCGTCCCCGTGCTGCGAGACATTTTCGAGGTATGAGTCCGGCTGCGTGACGGCGCCGTAGATCGTCGGCTCGTCGTCTGGATTCAAGCCGTACGTCTTCGCGAAGCAGCCGTCCTCCGTCACATAGATGCGACCGTCCGGCATCCAGGCGACGAAGTCGTCCTGCACGGGGAGGGACCCGTTCTGCTGCGTGAAGGTCGTCGTGGTCTTGCCGGTCCCGGACAGGCCGACCGTCAGACAGACCTTGTCGCCGCGCGCTGTCGGGATGATCTTGCAGCCCGCGTGCAGCGGCAGCCCACCACGGTCGTAGACGAGCTTGTTCCACATCCGCAGGCCGCCCTTTTTCGACTCGCCGAAGTAGTCGGAGTTGAAGACGCGCGTCACCCCCTGCTCGAGGTCGACCATGATCAGCCGGTCTTCCGGGAAGCTCTTGGCCTTCAGGTTGGGCGTGTAGATCACGTTCAGCTCGGGCTCGAAGTCCTCCTCGGGCGGGCCGAAGTAGAGCTGCTGCTGCATCGCGGCGATGTTCGCGTTCGCAGCCTCGATGTAGAGCCGGGTGGGCGTGCGGAAATCCGGGTCGTTTCCGATGTAGCCGTCGATCTGGACCATCTCCCGGCCGGCGATGTACTCGCGGTGACGAGGTAGGTGGAGCGCTTGGAGCGTGCGAGCACCTCCGTCTGCACGTTCAGGTTCCCGTACTTCGTGGGGCGCGCGTTCGGCATCTTCGCGACGAGTTCCTTGACCGCCCCAGGGCTCGGGTTCTCGATCACCCGCGCTGCCGCCGGCAGCCGAAACGCCATTTTGGCCACGAAATTCGTCCCCTCCGCTCGCTTGCGCCGGAGGATCTTAGCCGTGCGGGCTCAACTGAGTCCTGCCCGTCGTCCGAGATTAGAACCGGGTTAGTGGTTGGTCCTAGGGTTGCTTCCGTGCTCGCTGTTGCACATCGCGCAAACGACCCGAAAGGAGGGGTATGCCAAATCTCGTTCTCATGAGCGGCGTCATCGCCCCGACCGGGTGGGTCGTCGTTCCGGCTCTCAGCCGGCACGCCGCGCGCAGCGCGCGTTAGCACTCCACAGGGCGTACCCCGACCGAAAGACGCATTAGTCGCCCATTGGCGCCGCCGTAGTCCGCCGTGAGTGACCCGCCCGACGCTCGAGCCGCATGCGCAACGGCTCAAGGCGAAGGGAGGTGACTCAGATGTCGAAGACGAAGAAGCTGATCGCGGCGGCGCTGGCAGTTCTTGCCCTCGCAGTCGTCCCGTCGGCAGGCGCCGCCCTTAGCGACGCGACTGCAAGCCCGTCTCTCAACTGCGGGGGAGGTAGCAGCGGGTGCTAAGAGGCTCACGTGCACAGAGGAAGAGCCCTGCCCGGGGCTCTTCCTCTAGTCCGGGACGGCCTGAAGCAGCGTCGCTCGAGCTCGTCCTGCTGAGACGACGTTCCCTTTCTGTTCGTAGAGCCGGAGCGCGGCACGGATGTTTTCGAGCGCCGCCTCTTCGCGACCTCGGATGCGGAGGATCTGAGCCAAGGCGAGGAGAGAATCAGCATGACGGTTCAAGGCGTCCGTTCGGGCGACGAGGTCCAGCGCTTCCCGCGCCAGTCGCTCGGCCTCATCGATCGCGCCAAGACCCGTCAGGACCTTGGCCTGCACGTAGCGCCAAGCGAACGCCGCATCGAGATCGTCGCTGCCTGCGGATTGGCGCGCAATTTCGGCCCATTCCTCAGCTTCCTCGTAGCGGTGCTGTTCAGAAAGCGCATTGGCCAACTCCGCGGCGCGAGTTGCCAGCACCGCCGTTTGCTCTTGCCGTCGCAGCATCTCGCAACTTGTCCTCAGAGCTTCCTCAGCGAGCTCCGGGGCTCCGGCGAACATCTCGACCGCGGCGCGGAGCCGCAGGTAGCTGTCGGCAGCGAGACCGAGTTGCTCGTGCAATTGCGCAGCGCGTGTAATGAGCCTGCGCGCATCGTCGAACCGTCCACCCATCGCCTCGAGCCCGCCGAGCCAGAGGAGGAGGTTCGCCTCACTTGCGCGGTCGCCCACATGCTCACGCAACAGCTCTTCGCATCTTGCGATCGCAGTCGCGACGTCGCGCGGCCCGTTGTACAGCGCATCGCCGAGATCGCCCAGGCTTGTCGACGGTGACCATCCTGCGCGGCGGTAGTGCTCGGACGCGCGCGTAGCCGCCTCCTCCCACGCTGCGTATTCGCAGTAGAAGCCGCCTCTCACCCAACCGATGCTGAGCCACGCTCTTCCCAGCGCTCGATCGTCGTCGTGCAGCTCGAGTGTCGGAATCGCCGCCGACGCGATCTCGAGGAGCTCGCCGGCACGATCCGCTTCCAGTATCGATCGGAGAACCGCGAGCTCTATACGTGCGCGGAGTTGAACACGTTCCTCGGGTGCCGCGGCAGCTCTGACTAGCACCTCTTCGGCGCGATGCAACTCACCACGTATGCGCAGCGCCGTACCAAGCTCACACGCAAGCTCGTGAAGTTCCGGCTGCAGATCCACGGCGCGCGACAAGAGATTCACGGCGGCCGGCGCGTCGGCTCGCTTCCACGCTCGAATGCCCGCGCGGCCGAGCCGCTCGGCCCCAGCTCGTGCGAGCTCGCCTGCACGCTCATCCACTCGCGCGAGCTCCGTGAGATACCGGAACGCCTGCTCGAAGTGATAGCCGACGAGCTCGTCTGCGCCGTCCCGGCGGTCAAGTCCCTTCGCGGCGCGTTCGTGCAGGTCTGCGCGCTCCGACTTCGGGATACCGCGATACGCGACGTCGCGGACGAGGACGTGGTGGAAGCGGAACACGTCCTCGGTTGCGTGGACGAGTCCTCGTTGCGCGAGGTCGGCGAGGTAACGATCTGTCCGCTCCGGTTTCTCGACCGGTGTCACGTCGTCGAGCTCCTCGCGCGAGAAGCGGCGTCCTACGACGGACGCGGCGCGGAGCACGGCCAGCTCGCGCGGGTCGAGGCGGTCAAGCCGGCCTGCGATCAACGCGTCGACCGTCGGTGGCGGCGCGAGTGCGAGCTCGGGCGTCTCCCCGGCCAGCGCGAGCAGCTGCTCGGCAAACAGGGGATTGCCTCCTGCGTGCTCGACGATCTTGGTCTCGAGCTCTGGGTCGAGCGGCGAGTCGGCGAGGCGCACCAACAGCGTGGAGACATCCTCCGCAGGGAGAGGCTCGAGCACGACCAGGAAGCCCGTCGACGTGGGGCCGCCCCAGGCGGGCCGGGTCTCCAAGAGCTCGCGGCGTGCGGCGCAGAGGACGAGAACAGGGGCCTCGGCCCACTCGCCGAGGTACTCGATCAGGTCGAGCAGCGTCGGCTCCGCCCAGTGGATGTCATCGAGGACGAGGACGACAGGCTGATCTCGCGCGAGGGCCTCGACCAGCCGGCGCACAGCCCAGAAGGCTTCGCCGGGTGCGGCAGGTCCTTCGGCCAGGCCGATCAACTCGGCGACCCGCTGCGCGACCTGCTCGGCGTCCTGCTCCTGTGGAAGCAACTTGGCGACCCCCGCCGCTGACGCCTCCGGCGTAGCTTGTCGGACGATCTCGGCCAGCGGGAGATACGTGGCACCCTCGCCGTACGCGACACAGCGACCGATGAGCACGCGCCCTTCGTCGCCGATTCGGGCCAGGAACTCCCGCATCAGTCGCGTCTTGCCGATGCCCGCCTCGCCGACGACTGTGACGACTCGACAATGCTTTTCCTCGCGCGCACTCGCGTACGCGGTCAGCAGGCGCTCGAGCTCCTCCTCGCGACCCACCAACGGCGCGTCAAGTCTGCGCGCGTACGGTGGCGCGCCGGGCACGAGCTCCTCCAGACGCCACGCACCATCGACGTGCTCGGCGCGAACCGCGTCGCGCACGAGCTCGAGAGTCTCCGCGCCGATCAGCACTTCCCCCGGTGGAGCGTGCCCTTCGAGCTGCGATGCCAGGCTCACGGCCGCGCCGGAGACGTGCAAGTCCGCTCCGGCCCCGGATAGGACGTGGACTTCGCCCGTGTTCACGCCGATGCGCGCCGCGAGCTCAACATCCCATGCAGTCGTGTCGAGATTCCTGAGCGCGTCTCGCATCTCGATGGCGGCGCGCACAGCACGGAGCGCGTCGTCCTCGTGCAGCTCGGGAACGCCGAAGACGGCCATCACTGCATCGCCGATGAACTTCTCGACGGTCCCACCGTGGCGCTCGACCGGCTCCCGGACGACCTCGAAGTAGTGCGAGATCAGGCTGCGATAGACCTCAGGATCAAGGCCTGCCGCCAGGCGTGTCGAATCGACGAGATCGCAGAAGAGGACAGTGACGGTACGGCGATCCGGTGTGCGCTCGACCACAGCATCCGCGCCTGCTCCGAGCGCCGGGTCCTGCTGAAGGATCGCGTGCTGCAGCGCCCGCAGCTCCTCACCGGGCTCGAGCCCGAGCTCGTCCATCAAGTCGCGCCGCGCCTCCTGAAACGCGGTAAGCGCGTCGGCCTGGCGGCCCGCGCGGTAGAGCGCCTGCATCAACTGCCCGCGGAACCGCTCTCTGAGCGGATGCTCCTCGACCAGCTCCTCGAGCTCGCCTACGAGATCGGCGTCACTTCCTAGCTCGAGATCCGCATCGATTCGCTCCTCCAGTGCGGCGAGCCGCGCCTCCTCGAGCCGGCCGACCTCGTCTCGCGCAAACGGCTCGAAAGCGAGATCCTCGAGTGCGGGTCCTCGCCAGAGTGAGAGCGCCGCGCGGAGCTTCTCGGCGCGCTCTCGTGGCTCGGCTCCGCGCGCCTCGGCAGTGAGTCGCTCGAAGCGAGCAAGGTCGAATCGCTCCGGGTCGACGCGCATGACGTAGCCGGGCGGCTGCGAGACGATCAGATCGGGCCCGATCGCCTTCCTCAGGCGCGAGATGTAGTTCTGGAGCGAGGCCGCGGCCGTCTTCGCCGGCTCCGGCCCCCAGACCTCGTCAATGAGCCGGTCGCTCGAGACGAGCTCATTCGCGTGCAGCAGCAGGAAGGCGAGCAGTGCCCGAGTCCGCTGCCGGTCCAGCGGAACAGGTCGGCCGTCCTCGACGACGGCCAGCGGTCCGAGCACACGGAATTCGACAGGGATGTGGCTTTTGTAGCACCGGTCTCGTTCGGCGGATAGGGCCCCGGGTTAGAGCGCGGTTAGGGCTCAGGCGGACGCTGTCGCCATGTCCCAGGGAGGTGACAGCCACATGAGTAGAAGATCGAAGCGGAACCGCGTCGGGCTCGTGCTTGCAGTGGCAATCTGCTCAGCGCTCGTCGCTGCACTCCCCGCGGGTGCGGCCGGGGGGTATACCGACGCCACGGGCGACAGCGGCAACGCGCCCGATCTGGCCGGAGTGTTCGTCACAAGTGACGATGCGAGCGGGCAGGTCTCGTTCCGCATCGTGGAATTGAACCCGACTGCGCCCGACTCGGTGACGGAACTCGACATCGACTCGGACGCGAATCCGGCGACCGGAGAGACGAGCTCGGGAGGAGCAGATTATGCATTCCAGATCTCGCCTTCCACGCATTCGTACGGGTTCTGGCATTGGAACGGATCGGACTGGCTCACCACGCCGCACACGACCGTGCAGATCACCGCGTTCGGCACAGGCTTCACGATCTCGGTGAACAAGAGTGACCTAGGCGGCACGCCCGACTTCAACTTCGGGGCCGTGACGTTCACGCGAAGCAGCGACGGAAGCGACTCTGCTCCGGACGACGGTTTCTGGAACTACTCGGTCCAGGCGCACGGTCCGGACATCGTCTCGGTGCTGGTCGCAACGCAACCCGGTTCCGGACCGAAGGCCGGCAAGCTGTTCAGCCTTACGCCGACCGGTCTGAAGCTGCCGCCCGACGCCCGCGTGAATCCGACCGCCCTCATGCCGGACACATATACGTGCACGGCCGCATTGGCGTTGCGCAAGTTGGCCGGGAGCGGCACGGGTGGCTGCACGTTCCAGATCCCGAAGAGGAAGGCCCGCGGCAAGCGGATCGTCATCCACCTCACCGTCCAGTACCAGGGTGCGACCAAGGGCGTCGACTTCCCGTTTGTCGTCAGGTAACCCGATGAGGCCGCCGTCAACCAGGCGGCCTCGTCTTCCGCGAAGGAGTTGGAATGCGAGGTAAGGCGAGACAACTGAGACTGCTGATCGGATGCCTCGTGCTGGTGCTTCTCGCGCTCGCGACGAGCACAGGAAGCGCGGCTGGCGCAGCAAAGGCTCGTCTCGAGGCGCCTACCCTCGCCGGGCTGGGCTACAGCGCTGCCTTCGGCAGGACGTCGACGCTGGCGGCTGCCGGAATGCGCAAGCTGGCCGCCTCGAGTTGGTCGGGCGGGCGCTTCTCCGTCGGGTCCGGCGAGGCCGTCACCGTCTACGTTTCGGCCGCGTACGGGGAGGACGACGCGAAGGCTCGCGAGTGGGCGAACTGGTTTGCGTCCCTGCCTCACGGATCCGAGTTGAGTGTTCTCACGGCGTACTTCGCGCCCCTTGCCGAAGTGGAATCGATCTGCGGAGCCGCCGACGTGCTCGGTTGCTACTACGGACAGAAGCTTGTGTCCGTGGGCGACTCCTCGACGGGAGTTCCTCCCGCTTCGGTCGCTGCGCACGAGTACGGCCACCACGTCGCCAACAACCGCCTTAACTCGCCCTGGCCCGCCATCGACTGGGGTACCAAGCGCTGGGCAACCTACGTGGGCGTCTGCGCTCGGGTAAAGGCGGGGACGGCGTTTCCGGGCGACGAGGGCATGAACTACCCGCTGAACCCAGGGGAGGCGTTCGCCGAGTCTTACCGCGTCTTGGTCGAAACGAACGGAACGGCCCAGGGCTACGACTGGCCGATTATCGACCCGAGCTTTCGTCCGAACCCGGAGAGCCTCGCGGCGATTCGCGAAGACGTCGTGCATCCGTGGACGGGGTCCACGACCACATTGCTTCGCGGCAGGTTCCTTCGCGGGAGCCGTAGGTGGAGCGCGATGGCGGCGACGCCGCTGGACGGCGACCTCCGCATTGGGCTGACGGCGGCCGGCGGGGGGAACGGCGTGGCGCTCCTCTCGAGCGACGGGCAGACCTTGCTCGGGGCGGGCTCCTGGGACAGCTCCGGGGGCAAGTCGGCCGAGTACCAGGTCTGTGGGGCACGCTCGGTGAAAGTGCGCGTCACGCGCGGGGGCGCCGCCGCACGCTTCTCTCTGCGTGTGACGGTTCCCTAGCGAAGGAAGTGGCGGGCGCCGCCTGTGGCGCCCGCCACTCTCGTGCCGGCGCCTTGGATTAGAGGCGGGTTAGCGCAATGCTGGACAGTGGGCTGGTACGAGCGCGGGTTTGGGAAGACCGCGCCAGACCAAAGGAGAGAAATGCGCAAGATCGCTCTCATCGTCGGCGTTTTCATCCTGACCGGGGTAGTTGTCGCGGGCATATCCGCAGCCACGATGAGGACGATCGTCGGCACGCCCAAGAACGATGTCCTGCGAGGGACGCCGAGGGCGGACGTGATCGACGGCAAGGCCGGCAACGACAGGCTGCTCGGTAATGCCGGCAACGATCTGCTCATCGGCGGCCTCGGCAATGACAAGCTCGTCGGCGGCCCGGGGAAGGACAAGCTCCGCTGCGGGCCCGGAAGAGACACGGCCGTCGCGGATGCAACCGACGTGGTTGGCGGCGACTGTGAGACGGTCACCGGGCGACCGGTAACACCCCCTGCGGAGCCGCCTCCGCCTCCGCCCCCGCCTCCGCCTCCGCCGCCCCCCGCCGGACCGACAGCGAAGCCTGGGCACTACTGCGGATTCACCAACCAGGGCAAGAGCATCTGCTTCGACGTGACCGCAGACTCGAAGGTCGCGAATTTTGCGACGACCTCGGATGTGGACTGCGGGTCCGTGGGCGGCACGTTCGACCTCAGCTTTGGTGCCTCGACGCCGATCCAGTCGGATCTGACATTCTCGTTCGCGTATAACGGGGCCCTCGAGTCGGGCGACCCGCAACATCTGACGAACATCACTACGAACTACAGCGTCAGCGGCAAGTTCGATACTGCGGGAAATGCAACCGGAATCTTGAACCTGAACAAGCTGTCGTTTGACTATGACGGCACGCACTACGACTGCGCCGCTGCAGGGTACGCGTGGCAGGCCCGGGCCGGTGCCTAGGCGGTGTGGAGGCCTGCTTTGCACAGCCGCACGAACAGCCGGTTTTCGGCATTGAAGGTCCGACGTGCTCCTTGTAGCTTGGATCACGTGCGCAGGCTGGCACTCGTCATCGGGCTGGTCGCGGTATCCGCAGTTATGGCCGCGGGCGTTTGGGCGCGCGTGACAGGAAGGATCGTAGGGAGCGCGGGAAACGACGTCCTGAGAGGAACGGCGAAGGCCGACATCCTCGACGGGCGTGCCGGCAACGACCGCCTGTTGGGCCTCGCAGGGAAGGACGTGCTGATCGGCGGCCGGGGCCGCGATAGGCTCGTCGGTGGGCGGGGGAAGGACAGGCTTCGCTGCGGGCCGGGCAGGGATGTCGCGATTGCCGACGCGACCGACACGGTCGCTGCGGACTGCGAAGTCGTGACCGGCCTGCCCGAAGCCGAGCCACCGCCTACGGAGGAGCCGCCGCCACCACCGCCTCCGTCGGCCCCGCAAATCGCTCTTCCGGGCCGCTATTGCGGCTTCACGAATCAGGGCAAGAGCATCTGCGTCACCGTGTCGCCCAACTCGGCGCGAATCACCGCCTTTTCGCTCAGCGCCGAGGTGGACTGCGGATCCGCAAAGAGAACGTTCTCGTTCGCCCAAGCCGGCCCAGCCCCGATCCAGTCCGACTTGACGTTCTCCCGCTCCTTCGATGGGGCCCTTCCCGACCGGCCGCGTCTGACGAAGATCACCGTTGCGTACGAGGTCACCGGGAGGTTCGATACCGCCGGGAATGTCACGGGCACGTTCTGGCTGAAGCGACTGTCGTTCGACGCGGGCGGCTCGCATTCCGACTGCACTTCCGCGCCGACCGCGTGGCAGGCCAAGCTCGGCGCTTAGCGTGCGCATGAGGGCCGCGGTCTACAGGTGGCCGCCCCCTTAGGCGAAGGTAGGCGGTGGGCGCCTCCGGGCGTCCGCCGCTTTTCGCACGGAGTTCGACCACGGATTGGACCGCGGTTAGAGGACCGTCGCATCCTCGGCAGAGCGACATGCGAAAGGAGGTGACAAGCATGAAGGGAAGCCGCAGACTCCTCATTGTCCTCGGTCTGGCTGCGCTTCTGGTTCCGCTGGTCGGTGTCGGCGTAGCAAAGGCTGATCCGGCGCCGACCAAGGTCCAGATCTCGCAGAACGCGCAGTTCGTGAATCAGGGCCAAATCGACCTCCAGATCTCGCTCTCGTGTACGCCGGGATACGGCTATTTCGTTCAGGCGAGTGTCGTGCAACCGCAGGGCTACAGCCAGGTGTTTGGGAACGGTTACACGTCGGGGCTGTGCACGGGGCAGCAGCAGAAGCTCGCGATCCCCGTCTTCAGTTTCTCTTACCCGGGATGGCAACTCGGTGACGCCGTCGCAAGCGTGACCGCCTGCTCTCTGGGGTGTGCCGACGACACCAAGGCAATCCATATCTTGCTCTAGCAACGACTGCTGGGCGACAAAGAGGGGGAGGCGCAGGCCTCCCCCTCTTTATCCGCATGGATAGCGCGTGCACGGCGGTGCTTTGTGTAGCTTCCTTCCTAGTGGAGGCCAAGCACGATGTCCTCATCGTCGGCGCCGGTCTCGCGGGGATGCGCGCGGCGGTCGAGGCGCATGACGCGGGCGCCGACGTCGCGCTTCTCTCCAAGATCCATCCCGTTCGCAGCCACTCAGGTGCGGCCGAGGGAGGGATCAACGCGGCCCTCGGCAACGCCTCCGATGACAACCCGGAGGAACATGCCTACGACACCGTCAAGGGCTCCGACTACCTCGGCGACCAGGATGCGATCCAGATCCTCTGCGACGAGGCTCCCGACGACGTCTACCAGCTCGAGAACTGGGGCGCGGTCTTCTCCCGCACCGACGACGGGCGTATCGCACAGCGCCCTTTCGGCGCCGCAGGGAAACCGCGTACGGCGTATGCCGCTGACATCACCGGTCATGTCCTCGTCCACGTCCTCTACGAGCAGGTCCTGAAGCGCCAGATTCCGACGTACGAGGAGTACTTCGCGTGGAAGCTCGTCATGAACGACGACCGCTGCCAGGGCGTGATCGCCTGGGATCTCCTCAACGGCGGTCTCAAGTCGCTCGGCGCGAAGACGGTCATCCTCGCCACCGGCGGTGCAGGTCGGCTCTACATCGGGACGACGAACGCGTACGCGTGCACCGGCGACGGGATGGCGTTGGCGCTGCGCGTCGGCGTCTCGCTGAAGGACATGGAGATGATGCAGTTCCATCCGACGACGCTCGCGCCGACGGGCGTGCTCATCACGGAGGGCTGCCGAGGCGAAGGTGCGTACCTGCTCAACTCGGAAAACGATCGCTTCCTGAAGCGATACGCCCCGAATGCGATGGAGCTCGCCTCGCGCGATGTCATCTCCCGCGCGGAGCAGACTGAAATCGACGAGGGCCGGGGCATCGACGGCAACGTCCTGCTCGACCTGCGTCACCTCGGCGCCGACCGGATTCTGGAGCGGCTCCACGGGACGCGTGAGCTCTCGATGACATTCGCCGGAGTCGATCCGATCTACGAGCCGATCCCCGTGCGGCCGGGCGCGCACTACCACATGGGTGGCGTCGACACGGACGTCTGGGGGCTGACGTCGGTGGAGGGCCTCTATGCCGCGGGTGAGTGCGCATGCGTCTCCGTGCACGGCGCGAACCGGCTCGGCGGGAACGCGCTGATGGAGACGATCACGTACGGCAAGCGTGCCGGGGCGCACGCCGCCGACTGGGCGCTCTCGCACACGACCGTCATGGTTCCGCCCTCGACCGAGACCGATGCGGAACGTGAGCTCAAGGAGCTCCTCGACCGCGATCAGGGCGAGCGGCCGTGGAAGGTCCGCGACGAGCTTGCACAGACGATGCACGAGAACTTCGGCGTCTTCCGCCGCGAGGACCAGATGCAGCAGCAGGGGGAGATCGTGGCCTCGCTGCGTGAGCGCTACGAGCGCGTCGTCGTCGAGGACAAGGGGCAGGTCTTCAACAACGACTTGACGCAGGCCCTCGAGCTCGGGTTCCTGCTCGAGCTCGCCGACTGCATGATCGTCGCGGGACTCGCGCGGAAGGAGAGCCGCGGCGCGCACGCGCGACCACACGACTATCCCGACCGGGACGACGAGAACTACATGCGGCACACGCTCGTCAGCTGGGTGGACGGCCGCCCGCAGCTCGACTGGAAGGCGGTCACCGTGACGAAATGGCAACCTCAGGAGAGGACGTACTGATGACCAGCGGTCTTGCTCCCGCGCCCGGATCCACCACGATCGAGATCGCGCTGAAGATCTGGCGCTACGACGCCGAGACCGGCGAGAAGGAGCTGAAGCGCTACGAGGTCGAGGCGCCCGACTGGGTGACGCTGCTCGACGTCCTCGACATCATCAAGGACCGTTACGACGGGACGCTCGCCTACCGCAAGAGCTGCCGCATGATGATCTGCGGCTCCTGCGGGATGCGGATGGACGGCGCCGCCGTGCTCGCGTGCAAGACGCGCATGTACGACATGGCGAAGGCCGGACACGAGCCGGTGATCTCGCCGATGGGGAACTTGCCGGTCGTGAAGGACCTCGTCGTCGACATGGATCCCTTCTGGGGAAAGATCCGCGCGGTCAAGCCGTGGCTCGATCCGGGCTACGACGAGGTCGCCGAGAAAGAGCGGATCGTCTCGCAGCAGCAGATGAATGTCATCCACAAGGAGGCGCTCTGCATCATGTGTGGCTGCTGCGTCTCCGAGTGCAACTCGATGGAGTCCGACCCCGAGTTCCTCGGCCCTGCGGCGCTCGCCAAGGGGATGCGCTTCGTCGGCGATACGCGCGACAAGGCGGACGTGGAGCGGCTCAACTCGTACAACGACGAGCACGGGATCTGGGACTGCACGCGCTGCTACTTCTGCAATGAGCGCTGCCCGAAAGGCGTCGATCCGCGGGATGCGATCGCGAAGCTCGGCGCCGAGTCGATCAAGCAGGGGATCGACCACGACCTGGGCGCGAAGCATGCGAAGTGGTTTGTCACCTCCGCGAAGACCACCGGTTGGCTGCGCGAGACGGAGCTCGTACCGAAGACGCAGGGAGTCGTGTCCGCGATCAAGCAGACGAAGTTCGCGATTGGCCTCGCGCGGCGCGGCAAGGTGCCGCCGCCGTTCCCGCCGCACGTCGCCAAGGACGTGAAGGAATCGCGCGCGCTCTACAACCTCGTCAAGGAGCAGGGTCGCGACGGCGCCCTCGGCATCGTCCAGGGCGAGCACGCGCTCGGCCGGATCGAGTTCGCGGAGCAGCACGGTGTCAAGACGAGCGATCCTGAAGTCCAGCCCGGCGTGGAGCCGCCGCCTGCAGAAGGATGAGACGCGTCGCGTACTACAAGGGCTGTCTTGCCTCGCTGTCGGCGAAAGAGCTCGACACGTCGACGCAGGCGCTCGCGCCGAAAGTCGGACTCGAGCTCGTCGAGCTCGAGTCGGTGACCTGCTGCGGCGCCGGGGACATCCACGAGGCGGAGCCCGACTACTACCTGCACCTCAACTCCCGCATCCTGGCGTATGCGGAGGCGGCGGGATGCGACACGCTGCTCACGATTTGCAACGTCTGCACGCTGAATCTCCGGCAGGCGAACTGGCAGCTGAAGAACGACGACGGATTGCGCGCGCGCGTGAGCGAGAACCTGCAACGCGTCGGGGTCCCGCCGTACAGCGGCAACGTCGAGGTGCGGCATCTCCTCTGGGAGATCGCCGAGGGCGAAGGCTACGAGCTGCTGAAGCAGGCGGCGCACCGCGGGTTGAAGGGCCTGAAGATCGCGCCGTTCTACGGTTGCCAGATCCTCAGACCGTCGAAGATCCTGGGGTTCGAGGATCCCGACCGGCCGTGGTCGCTCGAGCGGATCATCGAGGCGTGCGGCGGAGAGGCGGTCGACTACCCGGCGAAGATCAAATGCTGCGGGTTCCCGATCATCCAGGCGCGCGAGGAGACGGCGCTCGGCGAGCTGATCCAGCCGATCGAGCAAGCGCAGGAGGCCGGCGCAGACGCGATGGTCACTCCGTGCCCACTCTGCCACCTGTCGCTCGACGCTTGGCAGTCGAAGCTGAAGGCGGCAACCGGCAAGGACTTCCGGATGCCGATCCTTCACCTCTCGCAGCTGGTGGGCGTCGCCGCCGGCCTCGAGGAGTCCGAGCTCAAGTTCAAGCGGCATGTCGTTCCGGTGACGCCGGTGCTGGAGAAGCTGGAAGTCTGACGGCCGTCACTCGCCGCAAGATTCGCGCTCGCTCGGTGTCTACCAAGTATTGGAGGGGCGGTTTCCGGCGCGATGATCTCTAGTAGATCTCGCGCCGGAGCCTTTGTGGGAGGGCTCGCAGGCGCTGCCGCCGGCTGGGGCTGGTTCGAGGCCGGCTGGGTGCGGCTGCGCACCCTCGAGGTGGCTCTGCCGCGTCTGCCGGAACGGCTCGCCGGGTTGCGGATCGCGCACTTGTCGGACTTCCATCTCGGTCTGCCCTCGCGCGGGTCGCGCGCGGTCGAGGAGGCGATCGACTGGGTCGTCGAGCGCAGACCCGATCTCGTCTTGGTCACCGGCGATCTCGTCTCGCGGCCGCGCGCCGAACCCGTGCTGCGCGAGCTGCTCGAACGCCTCGGCGCCTCATTCGTCGTGCTGGGAAACCACGACGTGGAGCACAGCCGCGACCCGTTCTCGCGCGCAGCGGGGTTAACCGATCTCGCGCCGGCACGACTTTTGGTGGACGAAAGCGAGACGATCGAGCTGCGCGGCCGGCGCGTTCAGATCGTCGGCGTCGACCCGCGCGCGTATCGGCAACGCCGCTCGCAGCCGTGGCGGCTGGTCGACGAGTCCGCCGACCTCCGCATCCTTCTCTGTCATTTTCCCTACGTCCTCGACTTTCTCCCGCCGGGAGCCTTTGACCTCGTCCTCGCGGGGCACATGCACGATGGTCAGATCTCGCTCCCGCTCGGGCGGAAGCGGAAGTTTCGTTTCGCGCATCCGCACGTGCGCTATGCCACGGGGTTGTACGAGCGGCCGGGCGGGACGATGCACGTGTCGCCGGGGCTCGGAACGACCTTCGTGCCGTTCCGGTTCTTCGCGCGACCCGAGGCGACGGAGTTGATGCTCCGTCAGGCTCTTTAATGTTGTGAAAATGTAAAAGCCTGGAAAAGTGAGGAAAATGGACGTCGCGCAGCGCATGTTCGGCGCGCCGCCGGGATCTACTCCGCAGAGGCGAAAACGATCTCGCGAGGGGGTATCGGAAGAATGAAGCGGACGATCATCGGTCTCGTGGTCGCTGTGCTGTCGCTGGCGATAGTCGCCGGTACTGCATTCGGCCAGGGCCCCAAACCGCGGACCAGCGGTAACCAGAAGATCTGGATCTGTCACAAGACGAGTGCGACGACGAACCCGTACGTCGCCGTCCAGATCCCTATGAAGCAGGTCACGAACCACACCGGTCACGCGACGCACCCCGGCGACATCCTGGCGGGTGTGCCGCAGACGAGGACCGCGGCCAAGGCCTTCTGCAAGGCGCAGAGGGCGCTGACGCCGACGCGTGGTGGCAAAGAGATGACCGCGACGCTGACCTCGTCGGTGCCGACGGCGCTGAACGCGACGGACTTCGCGCTTCGCGTGCGGCTCGGGCAGGGCCAGGTTTGCCTGTCGGCCACGCTCACGACCACGCCGGCCGGCGGCACGATCACGGTTAGCTCCGTGACGCTGCAGCAGGGTGCGAATGCGCCGATCACGCTGAACCTCACGCCGGCATTGCCGAAGACCGGTACGTCGCCGCTCCAATTGAGCGGCTGCGCGACGCTCGAGCGAGCAGTGGTGAAGGCGCTACTCAAGGGTACTTCCACCTTCACGCTGACGATCACCACCACGACCCCGGCAGCGACGCTGACCGCGACTATTTAGGCCCACGCTAGTTCCATAGTCCACGCTGAAGGGCCGGTCGAGCGACCGGCCCTTCTCGTTTCTACAATCGAGTCCGTGGAAGGTCGGGCGACGATCTCGAGCGACATCCTCGCCAGCTATGCCGCCGACGCGGCGCGCGACGTCGACGGTGTGCGCGGTCTGGTGGAGAGCACGCTGCACAGGCACAAAGGCGTACGCGTGCTCGGTGAGGACGGCCGGGTGCGGCTGGAGCTTCACCTCGCCCTCGAGTGGGGTGCCTCCGTCCCAGACGTCGGGCGTGAGGTTCAGCAGCGTGTGGCGGCATACCTTGCACGCATGGCGAGCGTCGAGCCGGAGGCCGTCGACGTCGTGATCGACGAGATCGGAGCTTCGTGACGGGGCCGCGTGTCGCCGGCCTCACGGGCGTCACGCTGCAGGACGTGCCGACGGTGTGCCACGAATGCATCTGGTGGCAGTCGCGCAGCGGCCGGGACACGGACAAGCGAAAGTGGATCGAGAAGGCCGAGACGGAGTGGGGGCCGTGGGGAACCGTGTACTACGACGCCGACGGTCATGTTCTGGGCTCGATGCAGTACGGGCCCGCAGAGCTGTTCCCGCGCGCCGCGGAGCTGCCTGCCGGGCCGCCGTCAGACGATGCCGTGCTCGTTACGTGCGCCTATCTCGTCGAGACGTCGAGCCCGTGGGTGATGCAGTCCCTCTTCCTGGCGGCGATCGGCGATGCGCGGGACCGGGGCGCGAAGGCGCTGGAGACGTTCGCGTACCGCTATGCGGAAGGTGAATCGCAGTACGAGCGCTTCCAGGTGCACAAGACGATCTTCCCGTCGGACTTCCTGGCGGACTTCGGCTTCCAGACACTGCGCCGCTCCGGTCACGTCGAGCTCGCGCGACTCGAGTTCGGCGGCCTCGTGCCGGTCGTCGAGGGGCGCCGCGAGAAGGTGATGCGCGTCGTCAAGGAGGCGTTCGCGCCCACGCCGGCGCCCGTGCCGCCCGGCCCGTAGCCGTTGAGAAGATCAACGCCGAATCCGCCGGCCTGGCCCTTGTTGGCACGTCCCCGCTGGCGCACGCTGAGGTAACCCAAAAACGGCTGCAGCTCGGCTGCCGCGACCCTCGGTGCGCATCGTTGGGGACGCTTCACCGGCGCCGATGCGGTCTTCAGCCGCAGCCTCACGATCCCAGCTCGGCTCCCATCCTGCGATGGCGAGTTTTAAGCCCTTGTCCGTGGCGTTGATGAGAATCAACCGCCACTGGGCCGGTCGGCCCATTCCCGCCGATCATCTCGAGCTCTACCCTCAAATGAGAATGCCCGTCGGCGCTCTGCCGTCGTCCGACGGAGGAGAGTCGGGGCCGGGTTTACACCGTCTTGAAGGTCACAGGAAGGCAATGCCGAGCACTACTGCATTGTTGAATGCGAGAAGGCCACGCCTCGTAGAGCGGTCTACGACTCGAGGCTGGACGTTCCTTACGAATCATGCGCAGGTCTTGCTCGCCATTGCTCAAAACCCGGATTTGCGCGTGAGGGAGATCGCGGGCGCTACGGGTATCACCGAGCGCTATGCATACCGGGTGTTGGGCGATCTCCAGAGCGCGGGATATGTGGATCGTGTTCGTCACGGACGCTGCAACCTCTATCGGGTCAATCCTGACCTTCCGCTCGGCGACCCGGTCGTGGAGCCACAGTCGCTAAGAGAGCTGCTGCGGCTGATCGGTCACGGCAAGAGGAGCGAGCAGGTGCCTGCGCTTGCCTCGCGACGCCGTTCGGCTTGATCGCTCTCCCAGCCGGGGCAGATGGTCCCGGCGCCCGGGCAGTCACGACGAGCGTTCAGAAGCATGAACGCCAGTTCCCTTGTGGCCTCGAGGAGTAACCCATAACCTTCCACAGCCCCTGTGGATGAGTTTCCACAGGGCTGTGTGAGGGGTTTCCCCGGTCACACCGTTAGGCGAGTGATCCAGGACCCCGAGTGCTCGTTGCAAACGAAACTTTCTGCGGTGAGAGTTCAATTCGACAAGACGTGCTCGGCCCGCCCCGGTTCGGTCGGTTCGCTTCACCGGGGCGGGACCGACGGCACGCCTCGACTTACCGGTACCGGGTGGTACGAGAAGGGAGGTGCGCCTTAAACGGACTGTAATCGACGCCTCGAAAAATGGGGCCTTGGCGCGGAACTCGCGCCACTTTCGTTCCTATCTCTTTCGGAATCCAGTTGAAAGGACTAAGCATGCGGCGAATCTCAATCGTCTTGGCGGTGCTGGTCGCGGCCGCCCTGACAGCTACAGCGGCGTTTGGCTCGAGCGTGCACTTCAAGAAGGGCGGGACACCGACCTGCACGATCACCGGCACCGGCGGGACTTCGATCTCGACATCGTGTACTGGTACGGTCGCCGGCCTCGGCGGCGAGAACATTAAGATTGAGCTAACCACAAGCGGCTTCGCCGTCTACGAATGCCAAAACAATGGCGGCCAGACCGCTGCCGGTCAGAACAAGGTGCTCACCGGCCCCGAGACGACGCCGACGCTTATCTCCGGCGATCAGATCAAGAACGGGAACCTGACGTTCACGGCCAGCAACGCAGATGAGCCGTTGGAGGCGGCCGATACGGTGACAGGCGCTAAGGCTGGATGCCCCAACCCCAACTGGACGGGCGTGAATCCGCAGCTAACGCTCACGAACATCACGCTGAAGTTCTTCCAGCCGGTTGGCACGTTGCTGTTCACTTGCACCAAGTCCGACCCTGATGGGCTGTCGGGGACGGTCACGCTCACCTGCAACATCTAAGCGACCTG
>WNFU01007977.1_pt1 | contig 19757 bp, 15 predicted proteins | sample 5400121 | NCBI WGS metagenome assembly WNFU01 (sample SAMN13153360, study PRJNA577476) | soil metagenome | isolation source: 100 cm soil or saprolite under grassland replicate 1 | place: USA:California | collected 2016-06-15 | reverse complement strand
AGGCCCACCGGCAGTACCTGCAAGCCCTCGCCGCAGCGGCCAGGGCCGACGGGGTGGTCAGCCCAGCCGAGCGTCGCGACCTCGAGCAGGTCTGCGCGCTGCTCGGCCTCCCGCCGACCATGCTCGAGTCGCAGCTTGGCGACCAAAGCGCGCCGGCGGCCGACGACGTGGCTTCCGCGGGGACGAGGCCGACGGCCAAGCAGCTGGCAGGCTGTACGGTGTGCTTCACCGGCAGCCTTGCCGGGCGGCTGCGTGGTGCGCCGATCACCCGGGCACAGGCTGAGCAGCTGGCGACGGCGGCTGGCCTGGTCGTCGCGCCGCGGGTCACCAAGGGCCTGGACCTGCTGGTGGTGGCCGACCCCGACAGCCTGTCGTCCAAGGCGCGCATGGCCCGGCAGTACGGGACGCGGATCATGGCGGAGGCCGTGTTTTGGCAGCCAATCGGGGTCGCGGTCGAGTAGATGCCAGCGCCCAGTTCTTGACAATGCGCTCAGCGAACGACCCTACTTCGACCGATGTCTTGGCCGGCGAGCGCGCGGAGTCACGACATGGTCGCCAGATAGCGAGGGGCGGGGCATGGCCGACGACGTGAAACCAAAGGCGCCCAGTGGAGGCGGTCCGCCAGGAACGCCGCCCTTCACGTTACCCCCAGCCCTCGCCGCTGCAATCGCGCTTGTTGTTGCTGGACTTGCGGCTGTTGGCGTGACAGGCGACGCGCTTACTAGGGCCGTTCGGAATCAGCCAGGGCAGCTCGCCGCAGCCGTGATCATCGCATTGGCGGCCACCGTACTGGTGGCGGCAGTGCTGCTGCGTAACCTGATAGCAGGCCTGGGCCTCCTAGTGCTCCTTGTTGCTGTCGCCTGGGCCGTTTGGTTAGGCGCCGCCAGCGTCGCCGACCGCGAACAGCCTTTGGTGGCCTTGTCGTCCACATCGGAGAGCTCGGGAATCAGGACGCTAACGGTTGAGGTCAGCGCGTCAGGCCTCCGCACGACCGACCAGATACTGGTGCAGGTTATAGGAATCAAGAAGTTCGCCCAAGCCAATCACGCAACGGTAGCGCTTTGTGAGCGCAACTGGACCTACACATCTGTGGCACCTGATGAGTACAAAGTACTCCCAGCCGGTAGTGGAGCGCTCTTACTCTGGAATCGTATTGGCCCCGATCGCACAGGGACAGTTAAGGCGACAATCAAGATTCCAATCCCGAGTGGTCAGTATCAAGGTATCTGTGCGTGGGCACCTCTGCCTAGCAGGATTGGCGCAGAAGCTGATATCCGTAACTCTGCGGCATATTTGAAGATAGTCTCAACGCGCACGCCGAGTTCGGCAGGTCGTCATAGGACCTCAAAGTGCGCACGTTCTGATCCATAGGTCGTTAGAGAACTGGTCAGGCTTGGACTCTGTGCAAGCACGTGATCGTCCATCGCGGCGCGGGCACGCCAGAGAGCGTGGACTGCCAGCAGGTTGCCAGCACCAGGACCCTACGGCAGCTCACTCGGGCCTATGCAGTGCAACGGTGCATGGCCAGTGAGCTGGGCTGATGTTGGTCATCGTTGGCCCGGGAAGGGATGCGTGAACCGGGTGGCATTCGTTCGCATCGCAGAGGTCAGGGGATCGAATCCCCTCAGCTCCACCAGCAACAATCGCGTCGTGAGCTCCTGGTGCGGCGTCTACTGTCAGCAGATCACGAGTAGCGCCTATTCGTCACTCTTCGTGATGACCTGATTACGCCCTTGAGATCCCAATTGACGATTCGGCGAGACCCGTCCGGGCTGACCACTCGCCTCGGTGGCAGGCTCCCGGCAGTTTCATCCCGCCGAGCGCTGCCTGGTGGCTTGAGGTGCTATGCCCGCTCGTTGGAGGCTTGGACGTCGGCGAGGCTGCAGACCCGGTCGCGGCCGGCATGCTTGGCCGCGTACAGGGCACGGTCGGCGGCGCGCAGCAGCCCCTCACCGGTGTCGGCATGGCCCGGGTACCACGCCACGCCGATGCTGGTGGTGACCGTCAAGGTGGCGTCCTGGTGTGCGATCGGGCAGGCGGCGATCGCGGCGCGTACCCGCTCGGCCGCCACCAGGGCGGCCTGCTCGTCGGCGTCGGGCAGCAGCACGCCGAACTCCTCCCCCCCAAGCCGCGCGGGCAGGTCGACCATGCGCAGCTCCTGCCGGAGGACCGCCGCGACCGCGACCAGCGCCGCATCCCCGGCCGCATGGCCGTGGCGGTCGTTGAGCGCCTTGAAGCGGTCCAGGTCCACCATCAGCAGCGCGAACGCGTCCCCGGAGCGCCGCGCCCGCTCAACCTCCTCGGCCAGGCCGGCCTGGAACGCGCGTCGGTTGTGCAGGCCGGTCAGCGGGTCGCTGATCGCGACCTCGGTCAACGCGGCCTTCTGGTCGGCGATACGGGCGGCCATGTCGTTGAAGACGGCGGCCAGCTTGCCCACCTCGCCACTGGTGCGGACCAGGGCGCGCACGTCATCGTGACCCTCGGCCAACCGACCCGCCGCCAGGGCGAGCCGGCGCAGGTCGGCGACCAGGCCGCGGGCCAGCAGGAAGGCGACCAGCAGCGCCAGCAGCAGCCCGCCCACGCTGGCGACCAGGATGAGCCGCCGGGTACCCGCGCTGGCCGTCAGCAGCTCCTGGTAGATCGGGGTGTACTCCATCACCACCGCACCCACGGTCCTGCCCTGGTCGGTTTGTAGTCGGATCACCATCTGCAGGATGCCCTGCGGGTAGTCGGGGCTGCGCTCGGTGAAGGTCCGTGGCCGCCCGTCGGCCATGGTGGCCGCGACTTCGCCATCGGCATCGTGGGTGAACAGCTCGCCTTGGTTGGCGGGGATGGCGTCGGCCAGGATGCGGCGGTCAAGGCCGACGACCACCATGTCCCGGTGCAGCTCGCGGTCGACGTCGCTGAGGTAGCGCTGCAGCCGGTCCGGCTGCTGGTACAGGTTGGGAAGGTCGTCGCCGGGGTCGAGCTCGGAGCTCTGGGCAATGGTATGGGCGATCGGTTCGGCGACGTGCTGCGCCTCGATCTGCGCCGCGCGCCGGCTGGCGGCGTACTGCTCGCGCACGGCCACCAGCCCTAGCAGCGGGATCAGCAGCGCGACGGCCAGCAACGCGACCGGGAGGGTTCGAGCCCGCGCCAGCGGGCCTGCCATCAGCGCGCGTCGTCGTGGCCGTGGCGGGGCAACGGTCCCATCGGCGCTGCGACCGGGCTGGGGCGTGGGCGGACCGACCCGAGGGCCAGACCGCGGCCAGCGCGGGGATCGCATGGTGCCTCCCAAGCGTGCACGTCGTGGAAGGCTGGCGCCTTCCCTTCGGCAGCCCGGCTGCCCTGTCGCTGGCCCGGTGGTGGCGGCCGGCGAGGTAGGCCCGTGGCGTTGCGTCCCCGGGTTTCCCCGGGTTTGCCCTTGTCGCGGAGCGTCACCTGCCCTATCGACCGCTCCGCTGCCCACCTGAGGCATGTCGAATGGGGCACCAGCACATGACCGGATTGCTTCTCGGAGGCCGGCGGCCCGTACAGCCCCCGGCCGGCCGTTCTGGGCAGAGCGCGACCGGGCGGTCGCGGCGCTGGCCGCCGGCGCCGTGCCCAGTGGGGTGACGCTCAGATCGCAACGTGGCCGCTCGCCATCGGTGTCCTCTCCGATCTGCGTGCTCGTCCGCTGCGCAGTCGACGCCTGTGGCAAAGGACGTCACCTTGGCGATCCGCTCGCCAGGGCTATGGCCGACCCGGTGCGCAGCAAGCAGGTGCTGGCCGACCTGCGAGCGCTTGGGGTGCGCCTGGCGGTCGACGACTATGGCACCGGCCACTCCTCACTGGCCTACCTACAGGAACTGGCCGTTGACGACCTCAAGCTCGACAAGTCCTTCGTCCTTCGCATGACCGAGGATGAGGGCGCGGCCGCGATCGTGCGCACCACGGTGGACCTGGCTCACTCTCTGGGCCTGACGATGGTCGCCGAGGGCGTGGAGACCGACGCCGCGCTGACCGAGTTGGCCCGCCTGGGCTGCGACGTGGCCCAGGGCTACTTCATCAGCCAGCCCCTGCCCGCCGAGGAGCTGACCGGCTGGCTGCAAACCCGCATCCCACTCCTACCCACGCGGCCAGCTGTCCTGCCGGGTCATCGGCAACGCAGCTGACTGATGGGAATGACGGCCCGATCTTGCCCGCCTGGGGAGGAACAGGCCCTGCATCGCGCTGGCCCAACGCGCCGTCCAGGCCTGCAGGGCCAACCCCTACCGACCCGCGTCCCGCCGCCGCGACCGCCGACTCGCTCACCTTCAACGCCACGATCGTTCAACGCCCCGATCGTCGAGACCGGCGTGCTGGCCGGCTGAGTCAGGCCGGACCGGCAGCCTCGTCCAGCTCACGTTGCAGGTTGGGGATGGCCCGGTCGAGGTTGCGCGCGTACACAGCCGCGAACAGCCGCCCGAGAAATGTCACACCCCGCCCCTCGGCCGCCACCGTCCAGACGAGCCGGGTCCGGCGCTCGCCGAACGCCTCGAAACGATGACCGTAGTGGACAGTCAGCCACAGGAACGGTCCGGCCCAAGCCCAACTCGACGGTGGGTCGAAGTCCGTCATGACAAAGGTCGAGCGGATCCCGCCCCGCAAGAGGAAGCGACCGTGGGAGCGCCCTGTGAGCCCGCCCGGCGGGTCCAGTTGGACGCGCCGGATGTGCCCAGCCCAACTCGGCCACGCTTCGACCCGGCTGAGGTGGTCCCAGGCAACCGGAAGCGGGGCGTTCACCACGAACGCTCGTTGGAGCATCGTCCTCACCGCCACTCCCTCCGCACGCCGCCGCCGGTACCGACGCAATGCCGAGGCGGGCATCGCAGCAGCTCCTATGAACTCCTCGGCCATGCGACCGCCTGCTCGCGGTCCAGATCGCGATCGCCGTCGTATGGGTGCACTTCTTCGTGGTCGGGAGGCTACCCGCCACCTTCGAGTCCGTCGATCCAACCGCCCTCCTGCAGCCCACGGCTCGTCCACCACGCCACACATGAGCTGAGTGAGGCGGGGAAGGTGAGGTTGGCTGGCTCGCCGCCACTGTGCGCTCAGGAGTCGCTGGCAGGACGTCAGAACCGGTGTCGTGTGTGGCTGAAGTTGCCCTTGGCGAACGCCAGGACCTTGGTGGGCGTTACCGAGAACACCAGGGCCTCGCCGCCGCCCTCGTGGTGGAAGGCGCCATCGCGCGCTTCAAAGTGCCATCGTCCGTCCCACTTCGTGGCCCACGCCTGGGCGAGGCGTTCGAGCACCTCGTCATCGGTGAGCTGCATGGCGTCGCCCTCGACCACGACGTCGAGCCCTCCGTCCCAGCTGTTGCACCCGGTCGCAAGGACCACGTGCGGGTTGCCAGCCAGGTTGACGGCCTTCTGCTCCGTGGCGCCGGTGGTGAAGTGGAGGGCGCCGTCGAGCCAGACGGCAACCAGCGGAGTGACGTGGGGTCGACCGTCGGCCCGGACCGTGGAGACCCAGAACAGGTCGGCCGTTTCGAGCACTCGACGGGTCTCCTCCCACCTGGTGGCATCGGTGTCCGGGTCGCTGAATCGCGGGTCGATCTCGGTCACCGGTTCGGTCATCGAGCTGCTCCTTTCGCTCGTAGTCGGTGTCACGGGAGCGTCCCCGCCCAGCGGGAAGCCGAACGTCTTTGCGTAGTAGCCGAGCGAGTGCCCGGCTCCCACCAGGGCTCACCGTCGGCGAGTATGGCGCACAGGTGGTCCCCAGTCGGACAGGTCGTCCACCGTGGGTGTCATCACTCATGTCCCACCTCGCTCAGCGCAGCAGCGACCTGGCGGTGGGTCGGTCGTAACAACAAGCGAGGCGTCAAGCCGCCCGGACAGCAATTCAAAGCTGGGCCTTGCCATGCTCCGCCCGTGTTGCAGGGCGTTCACGCCGAGCGGCCTCATGGAGGTCGTGAACCGTCCGGCTCGCATGTCGGTTCGACGGCTCTCGCCTCAGCTCCACCAGCAGAAACGACTCTCTGCGGCGCTGCTCAGAGCCGAGCCATCAGCAGACCAGCGCGAGCGCGAGATCGCCGCCCTCGCCGCCGGGTGGACCTCGCGGGTTGCGGGGTTGCGGCTCGGCAGCTCCCGCCCATGGGGCAGCTCAGCCTCGGGGCTCAGGGTCCTCGAGGCCGACCGCGGGCGGCCGTCCTCGGCCGGCAGGACCGCGGCCCGGCGGCCGGCTACCCGGAGCCAGCGTCGCCCGACGCGGAAGGAAGGTCCTCTGGTGCGGCCGGCGGGTTAGCGAAGGGGTCAGGGGGTAGCTACCGCCTCCCGACGCCAAGCCAGGGAGCATGATGCGGCAAGTGGTTGATCAGCTCCCCGTCCTTGGCCTTCGCATGGTCGTCGGGTGGCTCTTCGTCGTCGCCTTCGCGGTGGTCTACTGCGGGCTGGGGGCCTGGGGGGTTCGGCGGATGGGTGCCTTGGCGGGTTCGGTGGTGGTGCTGGTCGCCTGGGCCACCAGCCTGGCTCCGGCCACACCTCGGCCACCATGAGGTGATCTCCGAGCGGCTGACCGATCCTCCTTGTTCCACCGCCACGAGCCAGTCCACAGACCGTGGATGACTTGGCCGATGGATGCACGGGTCAGAGGTACTGTGCGTCGCTCCGAACGTCCGCGACCGGTCCCATGTAGTCGAAGTGCATGGCGTCGGCGAAGCCGCCCCACATGCCCCACTGCCAACCCCGCTCCGCGAAGGCCTGCACCATCCAGGACGGCATGTCGGTGATACCTGAACCGGAGAGCTCGCCGACCTTCTTGAGCATCTGTCTCTGGTTGGTCCCGTTGATGGACGCGGCCGGGTTGTTGAGCAGCGTGCGTACCTCTTCGATGCGGCGAACCCGGTCCCGGATCTTGCCGACATCCGGCGACTTCGCCTTCACCGCGGCGTCCAGTGCCTGCTTCGCGGCCTCGGCGGCCGCGTCCACCCGTTCGCTGATCAGGGACGCGGCCAGGTCATCGCCGAATGGGAAGTTCCGCATCAGGGTGATCGTCGCCCAGGTCTCCAGGAACTTCGACTCGATCGACTTCACCCGCTGGTGCGTCTCGGCCGCGCGGTCCCGCACCTTGACGGTCGTCGCGTCGGTCTGCACCGAGTCCCGCAGATGCGCGTCGATCCGGTCGATGTCGCTCTGCAGCCCCGCCTTCTCCTGGTCGTCTGTTGCGGCGGCCAGCCGTGTCCGCAGCTCGGCGCGCAGCCTGACCACGTCGGCGTTGTGCGTCGCCACCTTCTGCAGGTCCTGCCGCTGCTGCGTCGAGCCGGCCGACAGTTCGGACAGCTCGCCGTCCCCCAGAATGCTGACCAGCTGGTGGGTCGGGCCGCCGAAGTCCGGGTTGGTCCTGGCCCGGAAGTCCATGGCCCGCCCGGTTCCGTGGAAGCTCAGGTGCCGGGCCCTCCCCATCCAGCCGGGGTGGCTCATCGCCTCGAACCGGAACTCGCTGCCCGGCCGCTGGTTTGCCTTGATCAGATCCGCCTGCTGGAAAAGCCGCCGAGGCGCATCGCGGACTGCTCCAGCAGCGGCAGCACCGCCGCGACATCCTTGTGCACCCCGCTGGAGTCCGTCGACGCCTTCACCTTCTCGCCGAGGATCTCGGCGTCGACGATGTTGTCCCGGTAGTAGGTCCACATCGGCTTGGTGAGCGTCGCGACGTACCGGTTCCGGAAGGTCGCCCATGACGCCGGCACCAGAGGAAGCCTCTTCGACTGGGGGATGGTCGCGTTGATGATGTCCGACTCGGCCGCGAGGATCAGGGTGCTCATCCTGTCCCGCAGTTCCTTCCACGCCTTGTCGGCGCGGTTGCCGGGGCGGCCCAGGGCGGCCGCGGCCTTGTCGGTCAGGTCCGCGGTGTCCTCCGGCGTCACGACCCAGGTGGTGCTTGGATCCAGCAACCTCTTCACGGCGCTGACCTCGGCCGCGTCCAATGCCGTTACCGCGGTCTTGGACAGGTGGTCCGCGCGCTTGCTCGCGACGCTGGCCTCGCTTGCCCTCCGTAGGGCCGCCCAGAGATCCGACGCGCCCTCCGGCGAGCGACCGCTGAGCGGTGCGGGGCCGACCCACTCGACGAACAGTCGGTCGGCGACCGTGCCCTCCGCCCACCTGGGTGATTCCTTCAGGATCGCTTCGACCTGATCCCCGATCTTCGTGCCCGACATACCGACCTGCTTGATCAGGTCGCGGAGCTTGGCGGTCAGCGCCTTGGCGACCCGGCCTGCAGGAAGGCCTTGAAGTCCGTCACCAGCTTCCTGTCGGCCTTCTTGTCGATCCCCGCCCCGCTGGGGTCGACGTCCACGAGATACAGCTCGTTCTGCCAGAGCAGCCCGACGACCTCGGCGACCGTACCGGCGGTCGAGGTGCGGTAGTGCTCGAAGGCGGGCGCGTCGATCTCGTCCTTGGTCACCTGCCCCCGGGCCTCGGTGATCCGCTCGGCGATGGTCGGCTCGGTCACCTGCACCGGGTCGGGGTCTCGCTGGACCCTGAGGAGCCCCGTGACGGCTCGGTTGCCCGCGCTGGCCTGGAGCCACAGCAGCCGTGCCGCGGGCGTGGCGGACTTGGCCGGCTGCACCGATCGCTTGCGCCTCGACCAGGGGCCGCTGGCTCGCGAGAGCGCCGTATGACGTCCATCTCCCCTGGATAGCCGCATGCCGCACTCTGGTCAAGGCCAACGTCTGACACTCTGCCCCTTCGGGCAGGCCGCGTGTCCCACCTCGGTCCTCACCGGTCGTCAGCAGGTGGCCTGGCCGGCCGGGCAGGGCGGCAGTTCCTGGTAGGAGCGCTGCAGCAGGCTGGCCGCGCCGAAGCCGAGGGTTTCGGCGATGCGCGATGAGTAGCTGACGTTGAAGTTGTTCTTGGCGTCGACGCTCCTGCCGTAGAAGGCACCCTGGTTGCTCTGGTTGCAGCTTGCGCTGTTGCAGTCGTTCTTCAGCTCGATGGCGCCGTCGTGGGAGTACAGCACGACGGCGACCTCGGGCCGGAACTCGATCCCGTTGCCGCCGGAGATCGAGGGACAGTTCCCCACCCCGCCGCTGCACGGGCTGCCTGGGTAGGTGCTGATCACCACGAAGGTCGGGCAGGCCGGCGTGCCGGTGGTGGAGCAGGAGCCCGCCGCGGTGACCGTCGAGGTGTTGCCGAAGTCGACGGGGACGTTGGTGTAGATCACCGTGTCGGCGGCGATCCGGATCGTGGAGGCATCGACCTTGAGCGCGGGCGGAGTGGTGCCCAAGGCCTGGTACGTGGTGAGGTCCTGCCAGATGACGTAGGCGCGGTCGAGGGCACCGGCGTCACTCGGTAGGGTGCCCGCGCTCAGGGCGTCGTTGAAGTCGGCGACCGCGGTCGCCGACGCGCTGCCGTAACCGGGTGGCTCGCCGTAGTACTGGACGGTGGCGTAGTTGCCCGGCTGGAAGGTGTACTCCGGCATCGTGTAGGGCTGCGGGTCGTTGCAGGCGCGGCCGCCGACCGCGGCGCCGTTCAGGTTGAAGCCGTCCGAGGGCGCGTCGACCGAGCCCGCCGGCGCAGTCCTGCAGGCGAGTGTCCCGCCACCGGCGAGGACGTCATCGTGGACGTCGTAGGTGGTGTCGACCGCCTCGACGCCGACCGTGCTGGGGCACTGGGACTTGTTGTCGCCCCTGAACTGCGTGATGTCCCCGGTCCCGGAGATCAGCGAGCCGCGGATGGTGTCGGTGCCCGCGACGGTGGCGTTGTTCATGAAGGAGATGTCGCCCTGGGAGAACACGGTCCCGACGATGCAGGCGTTCTGCTCGAGGGTGAGGCTCGTGTCGGCGTAGAGGGCGAACGGGAAGCTCGAGCTGGGCCCGAGCACCACCCGGACGGTGCGGGTGGGCGCGCCGGCCGTGCCCAGCGTCCCGGTCGAGTAGACCGTGTACCAGCCGAGCTTCCCGGGGCTGGACGGGGTTCCCTTCTGCACTGTCACCATGGCCGTGCCGGTCGCGCCGCTGCCGTCGGCAACGGGCACGGCGCGATTGGTGGTCGCGGCGGCCGTGATCGGGTCCGCTTGCAGCGCGGCGATCGCCCAGTTGGTCCCGCCCTCGGCGACCGCGAGGGCCGCGGCCCGGCGGACGCCGTGGACGGTGGCCGCGTTGTTGTGCAGCGCCTGGCCGAGGACGACCACCAGCAGCATGGTGAGGATCATCACCACGGTGACCGTCACGATCATCACGTAGCCGTCCTCGCCGAAGGCTGGTCGTCGGCACCTGGTCATTGCAGCTCCCGGGTCATGGCGTCGGCCGGGGGACGTTGAGGTTGCGCAGCTGTGCCTGGCCCTGGACGGAGTAGGTGCCGCCAGGCCTGGCGAGGTCCACGGTGAGGGTGACGGTCACCTCCGAGGGCGTCGCCGTGCCCGTGGTCGCGCCCGAGCCCTGCAGGACGTCGCACTGGAAGACCGGCGGGACGGTCCCGCCTGGCGTGGTCATCGCGTCGAGCACCGCGGTGCGGCCGGCGCTCGAGCCGTCCGTGCGGTACTCCTCACGCCACAGCGTGCCGCTCGACGTCCACCAGTGGACCCGCACCGCCTTGTCGCGGTTGGCGGGGGTGAAGGCGTCGAAGTCGAGGTCGCAGCCATTGAAGGAGGGCCCGCCGCCCGAGGTGTCGACCTGGTTGCAGCCGGAGCTGGCCAGGAACGACGTGTGGAAGCGGGTGACCTGGCGCAGGTCCTTGGTGAGCTGGTCCGTGGCGGCGCGCACGTCGTCCTGGGTCTGGCCCCGCCTGGTGGAGAAGTCGCTGGTCCGCTGGACCGAGACGAGCACCGACAGCGCCGCGGTGACGATCAGCAGCAGCAGTGCCGAGGTGATCAGCACCTCGGTGATGCTGAAGCCGGACTCGCCGCTCGTGGGCGCGCTCACGTGGGCGTCCCCGTGTAGTGGTTGGACTCCGGCTGGCTCTGGTTGCCCGCCTGGTCCACCGCGGTCACCCAGTAGGTGTACGGCGTCCCCGGGGTCAGGTTGGTGTCGCTGTAGCTGGTGACGGTGGCTGAGACCGTTTTCACCGGGGTGGCCGCGCCCTTGTCGGCGCGGTAGACGCGGTAGTTGAGCAGTCCGGAGGCGCTCAGCCCGGGGTCGATCACGGGCGTCCAGGACAGCGTCACCTTCTTCCTGCCCACCGAACCGCTGAGCGTCGGCGAGGGCGGCAGCGTCCGGTCGAGGGTGACGGTGTCGCTGAACACGGTGGCGTTGCCGTTGCAGTCGGCGATGCGGCCCCAGACCGTCTTCGGCCCGTCGCCGGCCGGGATCGGCCAGCCGCTGTACACCGCGCCGTAGGCGGCCGGCGGACTCGGCAGGAACGGCCCGCTCGCGCTCGTGTTGGAGTACGCCATGGTGGCCAGTCCCGACCCGCCGGCCGGGTCGGCCACGAAGTTGCTGACGTCGACGGTGAGCTGGCTGGTGAAGCTGGTGAGGTCGATGCTCCCGGTGGGCGCTCCGGTGTCCCCCGCCACGGGCGGGCACGTCGGCAGGGTCGTCGAGGTGCTGGTCGACGGCGGCACCACGGTGCTGGTCGGGCTCGGCGTCGTCGTGGTGGTGGGGGCCGACGCCGGGGGCACGTAGCCGATGCTGAACGTCGAGGAGGTCTGCACCAGCCGCGAGATGCCGGCGGTCGGCGACGGGTAGCGCACCACCACGGTGACGCGTTTGTACCAGGCGCTGACGCCGTGCACCGCCGCCCAGGTCACGAACACCCAGCCGCGGTAGGTCACCACCGGCGTGCCGGCCGCGACGTAGTCGTTGGCGCCGCCGGCGTGGTCGAGGTGGAAGTCGTCGTCCTCGGCTTCCAGCGAACAGCTCGACGCCGACGCGGGCGAGCTGTGCCAGTCGGCCAGGATCAGCCGCTCCCATGCGGGACTGGCCGACGTGCTGGTGTTGAACTCCAGGCAGTTGTTGGCCGGGCTCCTCCGCAGCCGCAGGTCGGGGTCGTCGGTGTCACCTGCCGGCACGCCGCCCATGGCGGCGGCCATCTCGGCGCTCGTGGCCGTCAGCCCGATGGAGTCGTAGGGCTGGTTGCGGGCCAGCTCCATCAGGTGCTCGGCCCAGTACGTCGCGTTGGCCCGCTGCCTGGAGGTGGCTTGCAGCCGCAACCCCGTGAAGGTCGTGTTGAGCACCCCGCTGACCACCACGAGCAGGATCGCCGAGGCGACCATGACCTCGAGGATCGACAGGCCAGCCTCGCGGTGCACTCGAGCTCCCACGGTTGGAGCGTTGCCGGATCGTTCCTCTATCGACCCGTGGCACCGCTCCTGAAGGCCCGTGTCCGAAACGTCCGTCACCGCGCACGATCCAGCCACATGTGCCTCGGCGGATGGTCCAGCAGGCAGGGCCGAGCTGAGTAGCAGTGACCGGCATGCGGGCATCGTTGCGGGCTGCCGTGGCTGTGGCCGCGGTCGTCAGCGTGGGTCGCCGCGTCGCTCCTCCCAGGAGCTTATCGGGCCAAGCGGCGGGCCACAGGAGCAAGTCGCTCTCACCCGGCTGCGCGACCTGGAACGTGAACTCGGTCAAGCAGCGGCTGCCCCGGCTGCTGCCGTGGCTGGACCAGCGGCAGCCCGACGTGGTCTGCCTGCAGGAGACCAAGCTCGCCGACGCCGTGTTCACCGAGCTCCTCGGCGAGGAGCTCGCCGGCCGCGGCTATGCGGTCGCGCTTCACGGCGAGGCGCAGTGGAACGGCGTGGCGATCCTGTCCAAGGTGGGGCTGGACGACGTCGTGGCCGGCGTCGCCGGCGCGCCCGGCTTTCCGCGCCCAGAGGCCCGTGCGGTCGCCGCGACCTGCGCCGGGATCCGGGTCTACTCGGTGTACGTCCCCAACGGGCGGGTGCCGGACTCCGACCATTACCGCTACAAGCTGGCCTGGCTGGCCGCGTTGCGGGACTACGTCGGTGCCGGTCCGGACGCCGCGATCGTCTGTGGGGACATGAACATCGCGCCGACCGACGCCGACGTGTTCGACCCGGACGCCTACGTCGGCCAGACCCACGTCACGCCGCCGGAGCGGGCGGCACTGGCCGGGCTGCAGGCGCTCGGCCTGCGCGACGTCGTGCGGGATCACTGGCCGGCCGAGCGGGTCTTCACCTACTGGGACTACCGGGCCGGCATGTTCCACCGCGACCTCGGGATGCGGATCGACCTGGTGCTGGCCTCCGCCCCGGTGGCCGGCCGCGTGCAGGCGGCATGGGTCGACCGGCAGGCACGCAAGGGCACCGGGCCCAGCGACCACGCCCCCGTGATCGTCGACCTGGACCAGGCGCCCGACGGCGACATCGGACCGGTCGTGCCGCCACCGTCGGCGGCCGCCGCCAAGCCGGGCTCGGCCAAGCTGCCCCAGTCGCGGCCACAGCCGTAGCGCGACCCGAACGGGCGCCGCCGGACCTGTGAGTTCGGCGCGATCTGCTGGATCGCCGGGTCGGTCGCCCTGGCTGGTGGTCCCCTCCGCTTGGGTCACGGCAGCCACGTCACCAGGCGACGGCAGCTCGCAGGCTGCTGCCGCGCCCCCTGCCACGCCGCGCGCACCGGGCCGTAGAAGGCCCGAGCACGTCGCCGCCCGCCTGGACGCATCGCAGATAATGCAGTGACCGGCCTGTCCGGTGGAGCGTCCGGCGGGCGGCCGTCGCCCGGTCGGCGCGACGCCGGGATCAGCATCGGAGGCGGCATGGGGGGCATCGAGGCGATCGGGCACACCCCGGTCGTACGGTTGGCGCGGCGGGCCGGCGAGGGCAGCTATACAGTTGACCACCTCGGCTCCGGGCGACATGGCGTACCGTACGCTGGCGATCGGGGAGGCGGACGTGGCTGAGGTACCGCCGGGAGGTGGCCCGACGGTCCGCCGGATGCTGGTCGGCGCCCATCTGCGCCGGCTGCGCAGCGAGCGGGGCATCACTCGCGAGCAAGCCGGCGAGGCGATCCGGGCGTCCGAATGGAAGATCCACCGCCTCGAGAACGGGCAGGTCGGCTTCAAGGACCGCGACGTGGCGGACCTGCTGACCCTGTACGGGGTCACCGACCCCGGCGAGGTCGAAACCCTGCTCGCCATGGCACGCGAGGCCAACACGCCCGGCTGGTGGCAGCAGTACGGCGACGTGCTACCGCAGTGGTTCCGCGCGTTCGTGGACCTGGAGTCGGCGGCGACGCGGATTCGGACCTACCAGGGCCAGCTCGTGCCCGGGCTGCTGCAGACCGAGGACTACATGCGCGCGGTGATGCGCGCGCGCCTGCCCGAGCCACCCGAGGACACCGAGCGGCGGATCGAGCTGCGCGTGGCGCGGCAGACGCTGCTGAGCCGGCCGCATGCTCCGCAGCTCTGGGCGGTCCTGGACGAGGCGGCGCTGCGACGGCCGGTGGGGGGCCGCAAGGTGATGCGCGCGCAGCTCGAGCGGCTGCTCGAGGCAACGGAGCTACCGAATCTCATCCTGCAGGTGCTGTCGCTGGGCGCCGGCGCGCATCCGGCCCTGGTCGGCGCGTTCAGCATCCTGCGGTTCGCCGACCAGGAGCTCCCTGACGTCGTCTACGTCGAGCACCTGACCAGCGCGCTGTACCTGAACAAGCGTGAGGACGTCGACCAGTACCTGCACGTCATGGAGAGCATCTGCGTGCGCAGCGCGGTGCCCGACAAGACCGCAGAGATACTCCGCAAGATTCTGGAGGACGAGGAATAACCAGGCGCAAGGCGCCCACGGGCCTGGTCTTTCCCGGCGCTCACGGCTAGGCTGCGCGGAATCGTAAGATGTCAGCACAGTGAGGAAGGACGCACCGTGACCGACAGTTCGTCTTCCCCCGATCTCGAGGGGCAGCCCGAGCTCAACACCGGGTTTCCGCACACGGCTCGGGTCTGGAACTACTGGCTGGGCGGCAAGGACAATTTCCCCGCCGACCGCGAGGCCGGTGACCAGGTCGAGCGGCTGATCCCCGGGATCGTCGACTCCGCCCGCGCCGACCGGGCGTTCCTGGGCCGCGTGGTCCGGTACCTGGCTGGCGAGGAAGGGATCCGCCAATTCCTCGACGTCGGCACCGGCATTCCCACGGCCAACAACACCCACGAAGTCGCCCAGGCGGTCGCGCCGGCTGCCCGGATCGTCTACGTCGACAACGACCCCATCGTCCTGGTGCACGCCCGCGCCCTACTGACCAGCACCCCGGAGGGCAAGACCGACTACATCGAAGCCGACGCTCGCGACACCGACGGCATCGTGCGAGCTGCCGCCAAGACGCTGGACTTCAGCCAGCCGGTCGCGCTCATGCTGCTCGGGATCTTGAACCATGTCATCGACGACGACGAGGCATATGGGATCGTCAACCGGCTCCTGGACGCGGTCCCTTCCGGCAGCTACCTGGTGATCGGCCACCCCACCACCGAGGTCCACGGCGAGGCGATGACCGAGGCCATGCGGCTGTGGAACGAGCAGGGCGGGACCCCGATCGTCGCCCGCAACCGCAAGGAGCTGGCTCGGTTCTTCGACCGCATCGAGCTGCTGGAACCCGGCGTGGTGTCGTGTTCGCGCTGGCGGCCTGAGCCCGCCGACCCTGAGCCCGCCGAGGTCTCCGAGTTCTGCGCGGTCGGGCGCAAGCCCTGACCAAGCTCCCACGGGTCACGCCCGCCGCGACCCTCGCGCGTTCCCAGGCAACGGGTTCGAGGTCGCGCCGGTAGGCGGCTGCCTCGCGGGCCAGTTCGGATACTCCCGGTCGCCCGGTAGGCCGGGTCAACCGTCGCCCGCGATGCGCCGCCAGACCCGCTCGCCGTCGACCAGGTCGTCGGTGGGCCGGAGCCCGGCGCGCGCGGCGACCCGCTCCGAGGCCGCGTGGTCGGGGTGGATGTGAGCGACGATCTCGCGGGCGCCGCCGCGGTCGAGCCAGCCGACCAGTGCGCGCGCCGCCTCGGCGGCGAAACCCTGTCGCTGCCAGGCCGCGCCGACGACCCAGGCGACCTGCGCGGCCCAGCCGTCGTGGCCGCGGATGAGGGTGGCCTGCACGGTGCCGACCGGCTGCGCGTCGGCGCGGCGACGGACGACCCAGTTGCGCCACAGCTCGTCCGGTCGCGGGGAGCCCGCCGCCAACGCGGCATAGCGGGTGCGCAGCTCGGCGAGGGTCGCGGGGCGGCCGCCGATGAACTGGTGCAGCCGCGCATCGGCCAGCACCTCGACCATCTCGTCAGCGTGTCCCTGGACCAGCGGGGTCAGCAGCAGCCGCTCGGTGCCGATGGCGGCCTCGGCGAAGACGTCCTCAGGGCGCGAGCCGAATGCGGTCACGGCTTCACTCCCTTCGTCGCGATCGCCACCAAGCCATCAGCGCCGCTGCAGCTCCACGTAGGCGATCGTGCAACAGGCGCGGCCCGGGATCAACCGTCGGCAGCGCTCGCCCGCGGCCGACGCGTGCCTCCGTGTGCGCCTGTCGCGCGAGCGTCACACGCCGGCGCACCGCCCATCCGGGGAACCTGCGTGCGGCAGCGACTGGGCAGTGAAGGCGGTGGCGCTGCGGCCGTCGGGGGAGCACGCTGGGAGACCGCACGCCGCCGGGATCGAAGGGGGAAACGTCGTGCACGAGCCGGACTGGAAGGGACCGCTGGGCGAGGCGTTCGAGCAGGCTGTGGCGTACCTGGAGAGCCTGCCCGAGCGGCCGGTGGGCAGCCGAGCGGACCTCGACGAGCTGCGCGCCGCGCTGGGCGGGCCGCTGCCCGAGGAGCCGCAGGACCCGCGCGAGGTGGTCGCGGCACTGGCCACGGCCGCCGAGCCAGGGCTGATGGCCTCCGGGAGCGGTCGCTTCTTCGGCTTCGTCATCGGCGGGGCGACGCCGGCGGCGCTGGCGGCCGACTGGCTGACCTCCACCTGGGACCAGAACGCCGGGCTGCACATCCTCGGTCCGGCCGTGAGCGTCGCCGAGGAGCAGGCCGGCCGCTGGCTCGCCGAGTTGTTCGGGCTCCCCGCCGGCGTGTCGGTCGGGTTCGTCACCGGCGGGCAGATGGCCAACTTCACCGCGCTCGCCGCCGCCAGGCACGAGATGCTCCGCCGTGCCGGCTGGGACGTGGAGACGGCCGGGCTGCCGGGCGCGCCGCCGCTGCGGGTACTCGCCGGCGCGGGACGCCACGACACCATCGACCGGGCGCTGCGGTTCCTCGGGCTCGGCACGGGCGCGATCGTCCCGGTGGAGATGGACGACCAGGGCCGCATGCACCCGGACGCGCTACGGCGGGCCCTGGCCGGCGGGCGCGGGCCGGCGATCGTCTGCGCACAGGCCGGCAACGTCAACTCCGGCGCGGTCGACCCGCTGACCGAGATCTGCGAGGTGGCGCACGAGGCCGGCGCGTGGGTCCACGTCGACGGCGCCTTCGGCCTGTGGGCGGCGGCGAGCCCGCGGCTGCGGCCGCTGGTGGCCGGGGTGGAGCTGGCCGACTCGTGGGCGACCGACGCCCACAAGTGGCTCAACGTGCCCTACGACTCCGGCGTGGTCCTCTGCGCCCACCCCGAGGCGCACCGGGCCGCCATGGGCGTGCGGGCGGTCTACCTGATCCACGCCAGCGGCGCCGAGCGAGACGAGGTCGACTACACCCCGGAGTTCTCCCGGCGTGCTCGCAGTCTCCCGGTCTACGCGGCCATCCGCGCGCTGGGCCGCTCCGGCGTCGCCGCGCTGGTGGAGCGCTGCTGCGCGCTGGCCAGCCGCTTCGCCGAGGGACTGGCGGCCGCCGACGGCGTCGTGGTCCTCAACGAGGTGGTCCTCAACCAGGTGCTTGTCCGCTTCCACGCCGCCGACGGCGGCCACGACGCTCACACCCGCCGCGTGGTCGAGCGGGTGCAGGACGACGGTACCTGCTGGATGAGCGGCACCACCTGGCGCGGCCAGGCGGCCATGCGCATCTCGGTGTCCAACTGGACGACCGACGAGGCCGACGTCGACCGCTCCGTCGCGGCCATCCTCCGCTGCGCCCGAGCAGGCTAACCGAGTTCCGTGGGCTGGGTCGACGGGATCGGGTGGCTTGGTGTGCGAGGGTCGCGCATGCCAACTGAACCCACGGAACTGGTCAAATGGATTTCCTTACCTGCCCCAGGGATGTCTCGATCCCTCCCTCGTATCCCGTGCGGTACGACCCCTTGCGGATGAACGCATCGATCTTGTCGAGATCGGTCTCCTCCCTCTGCAGCCAGGTCGACCATTCGCCCGCCCGCCTGACGTTCTGGACGAGAACATCTCGTGCCCAGGCACGCTGCTCGGCTGGAGTCCCCTCACCGACGGTGTTGGACAGCGTTCCCCGACCCGTCTCGAGCAGCTCTCGGTACCTGTTCGAGTCGTCAACCAATTTCTTGGCGCCTGCGCGTACGTAGAGGAGTGAGTCTCGCAGCGACTTGCTTTTCAGCGCGGCCTCTTCGGCGGCCTCCATCACCGCGGCGCCTTCGTCGAGGGCTGCCGACGCGGCTTGGCCGCTCTTCCCCATCTCGCCCAGCTCCTTCTGCAGGTCCAACTGGGCTGTTTCGGCCTCGTACACCAGGGCTGGCAGCAGGTCGAACCGAGATTGGAGGGTACCTTGCGCCCGTTGGAGCCCAGCGGCGGCGGCTTCGATGTCGATGACGGCCTGCTGGTCCTCGAGCCCTTGAATCTTCGTGGCAAGTTCCTGCACTTTGTCGCGAGCTCTCTTGATCTGCTCGGCGTAGGTCCCTCCGAACGCGAGGTCCTTGATGTAGTTACCGACGAGCCCCTTCGCCTTGTCGAGGGCCGCTGTAACCCCTTTCTCAGGGTCGATGACCGTCGTGGCGAAGTCCACGAAACCCTCGAGGACGTGGATGGCGTCCTTGCGTTTCTGCTCCCAGTTCTTGAGGTCCTCGACTGCCTTGTCCTTTTCTCGACCGGTCTTCAGTCGATCCTGCGCGATGCTCTTCGACTCGAGGACCTTCATGCTCTCGATGACGCCCGCCCGAGCCCCTTCGATCTCGCTCATCAGGCTCCGCAACCTCGGTTTCGTCGCCCGATACCGGTCGATTGCCCCCTTGAGCGACCGTCTCCGACCTCCGGGCAGGCGCTTGGCCGCCGATCCGATGCCAGCGACGGTTTTCGCGGCCTGAGGACCGTTGGCCTCGGCCGCCATGCGAAGCATCTCGACCAGACCGTCGAGCGGCCTCCGCTTCGCCGTGGCGACCCTCCCGAGCCGCGGCATCGCCCGCATGTCCGACCGCACCGCGGGGCCTTGCAACACGAAGTTGGGGAATTGGAGGTCGGGGAGCAGATAGGTCTGGTCGAACGCGCTCTCGTCCACCGTCGCCTGTGGAGCGCGCTGGAGGGCTACGAACCGCGTCACGGCGGTGTTGCCGGCCATCCTCTGCAGGTGGATGACCGCACGGACGTCGCGCGGCCGGCGCCTGGAGTCCCCGCCCGACCCCCGATCAGAGAGTAGCCGCTGGACCTGGCGGTCGTTCTCCCGGTCTTGCTCAACGACGCGAGGGGCGGTGTGCGGTCTGTCTGACGTCTCGCTGTCGTGGCTACGCATCGGCTCTCCCCGTCGATGGACGCGAGGAATGGTTCCTCGCGGCATTGATCAGGCCGAGCCAGGGACCGGCCCATGTCCGACCCGGGGCCAGGGTGACCGGTGGACCGTCGCCCATCAACGAGAGAACGTGTGTCCCTTCGGGAATCGTCCCCTGCCCTAACCGGAAGTTACGTGTCGTGGATGTGTGATTCCCCTGGTCGCCTGGGGGATCACGCATGGCTGGGTGGTTGTGTTCTGGCTACGTGAGCGCGAGGGGGATCGGGGCGCCGACCAGCTCGAAGGCCTGGCGCTGGGTCGGTG
>WNFU01003770.1_pt1 | contig 19758 bp, 19 predicted proteins | sample 5400121 | NCBI WGS metagenome assembly WNFU01 (sample SAMN13153360, study PRJNA577476) | soil metagenome | isolation source: 100 cm soil or saprolite under grassland replicate 1 | place: USA:California | collected 2016-06-15 | reverse complement strand
GAGGGACGTCGTCGGGCTCTCGTACACCGAGATCGCCGACGCGCTGGAGATCACCCTCGCCACGGTCAAGTGGCGGATCTTCCGCGCGCGGGAAGACGTGCAGATCGCGCTCGCCCGCGAGGGCATCACATTCGGCGAGGAGGCCGCGCACTCCAGGTCGACCTTGACGACCGTCTCCTAGACCGAATGCGCGACAGCCACGGGGTGGCCGCAGCTGGCTGAACAACCGCCGGGCAATCGTGGAGGTCATGCGGGCAGCACGGGCCGCTAAGGTCCATCGGCACCTCGACCCACGCGAGGCTCACCCTGATCCGTTACTCCCGTCCGCAGGATCCGGCACAGCTATGCTCGAGTTCGGGCTGCAAAAATCCTCTTAGGTTCCGCTGCAGCATGAGACACCCCAGACAGGCTGTGCCTAGGACTCAAGCTGCGAAGAGAGCGCATGTAGTTCTCGCGGTCCCCTTCTCTTTTTCTTGCCGGGGTGTGTGCCAGCCGAGAACCAGGGTGCGGACGTCACGTTTGTTCGTCCGATCGCAGTCTCGAACGTTGTCGCTTGGGCTCACCGGCATCGCGTGGAGCTCATCGAACTCGACCGGCATTACCCACTTGGTGATGAGACCTACACAGTGGGCTACGGGGTAGAGCCGGGACTATCGGACCGCGAGCTGGCCCGTGACTACACGCGCTTCCACGCGAGCGGGGTTGATACCACCCTTGGGCGCATGACGAGAAGACAACGGGCCGACCTTCTCCGCGCGGCCGAACAAGCTCTAGCGCATCCAAGTCTTGTTGATGCCGCGACGGTCAGTGGCTCTGGGAGCGCGCTCGACGCTGCGAAATCGGACGGGATTGTCGATGGGTTCGCCCTAAGGCGCTTCAGCCCGTAGACCCGACCCCAAAGAGCCGCCCCTCAAGTTCCTCATCGGAAATACTCGACCTGGAAGTAGGGGTCCGAACTTCGAGGCCGAGGTCAAGGTCAAGCCTCAAAACTGGAGGTTCGGCCGTCCACGACTGCCGACTTACGGGTTCGCGACGCAAAAGGTGGTGGCTCGGATGCACATAGCCCTGGTCAGGTTTGGTCAACCAAAGGAAACGAAACACGGTGATGCACGGCCAAAGATGCCCACATTATTCCGCAGGACTGAGGCAGACGGCGAGCGTTGACAACTCATCGCGACGACAAGCGACGAGATCGCACCCAGGAGGCCCCCGGTCCGGGCTCGGTTACCGACACGAACTGCAAAGCGCTCGCGACTTGATCCAGACGGTCGAGTCGGCTCTTGTCGTCGCGACGCGGCTGCCGTTGAGGTAGCCCGGCGGGAACGGACGCGGGGTTCCATTCCCGCCGCCGAACGCAGCCGTACCGCTGTTCGAAAGTCCTCGTCTCGGCTGCATCGATCTTCGATTCTGGGCCGATGGTTCCGCCATTTGACAGCGGTTATCCCACGTGAGATCGTCACCTGCGAGCGAGAGGAGAACGCCGAACTTGATTGGTGGCGGGCCAGCTGCGGCCGCACCAAGAGCCGCGGCTAGGAGCGGCCGGCGTGGAGTACAGTCGATCGAGGTCTGGTTCGTCGTTCGAGCCGGTTCGCGACGGCGGCCATCCATCCCGGAATTACGTTTACGTCACGCGAGGTCGAGCGATCTTGTGGCCTGATTTAGAAGCGGGCGCCGATAGATGCCATCGGTAGCGCACGCCTAAGGAGTCTGCATGGGGTGTGGCTGCGAGGAGCAAACGAATCACCGTCGCCGGCGGGGTAAGCACGCCGGGAACATCTTCTGCCGCATCTGGGAGATCCTGAGGGACGGGAAAACGCCCGAGGGCGACGCCTGCGTCGTTGTGCCTGGTCATCTCGTTCGCAAGCCCGACCCCTGCATCTACAGCCAGTTCCTCTTGATGCAGCTCAACCAGCCGGTGACCTGGGACAATCCCGACGTCCGCATTTTCTTGAACGGGGTCGAGCAGGACACCTACAACCTCTCTGCCGGCACCGAGTACGACCTCGAGATCACCGTCCACAACGCGTCGCGCGATAAGCCCGCGAACGGAACGAGCGTCGATATCCGCTGGATCGAGTTCGGTGCCGGGGCGGAGATTCGGCATCCGATTAGCACGCTCGCTGCCAACGTCCCCGTCTGGCCGGGCACTGCCGTCGTCGCCACGCGGTGGCGGACTCCCGACACGCCCGGCCACTACTGCATCGAGGTCGAGCTAACCCACAGCGACGATGGCAATCCGGCCAATAACCGAGGCTGGAACAACACCGTCGTGCACGCCGCCGCTTCGCCCGTTGAGAGGGGGATCCGGATCTTCAACCGCTATCCAGACGGCTGTCCGCCGGTCCTAGTAGAGCGGCCTCAGACGCCGTGAGCGAGGCGCTCGGCGAGAGCCTCCGGTAGCTCGCGCTCCCGCATCTCTGCCTGTGTGCGCTCGACGGGATACGCCACCCGTCGAAAGCGAGCGCTGCCCGCGGGGAGGTCGAGCTCGAGCCACGCTGCGCGAGGATCGCCGTCGCGCGGCTGGCCGACGGAGCCCGGATTGAGGAGCCACCGACCCCGGGCCAGGTCGGCCTCGGTTCCCTCCGGTGCGAGGTCGCCTTCGAGCCCGTCCCCGGCGAGCATGATCGCGAGCGCGACATGGCTGTGGCCGACGAGGACGAGCGGCTCCTTGGTCAGGTCGAGCGCGGCGTGCGCCGCTTCCGGCGAGAGCACGTATTCCCAGACGGGGTCGCGCGGGCTGGCGTGGAAGAGTTCCGCTCCTTCGGCTTCGGCCGCCGGGGAGAGCGACTCGAGATAGGCGCGGCTCTCGTCGAGGAGCACGGTCTGGGTCCAGCGCGCGCTCGCTGCCGCGTCGGGCGCGAACTCGTCGAGATCGAGCCGGCCGAGGATGCCGAGGTCGTGGTTGCCCACGAGGCAGAGGTCTGCGCGCTCGCGGACGATCTCCGTCACCTCGTTCGGGCGCGGCCCGTAGCCGACGAGGTCGCCGAGGCACCAGAGCACGTCGGGCGGCCGGGAGTCGATCGCCTCGAGGACGTGCTCGAGGGCGTGTAAGTTCGCGTGGATGTCCGAGATGACGGCGACTCGCAAGGGGGTCTCCTGGCGCGCGGCAACGATAACCGCGCTCGCCGCCGCGGCCTGGCTCGTGGCCGCCGCGCTCCTCTGGAGGACGACCGTGCCGGGCGACCTCCACCTGCTGCAGCTCGATCCCGGCGACTTCTTCAGCTCGTCCGAGCTCGCGCGTACGGCTCGCTACGAGCGGTTCCTGCGGATCGACATCGTGCTCTCGACGCTCGCCTCGATCGCCGTGCTGCTCGTCCTCGTCCGGCGCGCGCCGCGCTTGGCGCGGGATACGGGGCTGGGGCCGATCGGCGCCGGCCTGATCGTCGGCATGATCATCCTGATCGCACTCTGGGCGGTCGACCTGCCGTTCGCGATCGCCCTCCGCTGGTGGGACCGGCGCCACGGCCTCGCAACCGGGCCGTGGATCGAATGGCTGGTCGATCCCTGGGCGGAACTCGGCGGCGCCGTGGCGTTTGTCATGCTCCAGATCGCGGTCCTGATGGCGTTCGCGCGGCGCTTCCCGCGCAACTGGTGGCTGGCCGTGACGCCCGTCTTCCTCACTCTTGCCCTCGTTTTCGTCGTCGTCTCGCCGTACCTCCTCGCCTTTGGCGTCGACCGCCCGCAGAGCCCGGAGCTCCGCGCTGACATCCAGCGGCTCGAGCGGAGCGAGCACGTCGAGGGGACGCCGGTCGACGTCGAGAAGGTGAGCGACATGACGAAGGAGGCGAACGCTTTCACGACGGGGCTCGGGCCGACGACCCGGGTCGTGCTGTGGGACACCCTGCTCGATGGACGCTTCTCGGCGGGAGAGGTCCGCTTCGTCATCGCGCACGAACTCGGCCATGTCGCGCACAGACATCTCTGGAAAGGCCTCGGCTGGTCGGCGCTCTTCGCGTTTCCGATCACGTTCTTCCTCGCGCGGGTGACACGGCGCCGCGGTGGGCTGGGCGATCCGGGAGTGCTGCCCTACGGCTTCCTGGTGCTCGTGCTCCTGAACATCGCCCTCGCGCCGGTGGGGAACGTCGTCTCGCGCCGCTTCGAGTCAGAGGCAGATTGGTCTGCGCTCAAGGCGACCCGGGATCCCGCCTCCGGCCGCGGCCTCTTCGAGGAGTTCTCCAAGACGAGCCTCGAGCAACCGAATCCGCCGACCTGGGCGTACATCTACTTCGATACGCACCCGACGATCATGCAGCGCATCGCCATGACCGACGCCTGGAAGGAGCGCTAGGGCCGGTCGCCCCGGTCGGTGGTCTCCGGCAGGTTTCGGATCCCCTCGCGGCTCTGCCATTTCGAGTAGGCGTCGTTCATCGCCGAGAGCAGCTCGTGCATGAACCTCGTGGACAAGTTCACGCGGGCCACGACGACTCCGGGCACGTCGCCCTCCTCGACCTCGTGGTCGATGCGCGCGAAGGTGAGCGTGAACTCATAGTCGGAGAAGCTGACGTTGGCGAAATTCGAGTAGACACCGGCCATCACGTCCGGGTCGATGTGGATGTTCAGCTGTCTCTGCTGGGCTTCCTCGTCCACGCTCCTACGATATACCCGTGGAGGAGTCGTTCTCGACCAGGCGCATCGCCTACGCGATCGGCGGCGCAATCGCCGTCATCCTCGGCGGAACGGTCGCGTTCCACTCCGCGATCGAGGAGTCCTGGCTCGATTCGTTCTACCGCTCGGTCGTCACGAGCTCGCTGACCGGCCTCGACAGCGTGCCCTCGAGCGACGCCGGTCGGCTGATCACGATCGCGCTCGTCTTCGCCGGGCTTACTATCTTTGCCTTCGTCGCCGCGATTCTCGTCGAGGGGATCGCGCGCGGCGTCTTCACGGGAGCGCTGGCCGAGCGCAGGAGGAGGCGGAGGATCGACCGGCTGGAGGATCACTACATCATCTGCGGGTACGGCCGGGTCGGCCGGAGGGTCGCGCAGGAGTTCCGCGAGGCGGGCGCCAGGTACGTCGTGGTCGACATCAACGAGGGCGCGATCGAGTATGCGCGCGAGCACGGAGACCTGTTCATCCACGGAAACGGCACCGACGACGAGAATCTCGCGGCGGCCGGGCTCGCGACAGCCAGGGGGCTGGTCGCCTCGTCCGACTCGGACGTGGACAACCTCTACATCACGCTCTCCGCGCGGGCCGCGCGACCGAACCTCTTCATCGTCGCCCGGGCTTCGTACGAGGATGTCGCCGAGAAGCTACGGAGGGCCGGTGCCGACCGGGTCGTGCAGCCGTACTCGTCCGCCGGAAAGGAGATGGGGGCGCTCATGCTCAAGCCGCAGGTCGCCGCGTTCCTCGAGGCGGTGACGGGCACCGGCGGCGGCGACCTCCAGTACGAGGAGATCGAGGTCACCGAGGCTTCGGGTCAGGCGGGGAGGTCGATCCGCGACCTGCGAATCCGCCACGCGACCGGCGCCGTGATCGTCGCCCTTCGCACGAGCGACGGGAGCTTCGACACCACTCCGTCGCCTGACGAAGCGCTCGACGTGGGCGACGTGCTGATCGCAGCCGGCAGCTCCGACGAGCTGCGCCTGCTGGAAGAGCTCTTCGCGCCTCGTGAGCGCGTTGGCGGCTGAGTCCGTCAGGAGGCTCGCCGACGATCTTGGGCGAGTCGCCGGGACGGCGATCGAGCTCGAGCGCCCGTCGAACCCGGACCATGGCGACTACGCCACGAACGTCGCCCTCCAGCTCGCTCCCGAGCGGGGGCGCCCGCCGCGCGAGATCGCCCTCGAGCTGGCCGAGCAGGCAGCCGGTCTCGAGCTCGTCGAGCGCGCCGAGGTCGCCGGCCCCGGCTTCGTCAACCTCTGGCTCGCACCGCCGTGGTACCAGGAGGCGCTCGCGGAGATCCTGGCCGCGGGCGATGCATACGGCGGCGGGTTCGCCGATCCGGTGGAGCGGGTGCAGGTGGAGATGGTCTCCGCGAACCCGACCGGGCCGATCACCGTCGCCGCGGCGCGCAACGGCGCGTACGGGGACTCGGTTGCTCGGGTGCTCGCGCACGCCGGCCACACGGTCGAGCGCGAGTACTACTACAACGACGCGGGCGCGCAGATGGAGAAGTTTCGCGCTTCCGTGGAGGCTCTCCGGCGCGGCGAGGAACCGCCCGAGGACGGGTATCGGGGCGCCTACGTCTCGGAGTTGGCCGCAGCCGAAGGCGATCCCGTGCCGAGGATGCTCGAGCAGATCGAGCAGACGCTCGAGCGCTTCCGGATCCACTTCGACTCCTGGGCGCTCCAGAGCGAGCTGGCGCAGCGGCTGCTCGAGCTCCTGCCGCGGCTGGACACGTACGAGAAGGACGGCGCCGTGTGGGCGCGGTCGTCGGCCTACGGGGACGACGACGACCGAGTTCTCATCCGCTCCGCCGAGCTAGGGGGAGAGCCCACATACCGGGCCGCGGACGTCGTCTACCTCGTCGACAAGCTCGAGCGCGGCTTCGATCGCGCGATCTACGTCCTCGGCGCCGACCACCACGGGACGCGGCAGTGGTACAGCGCGATCGCGCGCATGCTCGGCTACGACCCCGAACGGGTCGAGGTGCTCCTGTATCAGCTCGTGCACCTGACGGCGGGCGGCCGGCAGAAGAAGATCTCGAAGCGTCGCGGGGACGTCGTCTTCCTCGACGAGTTCATGGACGAGGTCGGGGTCGATGCTGCTCGCTGGTACCTCGTCAACCGAGGCCCGGACCAGGCGATCGAGATCGACGTCGACCTGGCCGCCGAGAAGACGCAGAAGAACCCCGTCTACTACGTCCAGTACGCCCACGCCCGAATCGCCGGCATCCTCCGCAACGCCCCAACCGAGCCAAGTAACACTGTGTTACAAGGTCGGGAGGAGCTGGCCCGCGAGGAGAAGGATCTGATCAAGCGGCTCGCGGAGTTTCCGGACGTCGTCGCGGAGGCGGCCGAGCGGCGCGGGCCGCACGCGCTGCCGACCTACGCGATCCGCGTCGCGGACGACTTCCACCGCTTCTACCACGAGCACCGGGTGCTCGAGAGCGAAGCCGAGGCTTTCCGCCTCGGGCTCGTGCAGGCGACGCAGACGGTGATCGCCCGCGGGCTCGACCTGATCGGCGTCGAGGCGCCGGAGCGAATGTAGATGCGCGTCTCAGCCTGCTTGCTCGTTCTCCTCGCGGTCGGCGCGGCCTCCTGCGGCGGTGGCGGTGACAGCGCCGGCGGAGACGCGTCGAAGCGGGCTGTGCCGAAGCAGCCGCCCCCCGCGCTCGCCGCCCGCTGCGGTCCGGACGGCAGGAACCTGAAAGCCGAGCTCGTCTGGTTTCGCGCGAGAGACGGCACGCTGCTCGACGGGGCCGCCGTCGGCGACGGCGACGTCGCGGTCGTGCTCGCCCATGAGTACCCGTCGAACCTCTGCCTGTGGCTTCCCTATGCCAAGACGCTCGCCGACCATGGATTTCGCGCCTTCGTCTTCGACTTTCGCGGCCTGGGCAAGTCCCAGAGCGCGAAGCCCTACCAGGACGCGGGCCGCTACGACTGGGACGTCGAGGCCGCTGCGGACGAAGTGCGTCGGCTCGGCGCAAAGAAGGTGTTTCTTGCAGGCGCCTCCGCAGGCGGCACGGCGGTGCTCGTCGCGGGCGCCTCGGTGTCGCCGACTCCGGCCGGCATCATCAGCTTCTCGGGCGTGACCTACTTTTCGGACAGTCTCGATGCGTTGAAGACGGCGCCGAGCCTGACCGCGCCGCTGCTCCTGCTCGTTGCGCGGTACGACCGTTCTGTCACGGTCGCGGATTACCGGAAGCTGGAGAGCAAGGTCGCCTCGGATGACAAGAGCCTCGCCACGTACAGCGGTGGCTGGCACGGCTGGGAGCTCGTCTACTCAGCGCCGTACAAAGGCCAGGTGAACCAGCGCGTCCTCGATTTCCTGAACGAACACTCGGGCGACGGTGAGTAGGATGGCCGCGTGACCGAGGGCGCGGAAAGCCCGCTCTCCACTCTTCCCGGCGCGGCCCCCGACCGCAATCTCGCGCTCGAGCTCGTCCGCGTGACCGAGTCGGCGGCGATGGCCGCCGGGCGCTGGATCGGCCGTGGGGACAAGATCTCCGCCGACCAGGCCGCCGTCGACGGCATGCGGCGGATGCTCGACACGGCCTCGATGTCCGGCGTCGTCGTCATCGGCGAGGGCGAGAAGGACGAGGCGCCGATGCTCTACAACGGGGAGGAGATCGGCTCCGGCTCCGGCCCCGAGGTCGACGTCGCCGTCGATCCCCTCGAGGGTACGAACCTCACGGCCAAGGGGATGCCGAACGCGATCGCCACGATCGCGGCGGCCGAGCGGGGAACGATGTTCTTCCCCGGCGCCGCCGTCTACATGGACAAGATCGCCTGCGGGCCGGAAGCGGCCGACGCGGTCGACCTCGAGGCGCCCCCGGGCGAGAACGTCAAGCGCGTGGCAAAGGCGAAGGGCGTCAAGCCGAGCGAGGTCACCGTGGTCGTTCTCGAGCGCGACCGGCACGCGGGACTGATCTCCGCGCTGCGCGAGGTCGAGGCAAAGGTGCTCCTCATCACCGACGGCGACGTCGCACCCGCGATCGCTGCCGCGCAGCCAGGGACGGGAGTCGACCTGCTGATGGGCGTCGGCGGCACTCCGGAGGGCGTCCTTTCGGCCTGTGCGATCAAGTGCGTCGGAGGAGCGCTGCAGGGAAAGCTCTGGCCCCGCGACGACGAGGAGCGACAGGCTCTGCTCGACGCCGGCTACGACCTCGATCAGGTGCTGACGACCGACGACCTCGTCGGCGGGGACGAGATCTTCTTCGCGGCCACCGGCGTCACGACCGGCGCTCTGCTTCGCGGTGTCCGCTACACGCCCGACGGCGCCGTCACGGACTCGATCGTCATGCGCTCACGCTCGGGCACCGTCCGCCGAATCGAGGCACACCACTCCTTCGGGAAGCTCGAGGCCCTCTCGGGGGGCCGGTACCGCCGTTAAGCAACCTGTAACGACGCGGCTTCTACCGTGTCAGAAGGGCATGCGTCGATTTCTCATTCTCCTGCTGGTCGCGCTCGCCAGCGCCACCCTTGCGCAGGGGGCGATGTCTCTCCAAGCGAGCCGCGCGCCCGTCATCAAGTATCAGGACGACAGGTTCGGGCCGATCCTGGCGACGCCGAAGAAGCAGGCGCTCTACTACTGGAACGTCGAGAAGCGCGCCGGTGGAAGGGTTCGCTGCAAGGGCGCGTGCGCGAGGGCGTGGCCGCCGCTCGTTGTCCGAAGCCGGGCACAGGTGCCGACGAGGATCGCGGGCATCCCGGGGCGCTTCGGCGTCGTCCGGCGGCCGGACGGCCGTCTCCAGGTGACCCATCGCGGTCTCCCGGTCTACACGTACGCGCACGAGGGCCCCGAGCAGGTGCTCTGCAACAACGTAGACGGCTGGTTCGTCATTCGACTCCGCTAGGCGCGTCTGGCCGGCGTCGGCTCCCGCCCGGCAAAGCCGGGCTACGCCGCCGCCTGACGCGGCTCGCGGCGCTCCGGCCGACGGCCCGTGCGCCGTAGCACTGTGCCGTTGGCATACGCTTGCGAGCGACGCCCCAGCCGCCCCTATCGAAGCCGAACGAGTCCGCCTGCGCTAGCCGAAGGTGACGACGAGCCGGTCGATCTGACCCCCGCTCAGGCGGAGGATTATCGACCCGGCACGGCTCTTCGGCTCGGCGAGCCACGCGTAGTCGGCGGTGACGAGATCGTCTCCGGACTCGCGTGTCCGCAGGATCACGATCTCGTCGTCCGGGGGCTGCTCCTCGTAGGCGCGCGCGATCGCATCCTTGCCGCGAAACGGGCCCACGGGGACACCCTCGAATGCGAGCTCCGCGTCGTCGGCGAACTGCTCGAGCATGCGCCCGAAATCGCCCGAGCGGACGCCCTCGTTGAAGCGCTCGACGTGCGACGTTAGGAGTTCTTCGCTAAGAGACCCTCGCGGCGGCGGATTCGTAATGGTCTGCCTCCTAGACGCGTAGATTAGTCGGCCGCGCCGGCAAAGCTGGCACGGCCTTTTACGGTCGGCGCCGCCGAGTCGGCGCCTAAGCGACTTCCGCCGTCTCCCACTCGGGCGCGTATGAGCCGGAACGCGCCGCGCCGTTGAACTTCGCGCGCCGGTAGAACGCCTTTTGCGCTTCTTCCACTTTGCTCTGGTCGCCGCCCCAAGCCTTGAGAGCCGGCGCCTGCAAAGCGCGGCCGTAGGAGAAGGAGAGCTCCCACGGGTGAGGCCCGCGCTGGTTCATCGCGTTCAGCCGAGCGGTCGCATCCTCGTCGGACATGCCGCCCGAGAGGAAGACGATGCCGGGTACCGCCGCGGGCACGGTGTTCCTCAGGCACCTGATCGTCATCTCGGCAACCGTGTCGACGTCCGCCTGCTCGCCCGCGTCGTAGCCCGAAACGACCATGTTCGTCTTCAGCAGCGAACCCTCACGCGTCACACGCTGGTCGAAGAGCTCGGTATAGAGCGCTTGGAGCATTCGATCGGTCACCCGGTACGAGTCCTCGATCGAATGTCCGCCGTCCATCAGCACCTCGGGCTCGACGATGGGCACGAGGCCCGCCTCCTGCGAGAGAGCGGCGAAGCGCGCGAGCGCGTGGGCGTTCGTCCAGAGGCAGTAGTCGCTCGGAAGCGCGTCGCCGATCGAGATCACGGCGCGCCACTTGGTGAAGCGCGCACCGAGCTCGTAGTACTCGGCGAGCCGCTCGCGGAGCCCGTCGAGGCCCTCGGTGACGGTCTCGCCTTCGGCGCCGGCGAGATCCTTCGCGCCCTTGTCGACCTTGATCCCGGGGATCATCCCGCGCTCGGCGAGAAGCTCCGGAAACGGCGTGCCGTCGGACGCCGCCTGGCGGATCGTCTCGTCGTAGAGGATGACGCCGCTGATGAACTCCTCCGCGCCCTCGGTCGTGAAGAGGAGCTCGCGGTACGCGCGCCGGTTCTCCTCGGTCGACTCGACGCCGATCGAGTCGAAGCGCTTCTTGATCGTCCCGTCGCTCTCGTCCGCGGCGAGGATCCCCTTGCCCTCGGCGACGAGCGCTTTCGCGGTTGCTTCCAGGTCTGTCTGCGTCATGGTCGCCATGCCCGTCCCTCCTGTTTTCGTCGCCGGGATTATCCCTCGTGCTGAGCTATCCTGAACGCGGCTTCGCGGACGTAGCTCAGTTGGTAGAGCATCAGCTTCCCAAGCTGAGGGTCGCGGGTTCGATCCCCGTCGTCCGCTTTCCGTTATGTAAGCCGAAAACCCCGCTCCAGCAGGCGAGTTTTGGCCCGGCGACGGTAATTACGCTCGTTGTCGTCGAGGTGGCGAGAGACTCGATCGCTCATGGGGCGAGCATCGCCGGCTGTCAAGCCTGACCCTGCCGAGGGCTCGCCAGCGAGATGTCGAGGTCCGTATCGTCGGCGATCGGCGGCCCTTGTTCCGCCTCGCACAACGGGGTTCAATCTAGACATGCCTCGTGCGGCGCAGGCGGTTTCGGCTCTCGGTGCGGCAATTCGGAACGAGAACGTTCGACGCGTCGAGCTTGCCTGGGGCGCTGCGATCGGCGCCGAATGGGTCCACTTCGTGGCCCTGGGGGTTTATGCGTACCAGCAGGGCGGTGCCCCGGCCGTCGGCCTTGCCGGGCTCGTGCGCCTCCTGCCGGCCGCAGCCGTGGCCCCATTCGCGGCGTCCCTCGGCGACCGCTTCCGTCGCGAGCGTTTCTTGCTGGCGATGTCGCTCCTCGGATCGGCAGCCCTCGCCGGATCGGCGGCCGCAGCGTTCGCCGGCGAAAGGGTTCTGGTCTTCGCGTTCGCCGCGCTCGTCGGGCTCTCGTCCACACTGATTAGGCCCGCTTTGCAGGCGCTACTCCCATCGCTCGCCCGGACGGCGGAGGAGCTCATCGCCTCCAACGGGGCGACCTCGACCATCGAGAGCGTCGGCACGCTCGTCGGGCCGCTCGTCGCAGGCGTACTCGTCGGGGTTGCGGACATCGGCGTCGTCTTCGTCGTGGGCTCGGCAGCGCTGCTCGCCGCCGCCGCACTCCTCGCGCGAGTAACGGTCGAAGGCCGGATCACGCTCACGGCTGCGCCCGACGAGCCGAGCGCGCGTCAACTGGCCATCGCCGGGTTCCGCGCCGTCACGCACGATCCGAACGCCCGCCTGGTTATCGCTCTCGTCACGGCGCAGGCCTTCGTCCGCGGCTGCCTCAACGTCCTGATCGTCGTGGCGGCCTTCCGCATCCTGCACGGAAGCGCCGCCTACGTCGGCTACCTGACCGCCGCGATCGGCGTCGGCGGCCTCATTGGGGCCTTCGGAGCGATGAGTCTCGGGGGAAGACGGCTCGCGGTCCCCTTCGGGCTGGCGCTTGTCTTCTGGGGCTTGCCGATCGCGCTGATCGCGCCTTCTCCGTACTTCGCCGCGGCCGTCGTCCTGCTGGCGATCGTCGGCGGCGCTAACAGCGTCGAGGACGTCGCCGTCTTCACCCTCCTCCAGCGGATTGTGCCCGACGAGCTCCTCACGCGCGTTCTCGGGCTGCTGTGGGGGCTCGCGATGGGTGCAGTCGCGGTCGGCTCGATCGCGGCTCCTGTCGTGGTCGCGGCGGCAGGGCCGCGCCCGGCATTGATCATCGTCGGCTCGATCCTGCCGCTGCTGACCGTCGCGGCTTACCGACGGTTGGCGCAGATCGACAGGATCATTACGCCGGCTCCGCAGCTCGAGCTGCTCGAGGAGGTACCGATGTTCTCGCCGCTCTCGATCGCGGCGAAGGAACGCGTGGCTGCGCGCCTCGTCCCGCTCTTCGTCCGCTCGGGAGAGCTCGTCATCCGGGCAGGGGATGCCGGCGATCGTTTCTACATCGTGAGCGACGGCGAGCTGGACATCGATGCGAGCGGTGTGCACTCGACCGCGCACCGGGCGGATTACTTCGGCGAAATCGCGCTGCTGCGGGAGGTGCCTCGGACGGCGAGGGTTACGGCGGCCGTGGACTCGCACCTGTTCGCGCTGCAGCGTGAGGACTTCCTGGCAGCCGTCACAGGACACTCCGTCGCGCACGCGGCCGGCCAGGCGGTGGCGGAGGCGCGGCTCGCACGCGTTTGACCACCTCGACCAGCTCGGGGAGGAATTCGCGGATGTGATCCCGTAGTCCGCACTCCTCAACCCGGCCAGGCTTCGGCGAGCTTGCGGCGCGTCTCGAGCAGGTGCTCGGGGAGCACCTTGACGTCGGCGAGCACCGGCATGAAGTTCGTGTCGCCGGCCCAGCGCGGGACGAGGTGCAGGTGCGCATGGTCGGTCACCCCGGCGCCCGCGATCCGGCCGAGGTTCCAGCCGAGGTTGAAGCCCTGAGGCGCGTAGAGCTCGGCGAGGGCGCCCATGCCCTGGCCCGCGAGCCGGTGGATCTCGACGATCTCGTCCTCGTCGAGCTCCGCGAGCTCGCCGACGTGACGCAGTGGTGCGATCAAGAGGTGGCCCGAGGCGTAAGGGAACTTGTTCAGGAGCCCAAATGCACGAGACCCGCGCCGCACGACGAGGCCCTCCTCGTCGGAGGCCTGGATCGCGGCGCAGAAGAAGCAGCCGTCGTGCTCGTCGGCGCCGCCGACGTACTCCAGCCGCCAGGGTGCCCAGAGCGGTTTCGGCACGGGGCGCTTCTATCAGGAGCAGCTACCGTTTGCCCATGAACCGCGCCGGGCTCGTCCTCTTTGCCGCTGTCCTCCTTGCGCTGGGCGGCGCCTCCTCCGTGCAGGCCTGGCACGACCCGGAGCACGAATGCTTCGGGCAGACCGAGACGATGGTGGGGACGCCCGCCAACGACGTCCTCACGGGCACTCCCGGCGACGATGTGATCAAGGCGGGGCTGGGCGACGACACGATCGACGGCGGCGGGGGTGACGACATCATCTGCGGCGAGGACGGGAACGACGTCATTACCGGCGGCGCCGGTGACGACGCGATCTCGGGCGATGCCGGAGACGACCGAGTCGACGGAGGCGACGGCTTCGACATCGCGTTCTACTACTGGTCGCCCGCAGCCGTGACCGCGAGCCTCGAGACGAACACCGCCACCGGCTGGGGAACCGACACGCTCGCCAACTTCGAGGGGCTCGTGGGCTCGCAGCTCAACGGCGACACGCTCACCGGGGACAACCAGGTCAACCTCCTGGACGGCCGCGGCGGCAACGACACGCTGATGGGCGGGGCCGGAGGCGATGCTCTCGACGGCGACGACGGCAACGACGTTCTCGACGGCGGTCCAGGGGTCGATCTCGTCTTCTACGACTACTCCCCGAGGGGAGTCTCGGCGAACCTCTCCTCGCACACCGGACATGGCTGGGGTACCGACCACTACCGGAGCATCGAGGACCTGCACGGCTCGCAGTGGGGCGACGTCCTGACCGGGAACGGAGGGCCCAATTCGCTGACCGGCCACTGCGGGCCCGATCGCATCGTCGGCGGCGGTGGCAACGACGGCCTCTTCGGAGACAGTTGCACGGTTGACCGGGAGCTCCACCAGGTTCCGGGGAGCGACCGTCTCTACGGCGGCCCGGGGCGCGACCAGTTGATCGGCGGGCCGCGGAAGGACTTCGCGGACGGCGGTCCCGGCCGCGACCGCTGCGTCGCCGAGCGCAAGCTTCACTGCCCGTAACGGGCGAAAACCGCTGCTAGCTTGAGGCGCATGCGCACGATCCTCGTCGCGGCCCTTCTCTGCCTCGTATTCGTCGCGCCGGCCGGCGCGGCCCGTCTGAGCGGGCCCGACAGACGCGCCATCAATCGCACCCTCGACGCGTTCGTCAACAGCGCGGTCAAGCGCCGAGACGTCGGCGCCTCCTATGACCTGGTCACGGCGCAGTTTCGAGGCGGAACGAGCCGGGCGGCCTGGAAGAAGGGGACGCTTCCCGTCTATCCGTACCCCGCGCGCGGCAGGAGCTTCCACGAATGGACAGTGGAGTTCGCCTCGCCGGGCGACGTCGGATTCCAGCTGCTCGTCGAGTCGCGCAACCTGAAGACCGACGCGATCGAGTACACGGGAGAGGTCAAGAAGATCCACGGCCGCTGGCTGATCGACTCGTTCAGGTCGGCGCGCAGCGAACGGGCGTAGGGCTCGGGCTTATCCGCGGGGGCCAGCAGCCCTCGCCCGGGGGATCCCACAACGGGCTCTCCGGCCGATGGAACGGCCAGACGTACCAGCGCCCTCCATCGCCAAGAGGAGTCTCATGCCGCCGCCGCGCAACGCCTTTCGCCCAGCCAGCCTCGCTGCGCTCGCTCTCGTAGTCACCGCGTTCGCCCTCGGCACCGCCGAGCCGGCTGCCGCGACGCCCTCGGTCACGCTGCTCGCGCCGTCGAACGGCCAGACCGTGACGATCAAGCCCGGCGAGTACATCACGTACCAGTGGCAGGTCAGCTGGCCGGACCCGCCGTCGACCGGCACCGTATACACGGACTGGGAGCTTTCCACCGACCCCTCGTTCGGCCCGGGTCACGTCAGCGACGGCCAGAGTTGCCCGGTGCTGAACTACGCCTGCTGGACGAGATTCACGCCGCCCCGGGCCTACGGCCCGCCGTACGGCCAGACGTACTACTGGCGCGTCACCTTCAACGGCGTGCGGAGCGCCGTCGGCTCGTTCCGCGTCATGCTAGCTCCCGACCTCGTGAAGCCGCGGGTTCGCGCCTACGGCGGAAGCGCACGGCGTGGAACAACAGCGCACTTCACGGGCCGTGTCGCCGACGACCGCGGCGCCGTGCGCTACCGCGCGACGCTCGAATGGCGGGGGCTCGTGGTCATGGCCCGCTCGTTCCCGTTCCTGAACGCCGTCTGGGAGGCGCCGCTCGAGTTCCGCAGCGCGCGACCGCTCCCGAGACGGATGCGTCCGGGCCGGTACCAGTTCTGCCTCACGGCCTGGGACACGACCGGGAACCGCGCGCGCAGCTGTGGGCTCTACCGGATCCGCTAGAGCAAGCGGCTAGAGGAGGGGCGGGTCGGCCGAGAGCGGGCTTCTGTATCAGCCTGCTCCGATCCGAGCGCCTTTACTGTTCGTCGGAGACGGCAAAGATGACCGAGAGGCTCCGCGGAGACAATGTCCTTCTCCAGGTGTTCCGCACCGGGCAAGGTGTACGGGACTTGATGCTGCGCGCGGTCGGTGGGACGGGCGTCTCGCCTGACGAGTATGCGGTCCTCAGCGTGATCGCTGTTCTACGTGCCGTCTCGCCGACTGAACTCGCGATACGGCTGCGAATCCCGCCGACCTCGATCTCGAGATACATCGCACACTTGGTGGACGCAGGTCTGGCCGTCCGGGCTCCGAACCCGAGTGACAGCCGCTCGTACCTCCTCGAGCTCACGCCTGAGGGCCGCGCGCTCGTGCGTAGAGTCGCCCCGCGGATTCGGCGAATGGTGCAAGCTTTGCGGGCGCACGAAGACATTGACGATATCGAGGCTGCGCTCGTCAAGCTCGAGCGGGCCGTACGCTCGATCACGCTTGACGATACTTCCATCCGGCAGTAAGTTGCTGCCGTATGGCAGTAGCTTTGAAGCGGCGGGAGGCGCGGCCATTTGCCGCTGTCTGCTCGGCCTCGGCCGCCTGCGCTGTGCTCGGGCTGACCCCCGCGGCCACGGGTTTGGCTAGCAGCGAATCCGTCGCGCCGGCGACGATCGTCGCGAGAATCACGACCGGCAGGCGCCCGTGTCTCGCCGCTCCGATCAGGCGTTACGTATGGGTCTCGAACTACGGCGGCTCCACACTCGCCCGCGTCAATCCGAACACGAATCGACTGGCCGGACGGAAGATCAAGGTGGGGTTCCAGCCATGCGGTCTCGCGGTCGCAGGCGGAAACGTCTGGGTCGATGGATACGGAACGAGCAGGATCGAGCGGGTCAGCCTGAAGACGTTGAAGGTCTCCCGTCGCATTCGGGTCGGAGCAGCGCCGTGGGATGTTCGGTACGCGGCAGGTTCCCTCTGGGTCAGCAACAACTTCGACGGCACGGTCTGGCGGCTCAACCCGGCCACGGGTCGCGTCCTCAGGAAGATCCGAACAGGTGGAGGACCCGCGAACATCTCGTTTCTGCTGGGTTCGATCTGGGTCGGATCGACGTCTGGAAGGAGCGTCTTCCAGATCGATCCGAGCACGAACCGAGTGACCACGGTCTCGGCAGGCGGCGATGCACCAACGTCCCTCGAGGAATCGGCGGCGTCGATCTGGATTGCGAATCGCGACAGCAACACGGTGACGCGACTCGACCCGGTCTCGGCTCAGGTGCTTGCGACCATCCCCGTCGGCGCCAACCCGCATTGGCTCGCAGCGGGGTCAGACGGCACGCTGTTCGTCCCCAACAACGGCGACAACACGGTCTCGCGGATCGATCCGGCAGCGAATGCGGTCACCGAGACGCTCCGCGTCGGACCGGGGCCCATCGTGATCAGACGAGCCGTCGGCGACCTGTGGCTCACGCACCTGCGCGGGACCCAGGTGTGGCGCATACACGTCGGCTGAAGCTAGAGCCAGTGCTTGTAGCGGAAGAACGCGGCGAGCCCCGCGAGCGTCGCGACCATCGCGCCGGCGATGACCCAGAACGCCGCCGCGGTGTCGAAGCCCGGGAAGTGGACGTTCATGCCGAAGATGCCGGTGATGAGCGTCAGCGGCAGCATGATCGAGGCGAAGATCGTCAGCACGCGCAGGACATCGTTCTGCCGATGCGAGATCGCGGACTCGTTCGTTGCCTCGAGCGCCTCGACGACCTCCTTGTAGTTGTCGAGCAGGTCCCAGATCCGCTCGGAGGCGTCGACGAGGTCGTCGAAGTAGAGCTCGAGCTCCTCGGGCAGGAAGCGCTCCACGCGCCGCTCGAGCAGCCGCAGCGCCGGGCGCTGGGGCTTGATGATCTTGCGGTAGGAGATGATCTCTTGCTTCGCCTTGGAGATGTCGCGCACGATCTCCTCGAAGTGGCCCTCGTCGATGTCGTCCTCGATCGAGTCGAGCTTGTGCCCGATCTTGTCCAGGATCGGGAAGCAGTAGTCGAAGAGGTCGTCGAGGACGTGGTAGAGCAGGTAGCCGGAGCTCTTCGAGAAGAGGCTCTCGCGGAGCGCGGGATCGTCCGAGCAGCGCTGGAAGAGGCGCGTCACGGGGAGCAGCTCGACGTTCGGGAGCGTGACGAGATAGCCGGGGCCGACGAAGACGTCGAGCTCGGCCGCGTTCAGCCGCTGGACGGCCTTGTCATAGAAGGGGAAATGGAGAACGGCGAAGAGGTAGTCGGGGTACTCGTCGACCTTCGGGCGCTGGCGCTTCGAGAGCACGTCCTCGACGTCGAGCGCGTGCCAGCCGAAGCGCTCGGCGAGCTCGGACGCGGTCCCCGTCTCGGGAGCGTCGAGATGGATCCAGGTGAGACCGTTCGCCGAGAGCTCAGCCGGCTCGCGGCGCGCGCGAACAACCGGCTCCTCCGCGCGGGTGCGCTGGCGTGTGCGCTTGATGCGGGGCAGGCTTGGCATCGGTACTGAGCGGGTCGTCCACCGTCATTTCCCTGTTCGCCATGGTACCCGCCGACCCTCGCGCGCACACCCGGCGCTCACCCGTCGGAGGGATCAGGTTCTGCGGCCTAAGAACGATGGTCCCGGTGATGACCAGAGGTCATCTCGCCCGCCTCCTTGTCGCGCTGCTCGCGGTTGCAGGTGCGCTGGTCGCGCCTGCCGTCGCTGGCGCGTCGCCGTCGACCTTTGCGGTCATGCTGAGCGATCCCGGCGACTGGATCGGGGGAGGCCAGGGCCGGCTCTTCCATCCAGGGAACGGCACCGTGACGCTTGGCGGGGAGCCCGGCTACCTCACCGTGTCCGTCGCCGGCGGCAACCTCGGCGACAGCTATTCGATGACGTTCGCCGCGCCGCCCGGCGAGGTGCTCCAGCCGGGCCTCTACCTGCGCGCCCAGCGCGCTCCCTTCCGTCAGGCCGGGCGAGCCGGGATCGACATCCACGGGTCGGGGCGGGGCTGCAACGAGATCTCCGGATCGTTCGAGGTCAAGGACATCGCCTACAGCGGCAGCATCGTCACCAGTTTCTGGGCGATCTACGAGCAGCACTGCGAGGGCGGAAGACCCGCGCTCTTCGGCGAGGTGCGCGTGGGCGAGCCGCCGTCTGCCGACCCCGCGCTCGTCGCCCCGCGGACGATCAGATGGCCTACGGGGGACGCGGGGTACCACTCAACCGTCGTGCCGGCGTGGGTGACCGCGGTCGACGCGGAAGTGACGCTGACCGGAGTCGCGATCATGGGCGGGGCCGCGCCGAACTTCGAGATCCGCGCAGACGAGTGCACCGGACGGACGCTCGCTGTCGGCGAGTCCTGCCAGGTCTGGCTTCGCTTTTCGCCCGTCGACGCGGGGACGAAGCTCGCGCTCCTGCGGTTCACCGGGCCCGGCACCGAGCGCGACGTCGAGCTCCAGGCTTTCGCTTTCGGCGGCCGCACACGCGTCTCGATGACGAGCGATCCCGGCGACTTCATCGGTCAGGGCCGGCCCTGGTCGTACACCGTGGCGGACAGCGTGATCGAGGCCGTCGGGACGCGGCAGCACGTCGCCTTCGACGTCGACGGGAGCGACGCGACCTGGTGGTCGGCGGACTTCGCCGCGGCGCCCGGCGACATCCTCGCGCCGGGGACCTACCTGAACGCGACCCGCTGGCCCTTCAATGGAAACGGTCCGGGGCTGGCCGTCTCCGGAAACGGACGCGGCTGCAACACCCTGACCGGTCAGTTCACCGTCAACTCGGCCGCGTGGTGGAGC
>WNFU01003768.1_pt1 | contig 19759 bp, 19 predicted proteins | sample 5400121 | NCBI WGS metagenome assembly WNFU01 (sample SAMN13153360, study PRJNA577476) | soil metagenome | isolation source: 100 cm soil or saprolite under grassland replicate 1 | place: USA:California | collected 2016-06-15 | reverse complement strand
CCCGCTTCGAGCACCGGATGTACCTCCCGACCGTCGGAGCCGCGATCGCCCTCTCGACGGGCCTCCTCTCCATCGTCGAGCGGTTGCGCCTGCGGCTCGCGCCGGAGCTCCAGCTGACAATGGCGCTGCTCCTTACCGCCGGGCCCCTGGGGATCGCCACGTACGCGCGGAACCTCGTCTGGAAGGACGAGATCACACTCTGGAACAACGTCGTCTCCAAGAGCCCGAGGAAGGCGCGCCTTCGCACGATCCTCAGCCTCGTGTACACGGCAAACGGCAAGCTCGACGATGCACTGCGCGAGAGCCTCGAGGCAATCCGCCTCGACCCGAGAGACTCGTATGCCCGCAACAACCTTGGGGTCGTGTATCAGGCGAAGGGTCGGATCGAAGAAGCGGTGCGCGAATACCGCGAGGCGATCAGGCTCCAGCCTCGTCAGGCGGAGGCCCACAGCAACCTGGCCGACGTGTGGAACGCGACGGGGCAGTTCGACGCCGCGATGCGCGAATGCCAGGAGGCGATCCGACTCGATCCGGCGCTCACGGAAGCCCACGCTCAGCTCGGGAACGCGTATGTGGCGAAGGGACAGCTCGACGATGCCGTGCGCGAGCTCCAGGAGGCGATCCGGCTCGACCCTCGCAACGCGAAGCTCCACGATGATCTGGCGAACGCGTATCGTTCCAAGGGCGAGTTCGACGACGCCGCACGCGAGCATCGAGGCGCCCTCCGGCTCGATCCGGGCCTGGCGCAGACTCGCACCCCCCTCGGCGAGGCGTACAAGGCGAAGGGTCCCACGGACGGCGCCGTGCGCGAGTGACGTGCGCTTGCGGTTCGTCGAGGCCGCGCTGTCTCGGTTCGGCGCGCCTTCCTGAGCCAGGCGCGCGGATCGCGCGGGCGGTCCGCTCGTGGACGGGAAGCACTTCGCACACGACGAGGTGCGATCAGCGCGTCCGCGCGCGAGCACGGCCCTCCTCGCCGTGACTCGCGAGGAAGAGATTCCCATTTCTGCGTTGTGGACCGATCTCCCGTGTGATATCGCGGAACGTCAGGTAAACTGTAAGTGTGGGTTATCGGCTCGTCATCTCAGGAGGGGATCACAATGCGGGCTCCTCGAAACGCCGTTGTGTCGCCGTGGTATTCACCGTCCGCGAACCGGGCGGCCCATCTCCACCGAAGCGCCATCCTCGTCTGCTGCGTTGCGGTGCTCGCGTTGAACGCCGCGCCGGCCTCGGCCGCGCAGAGCACGCCGTACACGTGGCCCGTACCGTCGAACGTCCGGATCGTCCAGCAAGGGACGACCCCGGACTACGTCCACACCTTCGCGGACCTCGGTCAGGCGATCGCCTCGATCCCGGACACGTCGGGCGGCGCTCAGTACGTGGTCTGGGTGATGCCGGGCTACTACCAGACCGGTACGATCTACATGAAGCCGTACGTCTCGATCCGGGGTCTCGCGCGAGAGGCCGTCACGCTCTCCGTCATCGGCAACGTCCTTGGCGCGAACACGCGACGATCGAGGACATGACGCTGATGTCCGCGAATTTCTACCTGGCGTTCGTCCGGTGCGCCGGGACCAGTCCGACTTTTCGGAACGTGACCATCTTTGCCGGCGTCGGGTCGTCGGCGTTCACCACGTTCGAGGTCACCGCCGGCGCGAGCCCCGTCGTCGAGAACGCGACGATCGTCTCGGAGCTGCACTACCCATTCACTCCGACCGGGGTGAGCGTCACCGATGCGAGCATCACGCTGCGGAACACGATCATCAAGAGCACCGAAGGACCCGGGTTCGTCGCGATGGCGATCAACGGAACGAGTGGACCGGCCACTGCGAATCTCATCGGCTCGACCCTGCCCGCGCCGCCGCCCTCGACGCCCACGACCGGGATCAGCCTCGCCGGAAACGCCTCGGCGACGGTCGAAGGATCGCGGATCGATACGCCGATCGCCATCCAATTCGCGGATGGCACGCAATCATTCTACTCCGCAGGATCGCGACTGGGCGGCACGCTCGACCTCGCCGGGGGGACGAACTACAAGATCGTCAACTCGTGGGATGGTTCGTTCAATCCCGTTCCGAATCACTAAGACGCGACGGGCCTCGACGCGGCGGGACGTCGCTCGGCGTCCCTGCCGCGCGGCCTCTGGCCGCGATCGCCCCGACGGACGGACCTGGTCCGGTGACGCTACGTGTCACCATCGCAGCCGGGAGGCGTCGTGGTGCTCGCGAGCCGCGTCGTCGAGTCGTCCCTTCAGCCGGTAGACGTTTCCGAGATCGGCGTGCGCGTTCGCGCGCATCGGATCGAGTCGCAGGGTCTCGCGGTATTCCCTCTCCGCACCATCCAGATCACCGTGCACCTGGTAGGCGTAGGCGAGATTGTAGTGGGCGTCCGCGGAATCGGGCGCGAGACGGGCCGCTTCACGGTATTCCAGTAGCGCTCGATCGAAGTCGCGCGTAAGCTCGTACACTCCACCCAGGTTGTTGTGAGCGACTGCCATCGAAGGGTCGAGGCGGATCGCCTCGCGATACTCGCTCGCCGCGTCTTCGAGCCGGCCCGTGGCGCGATGGACATTGCCGAGGTTGTAGTGCGGGTTCGGTAGTTGCGGTGCGAGCCGGATCGCGGCCAGGCACTCGCCGACGGCCTCGTCCCACCGGCGGATGTCCTGAAGGAGATTGCACAGGTTTGTGTGCGGATCCGGGAATCCGGGGTCGAGTCGAATCGCCTGCCGGTACTCGCGCACCGCGTCGTCGAGCCGCTCGAGATCCTGAAAGACGTGTCCGAGGTTGTAGCGCACGCGCGCCTTGTTCGGGCTCTTCGCGGCGACGTCGCTCCACAGCGAGGCCTCGTCTCTCCAGACGAAGTTGCGCGCGTAGGTGGCGATGCCGAGGGGCCCAGTCGCGATCAGGAGCGCGACGGAGACTCGCAGACCGACCGGGGACCGGAAGCGGAGGGCGTCGACGCCGGCGAGAAGACCCGTTCCCAATGCGATGGCGGCGCCGGCGCTCGGGAGATACATGCGGTGCTCGTAGATGACGTCGCGGATCGGGATGACCGACGACTCGACGGACGACGTCAAGAAGAACCAGGCGATCCCGAAGAAGGCGAGGACGCCGTCGGCGCGATTCGACCTGCGCGCCCGGATCAGCACGACGACCGCGAATCCGGCCATCACGAGGAGGCTCGAGGCGGCGAGAAGTACGTCCGGGTCCGTCATGGACGAGGAGAGGCGAAAGTCGTAGTCGAGGTTCTGCCCGACGGGGAAGAACAGCAATCGCACGTACGTGACGAGCACGCGCGACTGCGTCAGGAGGTACGTCCACCTCGAGATCTCCGCCGTCTCCGCAGCGAAGTGACCGGTGACGCCGAGCGCGTCCGGGCGTGCGGGCGCGAGGCTCGGGGCGACGAGGAGGGCGGTCGCCGCGAACGGCAGGACGAGCCGGAGACGGCGTCGCGTGCCGAACAGCAGCAGCTCGTATCCCGCCACCGTGATCGGCAGCGTGAAGCTGATCTCCTTGGTCTTCATCGCGGCGGCCGCGGCCACGATCGAGAGTGCGTACGCGCAGGCGGCGATCCCCTTCGGTGCGCGCTCGGTCTCGAGCGAAAGCCTCGATCGCACGTACAGGACGACGGACAGGAGATAGAAGAACGTCGCGAGCGACGCGAAGCGCTGGACGACGTAGGTGACGGCCTGGGTCTGAACGGGGTGAAGCGCGAACAGCAGGCCCGAGGCGAGGGGCACGTACCGGCGCACGAGCGGAGAGAGCGACGCGTCGCGCAGCGAGGGCGTCCGGAGCGTGCTCTTCGCGAGCGCGAAGACGAGCAGGCCGTTGCAGATGTGGATCAGCAGATTGACCGCGTGGTAGCCGATCACGTGCAGCCCGCCGAAGCGGTAATTGAGCGCGAACGAGAGCTCGCCGAGCCAGCGCGCGCCGGACGGCGGCCACAACTTGCCCAGGTCGTGCACGCGCTCGTTCTGAACGATGTTCTGGACGTCGTCGAAGTGAAACGAGGCGTCGAACGTGTTCGAGTAGACCAGCACAGTTGCGCCCGCGATCAGGAGCAACTCGAGCGCCAGCTCCACGCTCGAGGGGCGCGCCCCATGCCCAGGCGGGTGCGCTCTGCGCTGCGCCGGCGGAATCGACCTCGTCGGGCGGCTCATCCGGACGCCATGGCGAGGCGGTGAGGCGTAATGGACGCGAGCGCGCGAGCGCGGCAGAGCGGCGCGCACAGGCCGCAGCCGCTGCACACCGCGGCGTCGACCGACATCGCCTCTCCGCCGGGATCGGCGATCGCGGGGCATCCGAACGAGAGGCACGCGCCGCAGCGGTTGCACCGCGCCGGCGCGACCGCGAGGGGCGGGCCGTGCCGGACGCGCCGGGCGCAGGGGGACAGCGCGACGAGCGCGGAGCCTGCTGGCGCGGCCTGCGCGGCCGCCTCCGTACGCGCAGGGTCGGAGAGTTCCAGGTCGAGGCGGGGTGCGCATGCCCCGAGCGCCTGCGCCGCGGCCCTCGCCTCGGTGCCGTCGCGATCGACCAGCACGAGGAGCCGCGCGCCGGCGGCGGCGGTCTCCGACAGGATGCGCCGCGGACCCGCGAGGAGGACCGCCCGCGCCCCCGCGACGGCCGCCCACGCCCCTTGCGCCGCGGCAAACGGCGGCGTCGCCGGGTCGTCACATCCGGACGCGCCCTGGATCGCGAGGCCCGCGCGACGAAGGGCGCGGAAGAGGCTCAGCTGCGAGCACCCGGCGCAAGCCGGATCGCGCGCCGCCCGCCCGCCCGCGATCGCGCGCGGCACCGGGACCGCGGGGCATGCCTCGAGGGTCACGCGGCCATGATACCGCCCCGTGGTCCCGGGAAGCCCGCCGACCCCTCGGGGTGATTCGTGTCGCGCGCGCGAGGTCCACCTTCTCGGCAGACGGAGGGAGGGAACCCGTACAGTGGCGAAGCTCGTTCGCTTGCCTGCATCGCGCGCCCAGCAGGCCCTCGCGCGCTGCCGCGACGAGGAGCGCGCGTTCAGGATCGTCCTCGAGGTCCTGAAGGAGTGGCGGCGGGAGAAGCTCTTCATCCCTCTCTTCACCGTGTACCGCGCGCGGATGCAGATGCTGCGCCGGCTCGCAGGCGCGCTCCTCGCGGACGTCGAGCCGTCGTCGGCTTCCGAGGAGCTGCGGGGGTTCTCGCGGAAGTCGGACCGCTGACCGGGGCTCACGATGACTTCGTTCGGTTCACGCGGACACAGTAGACGAGCGATTCCGATGGGAACTCAGGAGCGCGGGTGTACTGCTGAGATCACGCTACCCCCGCGAAAGTGCCCGGGCGTCCGATAATCCGCATTATGGTAACAAAATAAGGAACTTGCGCGCGCACTCCGTAAGCTAGCACCGGTCGAGAATCGGCGCCACTCTGCGAACCCCGACGGAAGGACAAGCATGACCCCATTCCTCTCGAAGGATCTCCTGGCGTGGCTTACCGGCCGCGGCCAGCTCGGCCGCTGCAGCTGGTGCGAGCAGACGATCGACGCGGGAGCGTTGCTGACTTCTGCGGGATCGCCTCCGGCGCCGCGAAGGCCGAGGTGGTCTTCGAGAGCCGTGGGGCCGTCGCGTTCCTCGACCGGCACCCGGCCGCGCGCGGGCACGTGATGGTCGTCCCGCTGAGGCCCGGCCCTTGCGACGCGGGCGGCCGTGCCCGCCCCTCGCGACGCCCCCGAGACCTGGGAGCGCCACGCCGGCGCGGCGTGCGCGCCCCTCGGCGGATACCGGCGGCGGGAGCCCGAGAAGACGCTCCTCCACCAGGTGGTCCGCGAGCGGCTCGAGACGTTCCTCGCGACCGGAGCGCCCACGGCCGCGGCCTGCCCGCCTTCGTGGAACGCGACCTGCGCGCCTACCTCGCCTGTGGAATTCTGGCACACGGCTTCGCGCGAGTTCGCTGTCCCGACTGCGGTTTCGAGCGGCTGGTGGCCTTCTCGTGCAAGGCCGCGGTCTGCCCCTCCTGCGCCGCCCGCCGGATGGAGGACGGGGCGGAACACCTCGTCCGGAACGTCCTGCCCCAGGTGCCGGTGCGGCAGTGGGTCCTCTCCTTCCCCCGGCGCGTTCGCTTTCTCGCCGCCCGCCACCCGGCCCTCGCCTCGCGTCTGCTCGACGTCTTCACCCGCGCCGTCTTCGCCTGGCAGCGAAGGTCCGCGCGGCGGCTGGGGGCGGCCGATCCACGGACCGGGGGCGTCACCGCGGTGCAGAGGTTCGGGGGAGCGTTGAATCTGAACGTCCACTTCCACACCCTCGTGCCAGACGGAGTCTTCATCCTCGACGGCGACGCTCCGCCCAGCTTCGTCGCGACTCCGCCGCCGAGCGACGAGGACGTGGCCGGCATCCTGGAGCGCGTGGTCCGCCGGACCGCCAAGGTCCTGGTCGGCTTCGACGAGGAGGTGGAACTCCGAGGCTGACGCCCTGGCCGCCCTCCAGGCCGCCGAGGTGGACCGGCGGCTGCGGTTCCCCGACGAGTTTCGCCACAGCCGCCACGGCGCCTTTCTCGATGGCTTCTCGCTGCACGCCGGCGTCCGGATCCACGGCAACGATCGTGACGGGCGCGAGAGGCTCTGCCGCTACCTCCTGCGACCGCCGCTCTCGCTGCAGCGGCTCTCGCAGGGCGAGGAGGGCCGGCTCGTCTACAGGATGAAGCGTCCGCGCGGCGGATCGCTGTTCCTCCTCCTCAGGGCCGACGAGCTCCTGGCCCGGCTCGCGACGCTGGTACCGCCGCCGCGGGTTCACGGCCTGAGGTACCACGGCGTGTTCGCGCCGAACTCCAAGGTGAGGAGAAGGGTCGTGCCGGCCGCGCCGGACCCCGTCCCGGCGGCGCCGGAGACTCCGGCGAGGATGACGGAGAAGCCGCTGCGGGCGAAGCCGGCGAAGATCGCACGCAAGTACCGCGTTCCCTGGGCCGATCTGCTCCAGAAGGTCTTCGCGATCGACGTGTTCGCCTGTCCGGACTGCAACGGCCGGGCTGCGGCTCATCGCCTTCATCGTCCAGGCGACGGTCGCGAAGCGGATCCTCGACCACCTCGGCCTCGACTCGACCGGGCCGCCGGTAGCCCGAGCTGCGCCGCCGCCGGAGCAGGTCGATCTCGGCCCAAGCTACGGCGGCGCGGACCCCATCTATCCCGAGTGAGTCAGCGCGCCCTCGCGGCGGTGGACGGCCGCGTCCTCGGCCTGCCTCGCAACGTCCCGAACGACCTTGTCGGGTCGGGCGGCCTCTGGCACGCTTCGACTCCGCGTGGGGGGGGCGAGCGGGGGGCTGTTCACAGGATGCGGATTATCGGTCGCGAATCACCGTTTGGAGTTCCTACCCGCGGAGTGAGATCCGCGTTGCGAATTTGTGCACGCGCCGAGATCCCGCGCGGGAGATAGTTCCGGATGAGCGCGCTCGCGCCGGCCTGGCCGCCGATGACCTCGCGCTCGACCACGATCGTGTCGAGCCCTTCGGAGGCGGCGCACACCGCGGCGGCGAGGCCGGCGGGCCCCGCGCCGGCGATCGCGAGGTCGCACGAGAGGTCGTCGGGCCCCTTCGCCCCGAGCGCGTCCATGATCTCGGCGTTCGTGGGATCGACGAGCGACGTTCTTCATATCCCCGAGCGCATCCAGCGCGGCGCGCGCCGACAGGTAGGGCGCGATGCGGTAGTCGCCGCCGAAGCGGCGCGTGAGCGCGTCGATGGACGGCGGCCGCCCGTGTGGGGAAGGGGGCGCGCGGCCGAGCGGTCGGACCGGCCCGAGACGTCGCGACGGCGTGTCGCAGCGCGCTACAGCCGCGCGTTCAACGAGACGAGCGTCTGGAGCACGCCCGTGAACGCGACGAGAGCCGCGGCGGAGACGGCGGGCTTCGACGCTGCGCGCAGCCACGCGACGAGGCCGGGGACCGCGAGGCAGAGCCCGAGGACGAGGCCGAGCGGAACTCCCGCGACGTGCAGCCGCAGGAGCCCGAACGCCATCGCCACCTCGAGCCCGCTCGCGAGGAGCGCGACGGCGGCCAGCGGGCGGACCACGCCGGAGAAGAAGAGCATTGCCGACGCGGCGAGCGCCGAGACGGCGAGGGCGACGTGCAGGGTCATGGTGCACGCTTCGTACGACGTCGCGCGCCGCTGGGCAAGGGTCGGGGGTCGGGGTCGCGGTCGCGGTCGCGGTCGCGTTCACGGGCACGTTCACGACTCGGGTCAGCCTCGCGCCAGCAGCTGTCGCAGCACGTACGGCATGATCCCGCCGTGCCGGTGGTACTCGGCCTCGATGGGCGTGTCGATCCGCACCGTCACCGCGATCTCCTCGGTCCGGCGGTCGCGGCGGTGCACGACGAAGCGTGCCTGCTGCCGCGGCGCGAGCTTCCCCGCGACGCCGAGCAGGTCGTAGCTCTCGGTCCCGTCGAGCGCGAGCGTCTGCGCGGAGACGCCCTCCGGGAGCTGGCAGGGCAGGATCCCCATCCCGACGAGGTTCGAGCGGTGGATCCGCTCGTACGAGCGGGCCACGACGAAGCGCACGCCGAGGAGGGCGGATCCCTTCGCCGCCCAGTCGCGCGAGGATCCCGTCCCGTACTCGCTCCCCGCGACGATGCACAGCGGGATGCCGTCGCGCGCGTACTCCATCGCGGCGTCGTGGATGGACATCCGGCGCGAGGTGGGCTGGTGCACGGTGACGCCCCCCTCCACCCCCGGCACCATGAGGTTCTTGATGCGGACGTTCGCGAACGTGCCGCGCACCATGACGTGGTGGTTTCCGCGCCGCGCGCCGTAGGAGTTGAAGCCCGCCACGGGGACCCCCAGCGCGACGAGGTACTGCCCCGCCGGCGAGCTCGGCTTGATGGAGCCCGCCGGGCTGATGTGGTCCGTCGTGACCGAGTCGCCGAAGATCGCGAGGGCGCGCGCGCCGGTCACCTCGCCCGGTGTGCCGGGCCCGGTCGAGAACGGCGTGAAGTAGGGCGGCTCCTGGATGTACGTCGAGGCGGGGTCCCACTCGTAGAGCTTGCCGCCGCGCACCGGCAGGGAGTTCCACCGGGCGTTCTCGGTGAACCCGCCGCCGTAGTTTGCGCGGTAGGTGCTGGGATCGGTCGCGGCGCCGCGGAGCGCGTCGACCTCCGCGAAGGTCGGCCAGACCTCGCGCAGGAACACCGGCCGGCCGTCGTTCCCCGTCCCGAGCGGCTCGTTGTCGAGGTCCACGTCGACGCGGCCGGCGATCGCGAAGGCGACGACGAGCGGCGGGCTCATGAGGAAGTTGGCCTTCACGCTCTGGTGGATGCGCGCCTCGAAGTTCCGGTTGCCCGAGAGGACCGAGGCCGCGACGACGTCGTGGTCGCCGAGGAGCTTCTCGAGGCGATCGTCGAGCGGCCCGGAGTTGCCGATGCAGGTCGTGCAGCCGTAGCCCACCGTCCGGAACCCGAGCGCGTCGAGGTCGCGCTGGAGCCCGGTCCGTTCGAGGTAGCGCGACACGACGCGCGAGCCGGGCGCGAGCGACGTCTTCACCGTGGGACGAACGCGCAGCCCGCGCGCGACCGCCTTCCGCGCGAGGAGCCCGGCCGCGAGCATCACGCTCGGGTTCGAGGTGTTCGTGCAGGAGGTGATCGCGGCGATGACGACGTCGCCGTGCCCCACCTCCATCGCCTCGTCCGGCGCGGGCAGGCGCGTGGTGTGGCGCAGGTCCGGCGCCGGCCGGTTGTTCACCATCTCGTACTCGGTGAGCGTGCTCGTGTTATTGCGGGCGCCGTCCGGCACCCAGTCGGAGTCCTGCAGGCCGCCGCCCGGCGACGGCGCGCCGTTCGAGGTGAAGCGCCAGCGCTGCGGGAGCTCCTCCGCGGGCTTCCCGTAGCCGGAGGCGTCCTTGCGCGCGAACGTCTCGCGGAACGACGCCTTCAGCGCGGCGAGGTCGATCCGGTCCTGCGGCCGCTTCGGGCCCGCGACCGCCGTCCGCACCGACGCGAGGTCGAGCTCTACCAGCTCGCTGTAGTCCACCTCGCCTCGCCGCGGGATCCGGAGGAGCCCCTGCGCCCGGTAGTAGGCGCCGAACGCCGCGACGAGCTCCTTCGGGCGCCCGGTCGTCTCGAGGTAGCGGACCGACTGCTCGTCCGGCGGGAAGAAGCCGATGGTGGCGCCGTACTCGGGCGCCATGTTGGAGATCGTCGCGCGCTCGGGGACGGGGAGCGTCGCCGCGCCCTCCCCGAAGAACTCGACGAACTTCCCGACCACCTTCTGCTTGCGGAGGAGCTCGGTGACGCGCAGCACGAGGTCGGTCCCGGTGACCCCCTCGCGCAGCGCGCCGGTCATGTGCACGCCGACCACGTCCGGGGTGAGGAAGTAGGTGGGCTGCCCGAGCATCGCGGCCTCCGCCTCGATGCCCCCGACGCCCCACGCGAGGAGCCCGAGGCCATTCACCATGGGCGTATGCGAATCCGTGCCGACGAGCGTGTCGGGGAACCACGCGCCGTCCTTCTCGACGACGCCGCGGGCGAGGTACTCGAGGTTCACCTGGTGGCAGATCCCCATGCCCGGCGGGACGATCCGCAGCCGGTCGAACGCCTGCGTGCCCCACTTCAGGAACTCGTAGCGCTCGCGGTTCCGGTCGAACTCGAGCTCCATGTTGACGCGGAGCGAGTCGGGCGAGGCGAACGCGTCCACCTGCACCGAGTGATCCACGACGAGGTCCACGGGGACGAGCGGCTCGACGACGAGGGGATCCTTTCCGAGCCGTGCGACCGCCGAGCGCATCGCGGCGAGGTCGACGAGCAGCGGCACGCCGGTGAAGTCCTGGAGGAGGACGCGGGCGACGACGAAGGGGATCTCGCGGAGGCGCTCCGCCCGCGGCTGCCAGCGAGCGAGCGCGCGCACGTCGTCCTCCGTGACGCGCTGCCCGTCCACGTTGCGGGCGAGCGACTCGAGGACGATGCGGAGCGAGACGGGGAGGCGCGACACCGGGCCGAAGCCCTGCTCCTCGAGGGCGGGCAGCGAGACGAGCCGCCCCGACCGGCCGGGGGAGATGTCGAACGTCCTCGTTGCGCCGAGCGGGTCCGCCATCGCATCCTCCCGAACGAAACCTACTTACCGTCCGGTTTACCGGCCGGTCCCCCCGGTGCAAGCGTCGGGAGGGGCGCCAAGGTAGACGATCCGCGGAGGGCAGCGGTCCGCATGCCGGTCCCATCGCAGATCTACCGCCCACCGCTCGGGCTCCTCACCGACTTCTACGAGCTGACGATGGCCTGCGCCGCCTGGAAGGAGGGCGCCGGAGGGCGAGAGGCGTCGTTCGTCCTCTCGTTCCGGAGAAACCCCTTCGGCGGCGGCTTCACCGTCGCCGCCGGGCTCGAGCACGCGATCGACCTCGTCGAGCACTGGCGCTACGGCGAGGAGGACCTCGCGTTCCTCGCCGCCCAGCGCGGGGCGGACGGCGCGCCGCTCTTCGAGGCGGGCTTTCTCGCCGCGCTCGGCGGGCTCGCGCTCGAGGTGGACGTGGACGCGGTGCCCGAAGGCACGGTCGTGTTTCCGCACGAGCCGCTCGTGCGGGTCTCCGGGCCGGTCGTCCCCTGCATGCTGCTCGAATCGGCGCTCCTCGCGGTCCTGAACTTCCAGACGCTCGTCGCGACGAAGGCCGCCCGCGTCTGCCTCGCCGCCCGCGGGGAGCCGGTGGTCGAGTTCGGGATGCGGCGCGCCCAGGGGATCGACGGCGGGCTCGCCGCGAGCCGCGCCGCGTACGTGGGCGGCTGCGAGGGAACCTCCAACACCCTCGCCGCGCGCATGTACGGGATCCCGGTGCGGGGCACGCACGCGCACAGCTGGGTGATGCTCCACGAGACGGAGCGCGAGGCGTTCGTCGCGTACGCGCGGGCGCTCCCCGGAAACTGCGTCTTCCTCGTCGACACCTACGCGACGCTCGAGGGCGTCGCGCACGCGATCGACGCGGGTCGATGGCTCCGCGCGCAGGGGAAGGAGCTGGTCGGGATCCGGCTCGACTCGGGCGACCTCGCCTGGCTCTCGCAGCAGGCGCGGCGCATGCTCGACGGCGCGGGCTTCCCGAAGGCCGCGATCCTGGGATCGAACGAGCTCGACGAGCACGTGATCGACAGCCTGAAGGAGCAGGGCGCGGCCATCGCGGTGTGGGGGGTCGGGACGCGGCTCGTCACCGGCCACCCCGACGCCGCGCTCGGCGGCGTCTACAAGCTTGGCGCGGTGCGGCCATCGCGCGCGGCGCCGTGGGAGCCGCGCGTGAAGGTGTCCGACCAGATCGAGAAGACCACCATCCCCGGCGTGCTCCAGGTCCGCCGCTTCACTCATCGCGGGGAGCTCCTCTGCGACGCGATCTGGGAGGAGGCGCTCGGGGTGCCCTCGCCATGCGTGATCGTGGATCCGGCGGACGCGACGCGCCGCCGGGAGATCCCGGCAGAGGCGGCCTTCGAGGATCTCCTCGTACCGGTGTTCCGCGGCGGGCGAAAGGTCTACGCGCCGCCGCCGCTCGCCGAGGCGCGGGCGCATGCGAAGGCCCAGCTCGCGGGCTTCCACGCGGGCGTGAAGAGGTTCCTGAATCCGCACCGCTTCCCGGTCGGCCTCGAGCGGGGGCTGCACGACCTGCGCACGCGGCTCGTGCTCGAGGCGCGAGGGTCGGCGCGTCGAGGCGGACCAGGGACCCCTCCGGCGCCGTGATGTGGGATGGTGCTCGCCGTGAGCCGCCGCGACAGGATCCGGACGGGGCTCCGGGTTGCCGGATTGCCGGCGCTCTGGGTCCTCACCGCGTGGGCGATGGTGGGCGACGCGCTCCGAGATCCATTCGTCGCGGCCCGGCAAGGAACGGCCGCGTACGGCCACAATCACGAGGGCGCGCTCCTCCAGGTGCTCCCCGTGACGCTCATCGAGTTCGGGGTCGTCATGCTGATCCTGCGGCCGTGGTCGTACCGCCGCTCGTGGGGCCGCTCCGTCGCAGCGCTGGTCGTGTTCCTGCCGTGGACGTTGCTCTCGGCGGCCATCCTGATGCACCAGGGCGGCGTGGTCGTCCTGCACGCGATGTGGCTGGCAAGCCTCGTCGTCGTCCTCGTCGCCTGCGCCGCCTCGAGCGGGGTCGCCGCGCTCCGGGCGCGGCGCCGCTAGGGTCGCTGTTTCTCCGTTCCGCTCGGCGTGACAAGATGTGGGGTCGCGAGCGGGGGCTCGCGCGAACCGAAAGCAGACGTCGTCGTTCGCGGGAGGGGAGCAGCATGAGGCCGCTGATCGCGCTCGTCGCCGTCTTCGCGCTCGCCCAGAGCGCGTGCTCGTTTGGGCGCAGCGTGTCGCCGGAGGCGTTCCGGCGCGCGCCGTCGTTCGCGATCGTGAACGTCAACACCGCCGAGCGCGTCTCCTACACGGAGCCGACGATGGTGCGCGCCCCCGGGGGCGGGATGGACATGAGCAGCACCGGGTTCGACGCCGGACCGGCCGCGGGGATCTTCCCGGAGACGAAGGCGGCCGCCGTGCGCGCGCTCTCGCGGAGCCACCGCTTCCGCCTCCTGCCCGAGGAGGAGGTGCTCTCGACCGCGGCGTACGCATCCGCGCCGGCCCACAACGGAGAGTTCTTCGGCGGCGCGAAGTTCGTCCCGGCGCGCGGGTACAAGCTCATCTTCGACGAGGCGGTGGCGGCGCGGCTCGCGCGCGCCACCGGCGCCGGCGCCGCGGTCATTGTGAACCTCCACCACACGTACACGAGCGTGGGCGGCGGGCAGCTCGCCGGACGGGTGACGGTGATGGTCACCGCGATCGATCGCGCGGGCCGGACGATCTGGACCGACTTCGCGACGGTGCTGTCCGAGCACACCATCGCCTCCCCATCGAAGAAGGTGTCGCCCGCCACGATCCAGCCGGCCCTCGTCGAGTCCACCGAGCGCGGCATCCGCGCGATGCTGCAGCGGCTCGACGAGCAGCTGCGCGCGTGGAAGTGAGCGCGGGGCCTGCGCGGGCTGGAGCCGCGGCCCGCGGTGCTTCCGCCGCCCTGAGAGCGTCCCGCAGCTACGGGTACAGTCCCCGCACGCGCGCGTGCAGCCGCGCGAGGCCGAGCAGCGCGTCGACGGCGGGGGTCGGCTCGCCGACGAGCTGGCCGATCTCGCGGACGACCGTGACGAGCGCGTCGAGCTCGACCGGCTTCCCCGCCTCGACGTCCTGGAGCATGGACGTCTTGAAGGCGCCGAGCTTGCGCGTGATCGCGTTCCGGTCCTCGCCGCTCTGGGAGATCGGGCAGCCGATCCGGGCGCCGATGCGCGCCGCCTCCGCCATGACGCCCAGGCAGAAGCGGTTCACGAGCGGGTCGTCGAGGATACGGTCGCAGGTCGCGCCCGTGATGGCGGACACGGGGTTCATCGTCATGTTGCCCCAAAGCTTGTACCAGACGTCCGCCTGGATCCTCGGCGACGCCTCCACCTCGAACCCCGCGGCGCGCAGGGTCTCCGCGAGCCGGCGGAGCCGAGGGGAGTCCCTGCCGTCCGGCTCGCCGATGATGAGCCGCCGGCCCGTGACGTGGCGCACGACGCCCGGCGAAGGCGCGGTCCAGGCGCCGTGGACGACGCAGCCTACGACGTGGCGCGTGACGATCGCCGCGGCGATGGAGCCGTCAGGGTCCACGGACGCGAGGCGCGTTCCGGCGTAATTCCCGCCGAACCCGTCGAAGAACCACCAGGGAACGCCGTTCATGGCGGTCATCACGATGGTGTCCGGCCTGATGAGCGGTCCGATCCGGCGCGCGACGTCGCGGAGCGCGGGCGCCTTCACCGCGACGACGACGAGGTCCTGAGGGCCGAGCGCGGCGGGGTCTTCCGTCGCTGAGACGCGCGCGGCGGCGACGCCCGCGTCCGACTCGACCCGCACGCCGTGGGCGCGGAGCGCCTCGAGCGTCGCGCCGCGCGCGATCGCGCTCACCTCGTGCCCCGCCGCCGCGACCTGCGCGGCGATGAAGCCGCCGACCGCGCCGGCTCCGTAGATCGCGACCTTCACCCGGACCTTATACGTGATCGGACGGTTACCGAGGCCGCCGGATTGGCCCGAGCCGCAGCATCCCGCGCTTCGGCGAGGCGGCCTGGTCCAATCGCCCGTTCCCACCGGGCGCGTCATCTCGGAGCCGACCGGCGAGGCGAAGGCCCGTGTCCCCGGTGAGCATCCGAAGGGCCCGCACCTCGCCGCGCGCCTCGGCCCGGTGAGGCGCCGCGCGCCCGCGGCGACCCGCCTCGTTTCCGAGCAACCGCGCCCGACGCTCGGTACACCCGTCGCAGGCTCCGGCCCCGGCGGCTGGAGCAGCGCGCGGTGACGCATCGCCGCCGCGCTCCCTCCGCGGAGGCCGACGATGTCCATCCCACCTCACGCGGCTGGTGGACGACCTCCTCGACGTGACGCGCATCTCTCGGGGGAAGATCGAGCTCGAGCGGGAGGGGATCGATCTTCGCGAGATCGTGGCGCGGACCTGCGACGACCACCGCGGCCTGTTCGAGGGGCGGCGGATCGAGCTGCGCCTCGAGCAGTGCGGCCCGGTGTGGATCGACGCGGACGCCACGCGCATCGCGCAGATCGTCGGAAACCTGCTCCAGAACGCGGCCAAGTTCTCTCGCGAGGGCGGGACGGTGACGGTCGGCCTCTGCCTCGTGAACGGCGACGCCGAGCTTCGCGTGCGCGACGACGGCATGGGCATCCCCGCCGATCTCCTGCCGCGCATCTTCGAGCCGTTCGTCCAGGCCGCCAGCGGCCTCGCGCGAACCAAGGGCGGGCTCGGCCTCGGGCTCGCCATCGTGAAGGGGATCGTCGAGCTGCACGGGGGCTCGGTGCGCGCCTCGAGCGAGGGCACCGGGCGCGGGTCGGAGCTCGTCATCACGCTCCCCTCGGCCCGTGAGGCTCGGCCCTCCGTCCCTGCTTCCACGGCCCGCGCCGCGACGCGCTCGATCGAGATCCTCGTCATCGAGGACAACGTGGACGCGGCCGAGACCATCGCCGAGGTGCTGCGCATGGAGGGCCATCGCGTCCACATCGCGACCGACGGCCTCTCGGGGATCACGCGGGCTCGCGAGCTCAAGCCCGAGGTCGTCGTCTGCGACATCGGCCTGCCCGACGTGGACGGGTACGAGGTCGCACGCGAGCTGCGCAAGGACGCGGCGCTCCGCTCGACGCGCCTCATCGCCCTGAGCGGATACGCGCAGCCGGAGGATCGGGAGCGCGCCCGGGAGGCCGGCTTCGAGGCGCACCTCGGGAAGCCCGCTCCGCTCGACGAGCTGAATGAGATCGTCTCGGCGGGGCGCCCGGCCCCGGCTCAGGGCACGGCGCCCGCGGCGGAAGTGACGCCGAAGACGGCGCGGCGCACGTGATCGTTGCGAAAGACCCCGCGCGGATCGACGCGGTCGCACATCGCCCGAGACGCGGGCCCGAACCACGACGTTCATCGAGACATGGAAAGGGTGCGACGGATGGCGCGGCCTCCTGCGCTGGCCGGGGCTCACCCGCGCCGCAGGAGCAGGGTGCAGAACTCGGCCGGGAAGCGGCGGGCGAGGACGCCGCAGCCGTGGCGGGCGTAGGTCGCCTCCAGCTCGCCGGCGTACCCGCGGAGCAGCCCGGAGAGCAGGAGCCGTCCGCCGGGGCGGGCGAGAGCGACGATCCTCTCCGCCTCGTCCACGAGGAGCTCGCCCCCGATGTTCGCGACGACGAGGTCGAAGCGCTCACCGGCGAGATCGTCGGCGGTTCCGCACCGGTGCTCGAGCCGATCGTCCACGCGGTTCGCGATGCCGTTGCGGCGCGCGCTCGCGACCGCGTCCGGATTCACGTCCACGCACACGGCGGCCGCCGCGCCGAGGCGCAGCGCGGCGATGGCGAGGATGCCGGTGCCGCTGCCGAGATCGAGCAGGCGCAGCCCGCCCAGCGGCGCGAGCGCGGCGAGCACCTCGAGGCAGCTGACGGTGGTCGGGTGGGTGCCGCCGCCGAAGGCGCTGCTCTCGAGGACGAGATCCGTCGCCCCGACCGCGGCCGCCGCGTCGCCGGGCGCGAGGGTGCGGAAGGGGTGGCCGGTCGTGTCGGGGAGATCCATCGGCGACCGTCCCGTAGCACGACATCCCTGCGCCGGAGAACACCCTGCCGAATGGCTCTACCCGTGCGAAGCAGGCCCGGGCGTGTCCCCCTCCCTGAGGTTGTCAGGGGTGCGGATCGCGCCGACGCCAAGCTCCGCCCCCTCGTGAGCGAAGTCCGCGCTCTCGTCACGGATGCTGCGGTCGGCGATCCTCCAGCCCGCCGTGCCGGCCTCGCGCTCGCGGTGAAGCTCCTCGCGCGTGAGGGAGAGGTAGACTTCTCCTTCGCGCACCTCGCTCACGAGCGAGATGGGGATGAGGTAGTCCTTCAGGAAGAAGACTCCCTTCTCCACGAGGATGCCCCCCGGCTCGAGGCGGATGATCGTCCCGACCTCGTCGCCTTCCCGGGTGCGCACCCTCATGTTCTCGCTCAGGTCTCCGATGTGGACCATGGCTTCCTCCCGTCCGCGCACGCTTAACCTGAGCAACCGGGAGCCTCAGCGCCAAGGGCAGAGGCATCCCTGCTCCCCGACGCGCCCCAAGCTTGGCCTCGGCGGCGGCACGCGCCGACCGTGCGGCTGGAGAACGGAGGACCTGCCGACGCGTGCGCTCCGTGGAGGCGTGGGCGCGACCAAGAGATGTCTGCGCGCTCAGTCCTGCGGACGTCGCGTGCGGCACGCCGCCTGCCGGCGAAGCTCCTTCGGGCCGTCCGGATCGCGCCGGTACGTGTCGAGCCACTCGCCGCGCGGGCAAGGCGAGGGCGAGTGCGCGGAACTCGGACCGCGACGCGGAGGAGCTTGGAGGAAAGCGGGGATCAGCCGCATCTCGCCGGAGGGCTCCCGTTCAGGCATGATGTTCGGCAGGGTCGATTTCGCGCGCAAGCGAGCATGGGGAGGCGCGGCGACCTCGGCGGCAGCGACGATGAAGAGGTCCGGCAAATGGGCCGTGAGAGCGTTCTGCTCGCTCGTGATCGCCGTCCTGTTCGTGGGGACGTGGTCGCTCTCCACCGGGTGGTTGCGTTCCGCGCTCAACGGTGCGCTCGGGATGGCCTATCTCCCGGCGTTGGGGATCGGCATCTGGGTGTCGCGCAACCACGCGCAGATCAACGGCCCGGCCTACTTCGTGGCCATGGTCGTGGAGACGACCCTCATTCTGATGGGGGCGTGGTCCGTGATCATCATCGCGGGCCGCGCAATACTGCGCAGGCGATAGCCGTCGCGCGTGAGCTCGCGTCCGACGTGCTCTTGCGTCGAGGTTCACTCGACGGAACTTCGTCCTCCATGCTCGCCTCTCCGCGCCGCATCGCGCTCGGTGTCGATCGTGCATCGGGGTTGCCCGAACGACGAGGGCTGGAAACGCGACCGCCGGGCCCCCGCCCGGCGGTCCGTGTGGCTGGAGCGCGCCTACGGCGCGCGCGTGAGGAGCGCGAAGACTCCCGCGCGCGTGAGGAGCGATCTCAACGACTCGAACCGCCGGATGCGGACCCGCACGTCCGGTGGTGTGGGAGGGGAGTAGCCGGGATCACCGGCTACCCCCTCCGCGACGGTGAGCTGCAGCACGTAGTCTCCATGCTCGGCGGCGACGAAGCTCGGCGTTGCGCTGGTCGCGCCCGACAGGGTCGGCGCGGACGGGCCTGGGTGGGCGAGGAAGCTCCACGCGTAGCTGAGGGCGTCCCCCTCGTCGTCGATCGCGCTGCCCACGAGCGTCACGCTCGTGCCGAGGGTGACTACCGACTGGTCGGGCCGGCTTCGGCGCGGGGCGGGGTGTTCACGGCGACGGGCGCCGAGGTCCACGTCGTGTTGCAACCCCGGTCTGTGATGGTGACGTAAACGCTCCCCGCCTGCTTCGCGCCATTGCAGGTCGCGAACCAGAGCTCGGTGAGCGACGCCGGCGAGTCCAGCGCGCAGAATCCATAGATGGGGTTGTTCGTCGCGGCGTCCCGGACGTCTACCCAGGCTCGCGACGGAGACGCGTTGAGGCCGCAGGACCCGAAGTCCGGTGTCGAGGCGAACAGCGCGGGATCGTACGCGGTCCAGTTCTGCACCGGGAGGCGGAACCGTTCGCACGGGTTCCCGAGCCCGTCCACGTACTGCTCCATGCCGGCGTAGGCGATCACCGGCGCGGGCGTCTGCGGGAAGCAGGCCAGGACGGGGGCCGCGCAGGCTCGCCGACGCCGTCGCCGTCGCTGTCGAGATGATCGGGGATCGCGATCCCCGGGCAGTTGTCGACCTGCTGGCAGACGCCGTCGTGGTCCGCGTCGCCGCCGAGCGTCGCGCACGGGTCCAGCGGGGAGAAGGCGAGCTTCGAGGCGTACACGTCCATGTTTCCGGCGCGAGCATCCACCGCCCGGCGTGTGGTGCCTCGAGACCGCCTGCCACGACGACTGGTTCAAGGGCTGGCGGGCGCCGGCATGGACGACTTCGACCGCGCCTGCATGAAGCAGCGCCACGAGGCCTGCGACTTCGTCGCGCGGCTCGGCGACCGGGACGCCGAGGGAGTGCGACAGTGCTGCACCTGCCCGTCACTTACAGTGCAAAATCAGTCGGGGCTCGATATCGCTGCGGCTCGAGCGCGCCGCGCGCCTCGAGCCCGCGCCTTCTCGCGCTCCTGCTCGCGCGTCCGGAGCGCGGTGCGCGCGCGGAGCGAGGCGCGCGGAGCGAGGCGAGGAGCCGCCGTGTCGTCGCGGCGACCTCCTCGATCGCGCGGTCGAACGTCTCGACGTCAGTGGCGGGCGGATGTCGGAGGCCGCTGACCTT
>WNFU01008892.1_pt1 | contig 19772 bp, 26 predicted proteins | sample 5400121 | NCBI WGS metagenome assembly WNFU01 (sample SAMN13153360, study PRJNA577476) | soil metagenome | isolation source: 100 cm soil or saprolite under grassland replicate 1 | place: USA:California | collected 2016-06-15 | reverse complement strand
TCCGGCTCGCCCGTCATCCCCAGTAACGTCCCTCCGGAGGTTCGGGCGGTTGGAATTCGCCTTTGGCTCGGCGAACAGGCGAGTCCTTGTATGGCGGGCTGCCCATTGTGATGCCGACTTGGTAACTGCAACGACGGCGACCAGGGACCCTATCGGCTTGGTGATTCGATGCTTCCAAACGATCAACTCTTGAGTAACCTTTGCCCCCGCGGCCCATTTCGGGCTTTGCCGACGTTAATAGCAGTGTGGACCGAACACTGACGTTCCACCAGCAAGCCGACACCGAGGTAGAGGACCGTTCTCAGGCTCTGACTCCAGACAAGTTGTGGGCGGCGCACGGTCCAGCTGTAAGCCGCTTCGCGTCGATGGTCGCCAGAACCGACTCTGAGGCAGAAGACATCGCCCAAGAAGCCTTCGTCCGGGCCATTCGCGGGCTGCCGCACTGGAGTGCGAAAGGCGGCGGCGTTGACGCATGGCTATGGAGGATCGTTCAGAACACGGCTCGAGACTTTGGGCGTGCCGCACGTCGCCGGCAGGTGTTGATCGAGAAGATCACGCTGTTCTTCAGCAAAGAAGAAGCCCGGCTGGCCAGACATCGACAACCAGATTGCGAGATGGGATTTGCTAGCGGCGATTAGGTCGCTGCCGTCACATCAGCGGACTCTCATTGCGATGCGGTATGGAGCTGACCTTGAGTACTCCGCCATCGGCAGGAACATGGGCATGTCGGCGATCGCCGCTCGCGCCGCCACCAGGCGGGCGTTGTCCCGCCTCCGTCGGGAACTGCAGAGGACAGGTGCGATTTGATGATGGAAGTTGACGAGGGCACCCTTGCCGCACAGGTTCGGGCGCTACAGCCGATTGACACAACGCACGTCTGGGCGCGTGTCCGGGCGTCGTTGAAAACCGAATCTACAGCACGACGTCGCCCCGCGTGGTTTGTCATCGGCCGCCAGCACCGGTTGCTGATCGCCGTCATCGCCGCAATCGCCTTGACCTTAGTAGGCAGTGCAGGCATTGCGGTGACCATGATGAACCGCCCCGCGGTTGTTCACGGAATTCCGATTACAGGTGGACCGCCTGGTGGCGTCCCTGGACACATGGCTTACCCCGGCCACCCAGTCAAAACCACTGTTGACGAAGCCGGACGCCTAGCTGGATTCCGGATCTTAACGCTGGCTCGCGTGCAAAATGCGACTTTGAGATCGGTCACGTATGTGCCACCCGTCGTCCTCGACGGTCATCCCGGACCCGAACGAGGTGGTGCCGTCACACTCGATTATTTGGTGGATGGCACTGATGTGGAGATCATCGAGGCGCTCGACCCCAATCCATCGGCACCGTTGGACTACAACCAGAAAGTCCCGCCAGGTTCTTCGGCTGCGCTCTGTTCAAAAGTGGAGACGATTGGCGGAAATGAATATGTGGTCGTCCGCTGCCCTGAGGGCACCGCGATCAATTCCGTCTATTGGAAAACGCTCGATGGGGTTGACATCAAACTTGGCCCCATGCCGCCGAGTGCCGGCGGAGCCCCCGGGGACACCCCAAGCTTGCCCATGCAAGTTGTGCTCACCGTAATCAACAATCTGCGGTGAATCGAGCGGCGTGACGAAGCGGCGAGATACAGCGGCGTATGGTTCCTCGTTGGGTGGTCTGCAGTTTGGAACTACCGTGGCAGTGTGACAGTCGGGTGTAACGGATGTTGGTGGGGCGTCCCGGTCTGGCTGCCATGAGCTCCTCTAACGTACCTTTCTACGCTGAACTCGCCTTCGGGATGGTCATTGTCATCGTGGGAGTCGCGATTGCGTTAGGGTCGCGCTCGATCCGCCGGATCAACGCGGAACACAAGAGCGACTATCGCTTCCGGGGAAGCTGGTCGCATATCTAGGCTTAGTAATGACGGTGTTTGCCTCAGCGTCGATCAACGATATGCATAGTGCCCCGCTGAATGCAGCACTCGTTGTAGTAATCGCTGGCGGCGTATTTGGTGCGCCGCTCGGGTACATTTATTTCGAACGCCACTCGCGGCGGACATCAAACGGTGATCGTTAGGGTCGGGCGCATCGCGATGTGTCAGCGTTCTAAATAGCCATTTGACGAGCCGAGTTCGGCTTGCTGTGACGAATGACGGAGGCGGCGCCCGTGCAACCGTTCCTTCGCCAGGAAGACCCTGAGCGGCACACATGCATCGACCCCTTCCGACCACGCGCGGTCGAGGTGCGCGGGCGCGCCGAGGTGGTTACGGAACCAGAGCCGCTGATCCGCATCCACCCCGAGCGGATTGTCCCCGGGGGCACGGATCCCGACCACGCCAACGAGCGCAAGGCCGGATCGTGACTTAGCAGGAGCTTCCGATCAAATAGAGCCCTATTGGCTCGAGTTACCGGCGATTTACGATGTTTTACAGCGCAGGTTTGACCTTGTCTCCGTGCGCACGGTACCTTCGACAGACGATGTCGACCAGTTCCCGCCCGCTCCCCGGACGGTGCGTCTTTTTCGCCGTTCCGCTTGCCGCGGCCCTGACCGTCGTTTTGTCGAGCACGGCGAGCGCCTCAGTCGATCCCTACTCCAGCGGCACGACGGGATACGACTATTCCTATGTGCAGTGCGGTGCGGCAGCGCCGCAGAGCAGCTTCGGAGTGGTGGGCGTGAACGCCGGATATCCCTTCACCTACTACAACACCTGCCTGGATGCCGAGTTCGCGGCGGCTGCAAAGACGGGTAACGCCGCCGTTTACGTCAACACGGGGTACGACCCGACCTACACAGCGATCGATGGGAGGCACACGACATTGGACTGCGCAAACGCGTCGCAGGGCGTAACCGGGGATTCGGCCCAACAGGCGGCCTGGGCGGTGGGATGCAGCGAAGCCCAGCGCGACATTTCCTATGCAACGAGTCAGGCGGTCGCCCAGCCTTCCGCGTGGTGGCTGGACGTCGAGATCGCAAACAGTTGGTCTACCTCCGATCTCAGCCTGAACCGCTATGCGATCCGGGGCCTCATCGATACTCTTCGAAGCTCAACACCGGCCCCGATCGGAATTTACTCGACGGCCTACCAATGGAATCTAATCACGGGCGGCTTCCAACCACCGGTCGACGCGAACTGGCTGGCCACCGGCCAGCGGAATTTGAGGCGGGCAAAGACGTATTGCTCGTCGACCGGTTTCACAGGAGCGCCGCTCTGGCTCGTCCAGTATGTCGCCGCCGGATACGATCACGATTACGCGTGCTGACACCCGTGGCCGGGCGATTCTGAGACAGGGTCCGCCAGTCAACCTGACAACAAGCGAGCGCTCCTACTCCGACTCTTCCCACCGACTTGCACGTCACGGGCATCGAGCCTTCCTCGCCAAGCGGCACGAAGATTATGGGTGAGGCGCCGCCCTCAGAACGAGGACCGCGACCGTCGGTGCTCACCAAACGAGGACCGCGACCGTCGGTGCTCACCTTCATGCCGGAACGCATCGAGCACATCAATCGAGCCTTGCTCGAAGACCCCTCGGCACTCAACGAATTTGATGACGCTGACCGACTTCACGGCCAGGTTTTCTGACGAGTTCACGCAGCGGCATCCAGAGATCCAGTGGGAACAGGCCGTGCGGCTGTCGCAATGTGGCCACGCGCCGAGATCGAATTCAGCTCAAGCAGGTGGCCAACATCGTGGCGAACGACCTCCCCTTGATGCGCCGGGCGATCGATGGAGTTAGGTCCAAAGGACCATGATCTCGAGCACGACCGGTGACGTGCCGGCCGGCGAAGACGGGGCGGTTTTGTACAGCAACGCCAGTGGCAAACGGCGATATTGGGCGGCACTCCGTGGCACTCAGCGAATTCGGGATGAGATTTCTGAACGGGTTGCAGCGATCTGTTAACCGCAAGGTTCAGGGGGTTCGAGTCCCTGTCCCGGAGCCAAACTTCGAATTCAGCGCTGTCGCGCAATGCTTTACAGCCTGAGCTGGCTTGCAGCAACGGCACAGCAAATCGATGGCAGAATCTGTCTCCAGTGCGGGCGAGACACGACCGATTCGTATTCGACCGCTACTGTCTTGCACCGAAAGGAGGCGGGTCGTGCGGTGCAAAACCGCAAGGTTGCCGCCATCACCCAACCGTGAGTGACCGTCCTTCACGCGCGCGCGTCCTGTTAATGATGTGCGCAGCCGAGCTTGGGATAAGAGGCAACTAACGCAAGCGCTGAGACGATTCGAACCGGGGCGATTGCCCAATTTCGCCAGTAGAGACGGCCCCGGCTCGGCCAGGGTACCGAAATAGTCAGTGAGCGGCAGTTCGATCAGTGGCGGCCTGTTCTCGATAACAGCGTTATCAACGCTGATGTCGGAACTGCCGCCGAGCTCTCGACCCTACCGTCCTTATCGGTGAGAAGGTCTTCCATCCGTTGGGCCGTGTCGCACCGGGGACGAGACGGTTGACACGTCATTTGGGGTCGGAGTAGCATCGCGAGGCTTGAGCCGTCGTCCCTCCAAGTGCCCCTGGTCAGCTCAGCAGAGAGGGCTGTGAATGGCGAATCCACTAACAGGTGATTTTGACGCCGTCCTCCAGGTTGGCGGGGCGACGATCAACCGCTTGCTTGCGAGCATGCATCAAAACCGAGGCACTGATCTCGACCGGCCTACTTTTCCGCACAGCGTCGTAATGCGCATCGGCGACGAGCAGGCCGTTGAGGGTCTGCATGGAAGCGTCTGGGCGCAGGTGTCCGTCCCGCGAGTCGAGCTGATTCATGAGGCGACTGATCGATTTGTGCTCGAGGTCGGCGTTCGTGTGAGGTATAGGCCCGACCCTGGAAGCGCAGCTTTGCCGGAGTTCATCAACGGCACTATTCGGGCCGTTTACCGACTCTGGGACGTTGATCCCAAGTGCTTCGGCTGGCGGGGCATTGCCGCACAGTATGTCTGGCCGCGCGTGGAGCGCGACTCAGTTTCCTTTACCGGCACTGCGAGTGATGACGCGGGATTGCTCGAAATCCATCACGGGGTCGACGGCGACGCGGCCAAGGCTCTGATCACGAGGCAGCTCACCGCGCTGCTGAACGCGCAGTTCGGCGCGACGCCTCAGGAGGTCTCGAAAGGATTTCGACCTGACTCGATGCGCAGCCTGAATGTCGGCGGCCGATCGGCGGTCACCACGCCAATTGTGATGGGCGCGGATCCGCCGCTCGGGCGACTCGAGAGTCTCGAGCGGCTAATCCTCGAAGGCCACGACTTTGCCATTGCCATTGGCCGCGACTACATCCTCTCTCAGGTCCAGACTGCGCTGGATGAGTTCACGGCGGGCTTCCGCTTCTATCCGCGCATCATCACCAAGATCGATACCGGCATCTTTGGTGACGTCAAAGTCATCGACATAGCCTACGAGGTCGTGCTAACCAGGGGGTCGGTAGAGTGGAGTCCGCTGCTTGATCGCACGGCGGCGGTGATCACACTGCGGATATGGGGTGAGGCCCGGACGGGGAACTCCGCCTACAACATCGGATTTGACGGGACGCAGCACGTCTCACTGACATTCAACACGAGCTCTGAAACAGTCGCGGCATCTGCATTTGGGTCTCCCGCCGTCAACGTGAGCGCCAGCGGCTTGTTCGGCTTCCTGCTCAATGGGCTCCCAGGCGTGAAAGGGAAGATTGAGAGCGAGATCAAGTCGAAGATTCCAAATCTGGTCAACCAGCTCGGCACTCACTTTGAGCTCAAGAATCGAGTGGGTGAACTGGTCAGCCAACTGCAAAGACTGGACGCTCAAGCGAGTGCATTCTTTGAGGACGCAGATTTCGGGCCGGACGGGATTGTCTTCTACGGCCGAGTCGCGCTTGGCTCACGGCGTCCTCCATTAACGACGTTCGTGCGGGCGAACGAACAAGATGGCTATAGCGCCTTCCAGAGCTGGATTCCTGGTGGGCGTATCGACCGGTTCGAATGGTCGTGGGACTGGGTGCACGGTGCGGGTACGCCTGGGAGCGAATCGACCAAGGATCGCTTCCTGCTGAGACGCCCCCGCGGGGGGCGCCGGACGAAGTTCGGACGAACGATGGACTTGAGAGATCCGCTGCCTGGGCTGGATGGGAGCGGCCGCGTCTGCCTCAGCGTCACGGGGGTTCAGGTCGACCCGTACACAGGGGATCTTGTTCCCTTGGAGACGAGCTTGGAGTGTAGCCGCTTCGGCTTCTCTGTCCCGCTACATGCCAACGACGGCGTTCGGTTGTTCCTGCGCGAGTACGAGGACGCCCCGGTGCACCGGCCCGGGCCGCCGCGGGAGATGGCCCTGGTGGCGGTAGGCGGCGACTCGGCTGGAGCGGCGGGCGCGAATACACTTGTCGTCCACGCGCGGTGGGACGAGCAGATCGCGGCGGCGCTGCGGGAAGGACTGGCGGCGTGCCGTCGCGACGATGCAGGTCTGCTGGTGCTCCTCCTCTTCCGCGAAGGCGTACTGCAAAGCTTGGACAGCAACGCCTCGAACGAGTTACGCAAGTTCGCTGACGAGTTGGAGGCGCCGCTGCTCGTGAACGAAGATGTGCGCGGAAGCTGGTCGACGGCGCTCGGGTTCCAATCCGATCGCGACGAACCCGCCTGGCGCCTGATTAGTCCACGAGGCGGAGTCAGCTGGATGCACGATGGGCACGCCTCCGCCGAGCAGCTGGCGTCCGCTCTGGACCGCTACTTATTTCCGGGCAACCCGCCTACCGCCCAGCACGAGCGACCAGGACTCGACATCGGCACACGAGTGCCACCGACAGCGCTGGATCCACATTTTGGCGGCATAGCCGACTCTGCCTGTCCACCACCGCCGGTGGGCAGGGGGATCGGATCGCTGGTCGTCGCCTTCGCGCAACGCGACTCCGCGGCGTCCGAGGCTCGGCTCGAACAGCTCAGGCACGAACAGCCTGTCGGAGAAGACGACGGCCGGCTCGTTGTTGTTGTCGTCGACGGCGTCGGTAGGGAGGCGGAGGACGCTTCGCGGTCCGGGGACGACGATGGCTTCGCCACCATCGCGGACCCCCTCGGCGCGATCGCGCATCGGTTCGACATCCGCCATTGGCCAACCACTGTTCGGCTGAATGGGCGCGGGATAGTCACCGGCGTCCAGGTGGGAGTCGAGCGGAATGGTCCCTCGCCCGAGGAGAGCGCATGACCAACTGGCTCCTGATTCTCGTGCCGGCGCTCGTCCTACCGATTGTGTTGCTCTTCGCTTTCACCGGCTGCACGCTGATAGCACCACTGGAAGACCACAACACGAACAAAGACCCTACCCCTGCTGGCCCACCGCCAGCTCCTCCACCGCCAACGCGCCCCGATTACAGCGCCATTATCCAGGGGACGATCGGCCTCCTGAGCTGGTGGCGCTTCGAGGAAGGCCCTGCGTTCGCCCGAGACTACGGCCCTCTGGGACAGCAGGGCGCCTACGTTGGTGTGCAGACCTGGGTACAGACCGGCGTGCGTGGCAGTAAAGCTCCTGAGTTCGACGGCAAAGGCGGATACGTGGCGGTGCCATTTGTTCAGGCCCTTAATCCTGATCCCACGAAGCCTTTCAGCATCGAGGCGTGGGTTTGGCCCGGCGTCCTGTCGGCCGGGAGCACGGAGGAACAATGTGTGCTTAGTTCACATGACCTCGCCGCCAACGGTTACGGCTTCAAGGTGATGGTGATCCGCGCGCCCAATGCGACCCCTGGATTTAGAGGGGAGGTTTTTCCAGGTCGCCTTGTTCTCCCGTCGCAATCCGTCTTCACTGCATCCGGAGGCGATCCCGGCGGCATATGGTGGCACGTGGTGCTGACCTACGATGCGGGTGCTTCTAAAGCGCTAACTCTGTACGTGAACGCCAACTACAACCCCGTCACCGGCAGCAAGCAGGTCACATACAGTCCGAATGCGACGGTACCGCTCTGGATGTCCGCCGACCGGCAGAAAGTCGGTACTACCCCGACGGCGTTCTTTACGGGTCGTATCGATGAGGTGGCGTTCTACGGCACAGCACTGCCGCAGGCGACGGTCAAGCAGCACTATGAGGCGGGACGTTGACGCGATCACGACCTCCAGCCCCAGACGAGGAAGGTGGCAGCCGCCAGCAGCAGCCCTGCCGAGACCGCGACGTTCACTCCGACCGTTCGCTCCGGACGCGACGCCTCACGCGTCGGGTCTAACAGCAGTCGCCCTGCAGCGTATGTGGCGACGATTACGGCAAACATCGCGCCGCTAGACGCGAGGCTGGGCCGGATGACAAAGGCGCCGGAGAGAATAATCGCTCCCCAAGCAGCCTCGAACAGCGGCGTCGGGAGTCGCCGCTCCCACTCCCCGCGGTGATTCGGAAGCCACAGACCGAGCCGCCCGCTGGTCACCCGACCCGCACAGCAGCCGTGCATCAGACATCCGGCCCGCGTGACGATGAGGCCGACGAGCATGGTGATGCTCGCGGCGTCCCAGAAGGCCCAGAATGGGAGGTCGGCGAGTCGGAGGACCGGTACGGAGACAGCGACACTCACCAACAATCCTCCGTAAAGCGCGGATCCGCCCTCCGATCGGCGCCATAGTCGGCCCGGCTCGACGCGGAAAACGTCGATATGCTGCAACACAAACCAGAGGCGGGCACCGACGAGAGCCGGCGCGATAAGTGCAATCGTCGTGAGGGCAAAGCGGCTTTCGGACAAATGTTCCGTTCGCGCTACGGCAACACCAGCCAAAGTCCCGCCTACGCAGCCGAGGTAGAGCATGGCGGTGTAGCTCGGAATCCGAAACGGGCCGATTCTGGCAAGGTAGCGCTTGCCGAGCCACCGCGCGGTCGCCGGCCTTGCGGCGGCGCTCACAGAAGGCTGGATGCCGTCACGCCGATGCCGCACACCATTGCAGCATCTGCGAGGTTGAAGGTCGCCCACCGCGCAAGCCTGATGAAATCAATTACGCCTCCACGCGCCAGCCGGTCGACGAGGTTCCCCGTCGCGCCTCCGAGTGAAAGCCCAAGCCCCACCTGCTGCATCGCTGACAGCGGCGCGCCAAGTGCCGAAGTCAGCTGAAGACAGGCGACTACGAGAAACCAGACCAGGATCGCCTGTCGCACCGACAGCGACACATAACGACCCGCCTGGCCGGTAGAGCGCGTGACGCCGGAGCTTGCGGTGAAAGCACGAAAGCGAACAACAACCAGACGACTTGTCACCAGCGATTTAGTCACCTGGTCAAGCGCAACTATCGCGCTTGCGACCACGAGCAGGAGAGCGTCGCTGTCAACTGTGTGCAACGGGAACCCCGACGGCAACGGTACGCCCGGATGCGGCGCGTGTCAAAGCAGGCGCCTAAAGCCTGACGACGATTCAAGCGATGAGAAGTAGTTGCGTACTCGTGCGAAGAAGGTGGGTCTCCGGTATGCGAGATACAGCGCGTGGGGTTCGAGAACGTCGAACTCGTGCGCGAACGCGGTCGACGGCCTTGGAGCAAGAGAAAGCATCGCCATCTGCTTTTAAGCGCAAAGGTGTCCGGCCTATCCGCGTCGCATCCTCCGGAGCGCTAGCAATCTTTGATGTCGATCTCGCTTGGGCTGGAGCCGGGACCAGTGACTTACTTTAGATTTCATCACCGACCGCGTGCCCCAGATGCTTACATACCTGTCCGTCAGCGGCTTGACTGGACATCGATTGGAAACATGTCTTGATCGCTACCCTGATCCATATATCGGTGCGATCCAGATCGCCTCGGGGGACGCGCCTTGCCCGACGAGATGCGCATGCGCCGTACAGCAACGCCGGTGGCAAGCAGTGCGACTCAACGGCATCCAGCGGTACGCAGCGAATTCGAGTCGCTGGTTTTGAACGAGCGGCAGCGATCTGTTAACCGCAAGGTTCGGGGTTCGAATCCCCGTCCCGGAGCCAATTTTCGAATACGAAAGCGATATCGCTGTCCAGTGGCGGTTGACGCCTATGCAGCAGTTCTGCAGCAATTTGCAGCAATTGAATCGACCAGACGCGATCGTTTGGCGACGGAGCCTCATCTCGGACTGTTCACCTCAGCGGGTGAAGCAATCCGAATTCGGGTGAACCGGCCGGGCAACAGTGGTGTACTAGGTGAGCATTGAGGAGGCTGGGCATTGCTTTGATCGCCATGTTCGCTGGCGCCGCATGTTCGGCTGGATCCGCCGGCCGGACAGGCCCGTCACCCACTGGGCCAAGCACCACTGAAACTCCGGCCGCGAGCGCTTCATGCACGCTCTCAGCACTTCAAGTCGGCCCGGAGGGCTTTGCGCCTTATGGACTCGCACGCGCTGGGCCAGTCTGGTTCTCTGCGTTTGGCCAGGTTAGCCCCGGGACTCAGGCCACTCTCGCTGCCAGCCGGCAACCATACGATGGCTGGAAGGTAGTTATTCATCCCGATCCGAGCGCTAGCGGCACCGCCGTCTTGACCGGTTTGCAATGCGGCTCTGATAAATCAGTTCGATTCTGCTATGTCAGCTGCGATTGGTCGCATCGGCTGGAGAGCGGCGCATCGCTGAAGGTCGATCTCGACCGACATCTCGACTACACGGGCTACATGGTCTTCCCAGGCCCAGGGTTGATGCGGCTGACTGCGTCGACAACCGATTCCGTTCTCGGAAGTGTCGTTATCGAGGTTCCCATGATCCCCGATGTCACCTACCCACCCACGGGACTGCCGGCGGGCGCAGTCGACTATGAGGGAATCTGGCTTGTTGGGACAGATGGAGAAGCGGCAGCTGTCTGTCGAGCCTCTGCGCGGCAACTTGGCTTTAAGGTGCCGTGTCCCTCGGTACTCCCGTGGGGTGCAACGCTCTGCTCGACCGTGTGCTCAAATGGTGGACGTTTCTTCATGCGGTCACAGTTCCCGGCGCCAGCCGACTACGTCGGCCAAGATGGCGTATTCGGACTGGGTACCTTGGCGATCGAGGGCTATCTCACGAACTCACGGACGATCGACTGCATGAAGATCAGCAACCAAGCTGCTTTTCACGACTATGCGCGTGGCGTCGTGGAGTATATAGCGCAATGCTCCGACGGCGCGGCTGCTTGGTGGAGCGAGGGTGCGTACACATATGCCGTGAAGGTGTCCGGGCTCGACTCGAGGAACCGCGGTCTTGCCAAGTACGTTGTTCACTCGCTTGAACTTATCGCGCCGATCGATTCTTAATCGCGATTTCCGCGACGTCTAGTCGCGGATAAGTTCCTCCATGCGCTCGGCCGCTTCCTTGCGCATCTAAGGGATCACGTGCGCATAGGTGTTCATGGTTAGCCCGATCTGAGAGTGACCCAGAACATCCATCACCACCCGCGGAGATACTCCTTGTACCAGCAGAAGCGTCGCGCAAGAGTGTCGCAAGTCATGAAAGCGGCGTTGCGCCAATCCGGTGCGGGCAAGGTGGCGATGAAATTGATGCGTCACCACGGTCCCGCCAATCCGGTGCGGGCAAGGTGGCGATGAAATTGATGCGTCACCACGGTCCCATCTAACGGTCGACCGGTTGGAGTGGTGAATACTAGATCCGACTCTTGCCATTTCTCGCGCACGGCGGCCTGCTCATCGAGTTGTCTGGCGCGGTGGGCGATGAGTTTTTCTGCAATCGACTTTGGGAGTGCAATGGTCCGTTTGCTTGTGGGGCACACTTATTCATCGGGTAGGTTGGCTACCCGGGTTCGCCTGGGCGCCGCGATAGGATCGCTGAGTCGCGATGCTCTTCGCCTTCCTGTACGCGTGCCTGCGGCTGATGCTGGACCTGGCTGACGTGCGGCTCCGTAGGGGAGGTGCGGAAGCTGAACTGCTCCTTCTGCGCCACGAGCTACGGGTGCTGCGACGCGAGGTCCGGCGACCACGGCTGAGGCCCTCCGATCGCGCGGTCATGGCCGCGTTCAGCAAACGCGTGGCCGGACAAGGCCTGGCCGGACTAGTTCGGCCCGAGACGGTTGTGGGCTGGCATCGGGAGCTGGTGCGGCGGAAGTGGGCGGCGTTCGGCCGGCGACCTCGTGTTGGCCGGCCACGAATCGATCCGGAGGTCCGCGAGCTGATCCTGCGGATGGCGAAGGAGAACTTTCGACGTGGGGCTGCGTTCGGATCCGAGGGGAGCTCCTGAAGCTGGGTCACCGGGTGTCGGCGACGGCGATCCGCCAGCTGCTCCGGCGGGAGCGGTTGGGGCCGGCGCCGCTGAGATCGAGGCTGAGCTGGAGGTCGTTCTTGAAGGCGCAGGCATCGACGATCGTGCTCAGCGACTTCTTCAGTGTGGACACGGTCTGGGAGTTGAGCGAGCGTGGCGCCGCGGCTCGATTCTTGATCCATGATCATGACGCCAAGTACTCGGGCAGCGCCGATGCAGTTTTCGCCGCGGAAGGCATCGCGGTGCTGAGAACGCCGATTGCGGCGCCGAGGGCGAATGCTCATATGGAAAGGCAGATCGGCTCAACGCGGCGCGAGTGCCTCGACTGGGTGCTGATCCTTGGTCGGCGGCATCTGGAGGGGGTGATGGCTGAGTGGATCAAGCACTACAACCAAGCGCGCCCGCACCGCGGTCTCGCCCTTCAGACCCCGAGCGCTCGATCGGATCCCGGCGCAAGGGCAGGCCCAGGTGTCTGCCACCAGAGGCTGGGTGGCTTGTTGCGAGATTATTCGCGAGCGCCCATGGCGGCCGCAGCATGAAGGGCCGCACAGGCCGAGTGACGCCGAGGGCCAAGAGCGAGACGGCGAAAGCATCAGCCAGAACCGAGTGGCTTCAGCTGCGTGCCAGTGTCAACTACATCGAACCGCCGGTCTGGCGTCGTCTGCAGATTCCCGGGTCGCTTACCCTGGGCGGCCTCCATCACGTGTTGCAGACCGCCTTCGGCTGGACGGATAGCCATCTGCACAGGTTCTCGCGCGGCCGGACTGAGCTAGGTGATGCCCTGTGGGCTCGGCAGGCTTTCGGTAGGAAAGCGGCTGAGCTCCTGTACGAATACGACTTCGGCGACAGCTGGGAAGTTCACATGGTTCTCGAAGACGTCCTGGGTTCGGCCGAAGGCGCCGGCCTCGCTTGTTTGGATGGCGAACGTGCGGGACCGCTGGATGATTGTGGCGGAGTTCCCGGCTATGAGAACTTGCTCGATGCTCTCGCGGACCCCCAGCATCCGGATCACGACGACCTCGTCGAGTGGTCAGGTGGTAACTACGACCCGGAGCAGTTCGACCGCGAGGCGATCAACCGAGCGCTGGCCGAACTGCGGCAACTGCGATAACCACGGATAGGCAAGCGCGCTGAACGCTGCCGTGATGGAACAACATATCCGCATCCGTAGCCTCGTACGAATAAGTGTGCCCTACACGTAGAGCCGCTTCACAAACACGGTGTCGACGCTAAAGAAATCGCTCAGCACGATCGCCCTGCGCTTGCAGAAACGCCTTCCAGGTCTGGCGCGATCTCAACGGTGCCGGCCCAACCTTGTCTTGCGCAGCAGCTTGCGTATCGCCGTCGCCGAAACCCTATGCCCAAGCTTGAGCAGCTCCCCACGAATACGAACGCAACCCCACCTCGGGTTGTCCTGTGGCCATCTGCAGAATCAGCGTCTGGATCCCGGGATCGAGACCCGGCCGACCCGGGGCCACGCCGCCGACCGAAGCCCGCCCACTTTCTCCTCACTAACTCGCGGTGCCAGCCAAGAACCGTCTCCGGTTGGACAAGCATCCCGACCTGCGCCGCACGGCTCATCCGCTGGCTCAGTGCCGCCATGATCGTCCGATCCGCGATGGTCAACTGAGGCCGCTTGGCCTTGGCGGCGCACGACGCGAAGTTGGTGCCGCAAGCAGAAGCAGGGGGCCGCCCCAGTGCGAACATTCAGCTCTCCCGACATCCAAAATGACCAACTGGTCTGCCTGGACGAATTTGTGTGCCCGACACTCTGGGGCGTCCAACTCCCACCCCTCCGAACTGTTTCGGATCACATTCGTGCGTGCCCAGCGGAATCTTGACCTACAACATACTTGACAAATCTATGACCTTGACTTAACGTTCCGGCCACTCAGGGGAACACATGCGGTCTAGGTCGGTGCTCCCGCCCTATCTTCAATTTCGCGGGCGATGTCTCAACGTTTGGGCTTGGTTGCTATCGCAGTTTTTGGAGTGGTTGAAAGGTGAAACTAGATTTCAGAATTGCCGGGCTTTCATCCGTTTTGGCGTTGATGCTCGTGCCGACATTGGTGAACTCCGCCTTGGCGGATCAGACAGCCCCAGTCGATTGCAGCGCGTCGTTTGACGTGTACAAGGTTTCCGTCGCGGTTCTTCAGGGATGCGGTTTTCGAACATTTCCCCTGCAAGCCACCCAGCCACTCTCTGACGGGGGCGCTGAATACGTATACATCGCGGACGGTCTCAAGACGGTCTACCCGGTTCCTCCGGCGGGCCTCGACTTGGCAAGCGCGACCGATGAACAGCTAAGCCTATACGGGCTTCCTGCACGCCCGTCAGATGCGCTGGCGTTGGCGGAATGGAGATCTGAGATGGGTCGATTGCATATCTTGCCACCCCCACCGTTTCTCGTTGAGATCCGTGCGAGGGCAGACATAACTGCAACCAACTGGTCCGGCTATGTAGCTCAGTCTGCATCCAGCACGGCATACACCCAGGCTGAAATCAAGTACAACGAGCCGCAGGCATTGAGCACTCCATGCGCAAATAATTCGGCGACTACTTTTGCTGGCTTGGGCGGCTTTTCGAACAAGTTGGCCCAGGATGGGACAGGAATTAACACGCCCGGCCTTGGGCAGCATCAAGCTTGGTCTGAGGTTCTTCCCGATCAGTCCGGAATACGCCCTCAGCAATTGTACGGCCATGCGGGGTATGCGTTCATTGCTGAAGTTAACCGACTCGGCAGCGGTGGAGGCTTTAACTTCTACATGCACGACACTTACTCGGGAAGCGGCGTGGTGTTCCAGGTCTCCTCAAACAACTACGATGGGAGGAACGCGGACTTTATTGTTGAACGCCCTTACTATGGAGGTTCTCCTCGGAATCTAACCAACTACTCGTACATAAACGTGCTGGACGCGTGGGTGAATGGTACTGCTCCATCTAACGGTGTAGGCAACTACACGCACAGTGCCGTCAACATGTACAACGGGCCGGACCTACTCGCTTACCCTGGTGCGCTGTCAAACTCGGGACAGACGTTTACTGACTACTACGTTGCTTGCAGTTGAGCTCGGACACTCCAAGTCGTCGGTCGACTTCTCTTGAAGGGCAACCACGCTAGCTGGCCTGGGCTAGTCGCGTTACCGGCCGCGAGCGTCCTTCTCTTCGCCTGTGCGAACTCAAGCGATGGGCAAGTCCTACGCGTACCTGGCACGCCGAGAGAGGCTATCGTGTCGTATTTCGGACCGAGTGCTGGAGCAGTCAGTCCATCTCCGATAACGACCGCGGTGACCGATTCGCAGATGGTGCGTCGACTTCAGAATGACGTGAATTCGCTGCCCCCGTTTCCGGGTGGACCCATATCATGTCCAGACGATGACGGCTCCTATTACCGCCTGGATTTTGCATACGCGGACGGACGTATCCGCGGATTCACACTCGAGGCTACCGGGTGTCGAGGTCTAAGGTTGGGACCGGCAAAGTCTCCAGACGCCATTGCTCTCAACAACGTGGACGTGTATGAGGCCCTTGCGAGCCTCCGGCATTAGAAGTTTGACCAGCCCTCGGAATCTGGTCCAATTCCTGGGAGAGTCTCGAACTGGCTGGACCAGTCGGCGGACACTGTGGGGTTCGAAAATTACGCCGAGCGTGACTCTGCCTTGCCAGGGGCTGAGCGCGTGATGCCGCCGGCCCGTTAGGATTTCGCGTCGGCGTGGTGGCTTCGCTGATCTATTCGTTCGTTCGTGTCCTGCTAGACGCGTTTGCGACCGGCCACGGCGATCAAGCCAGGCTCCAGGCGGAGGTGCTGGCGCTCCGACGCCAGGTTCAGGTTCTGGAGCGGCAGATCAAGCGGGTGCGCTGGACGCCGGCGATCGAATGGTCATGGCCGCGCTACGGGATCATCTCCCGCAATCGGCCTGGGCCGGATTGCTGGTGCGGCCTGAGACGGTGCTGGGCTGGCAGCGCGCGCTGGTGCGCCGGAAGTGGGCTGCCTACCGCGGCCGAGGCAGACCGCCCATCTCGGCTGAGTGCCGCGACCTGATCATCCGGATGGCGACGGAGAATCCAGGCTGGGGATACTTTCGGATTCGCGGCGAGCTGCTCAAGGTCGGACATACGGTGGCCGACTGCGTTCCGCCCTCGGTTGAAGAGCCTGGTGCGATTCGTACTTATGCGAAGACAGGTGCAACTTCGCTTATTGGCGTAAACTGCCTCTTTAGATGATCAGCCGGGTCGAGGCGGTGTGGCGGCATCTCCTCGTCTCCTCTCTAGATCGAGGAGAGCGCCGTTCGTCGATTACCAGCTTGAGCCGCGAGCTCGGCTTTCCCGTCTCCACGATTCATCAAGCGCTCGAGCGCCCACGGTCGATAGGCGCTCTCAAAGCCGGCTTCGACGGCATCCGAGTCGTGGATCCAAAGCGACTACAGCTCCTGTGGGCAGCACGTCGAGACCTCGTCCCAGACATTGTCTACGAGACCAGGGTTGCGCGACCCGTCCAGGACATTGAAGCTCGACTACCGATTTCGGCGATCCCGACCGCATACACGGCCTACGTGCGCTTAGAAGGAAGAAACGCTGTCGCCGACTACGAGGAGGTAGTCGTGTACGGGAGCGCTCGTGAGTTGCGCCGGCGGTTTCCTCCTACGAAAGGCAGGGCGAACCTCAAAGTCCTGGACCCCGACCCGCTATTGCCGCGATACGGCACCGTGGCTCCGCGATGTCAGATCTACGCCGATCTGTTCAACCTGCCCTCCTGGCAGGCGCAGCGATTCCTCCAAGCCCTGGATGCGAATTGGTTGCGCGATGTCGCCTGACCGACGTCGTCGACCACCAGTCGACCTTGTTGAGCAGGTGGTGCGGAGATTCGTCCGCGAGTACCCCAACGCCGTGCTTTTCGGCGGCTGGGCGACCTACCTGCGAACCGGTGTCGCCAAGAGCCATGACATCGACGTGATCGTTGATCATCCGACGTTGAATCGCCTGCGCTCTAAGCATGCGGTGTCGGAGAGCCGTCACATCAGCGGCAAGAAATTCGAGCTCAAGGTGGAAGGAGTCGGCGTCGATGTCTATCCCGTCTACCAGTCCAAGCTTGGCCGTGAGCTCCAGCTGCCAGTTGAGGCTCTCTTCGGCTGGTCAGAGAGGATCGGCCAGGTGAGGGTGCTGACCGTGGAGGCTCAATTCGCGGCCAAGATGGCAGCGCTTCTTGACCGGCCCGACACACTACCGGGCGAAAAGGACCGAAAAGAGATGTGGGCGCTGCTCAACGCCGGTTCGGGACTCGATTTCGCGATCGTGGGATCGCTCCTTCGCCAGGCCGGCAAGACCCAGGAACAGCAGATTGCGCTTCTGATGACGACATTTGACCGTATCGCTGAGCTGTCCGACCTGAGCAAGACGGATCGGTTGGTGTTACGCCGGCTCCGAAATCGCGGACTCGAAAGCGTGCGTGGTCGGGAACGCGGGACGAGAGAGTTGGAGCGGTAGGCACCTTACAGCAACGCCCGCGCTAAACGGTGTCATGTAGCGGCACTCAGCGGCATTGGGCGAATACGGATCGCGATTTCCGAACGGGCGGCACCGATCTGTTTAACCGCAAGGTTCAGGGTTCGAGTCCCTGTCCCGGAGCCAAATTTCGTATTTGAAATCGGGCTGGCGTCTGGGTCGGCAACGCCTGAACCGACAGCGGCACTAGAGCCAACGCGCCAGCGAGCACCAGGCAAGAGCTCTTCAGGCTTGGCCGGCGCATTGATCCACTTCCAGCGCGTCGCGAGTCTCGCAGTTGTCGGCCGGGCTTCGAGCGCCGGGCCGGGTAAAGGGCGTTTCAAGAATCGCAGGTTGCGCCGATCGACACAAGGAGCAAATGGCCGACGGAGGCGTGAGGGCTACCGTTGAGCTGAAGCATCAGAAACCACAGAATGCCTGCGCATGCCGGACGTCTCCGAGTCGAACAAGATCGTCGCCCGCAAGGTGGCCGACGCGTTCCGAATCTGCTAATCGTGCGCAAGCTGCGGGAGGCGGACCGGCTGCTCGGCGAACCGCGGAACCCTCCCTTCGGGTGGATCCGTTTTCGGGGTCCGGTCACGGCCTGATGCCACGGAGTCGGGCAACGGCAGTGGGACCTTCTGCGAACCTAGCGCTTGGCCAAATGCCGGATCACTGCTCGCAGCGTTAGAAGGGCGATAACGGCGACGATCTGTCCTCCGAGGATCGCGCGATTGATGTCGACGGCGGGCTGCCAGGCGACCTGATCTCCCTTGATCACGAAAGCGCCGACCGGCCGGGCGTTAAGCCCGAAGCCGCCGCCGGACCCCTGGCCCTGGCCGCCGGGTGCCTCACCGCCGCCGGCCCCAGCGCCACCGGAGATCCCAGCCGCCATGATGACGGTCACGCCGTTTTTCTCGTACGGCTCACTGAAGACCCGTTTGACGGTCATCGCGTCTCGTGCCTGCGCCAAGGCCTCGTCTACATTCATCTCATTGACCTCCTTCGGCTGCCCGGACTGCTGGTCATCTTGAACCCGCTGGTCTACCGGATCTTGGCGATCGCAGCGTCGGGTGACCTACCTCTAGGGAGCCGTTGCTCTGGTCGCTTTAGGAATGAAGCTGATGCTGCCGGCGCTGGGGAAGAACGTGCTCTCGTGGCCGTCGTCCCACTTGATGCGGTAGTGAATGGTTTCACCGGTGCCAAGCACCTCCAGGATCACACCCTCACGCGCTGAGCGCCCCGTCCGCTCAGACTCGACGACCACGCGATCTCCGACATTACCGTGTGCCATCTTTAGGCCTCCCAGATTTCTGTCGATCGCTACCCAACAGCATGCGCGCGGAACGGCTCTGGGATCAAGCGCTTCACGCCCGGGTCCGCGCCATTCGGCTATCAATCGGACTGACTGCGCGATGTACTCGAGGTGTGCGATCCTCGGTGTCAGAGGGGTATAGCCTCGCTGATCGCGCGGTGATTCTCAGCGCCGCGCAGCCCTTCTGCGGTGACCACGTGAACCGGTCTTCCGATCAGTTCGGACACTTCGTCAAGGAAACCACCAAGGGCGAGGATCGACCGCCCAGACTCGACCTCGACGAGGAAGTCAACGTCGCTGTCGGCCCTGGCGTCGCCCCGGGCGACGGAGCCGAACACGCGGACATGCCCAATGCCTCGCCGGCGAGCAATGGCATTGATCTCCGGTTTGAACCTCCGAAGTTCCTGCAGGGTCATCTTGCCGTGATTTTGACACCCCAGCCGCGACCCCGAAGACAGGATCGTCGTACAGCAACGCCCATGGCAAACCATGGCATTCGGCGGCACTCAGCGACACTGGGCGAATTCGAGAGCCAGGTTCTGAACGGGCGGCACCGATCTGCTAACCGCAAGGTTCAGGGTTCGAATCCCTGTCCCGGAGCCAACTTTCGTGTGCAAGTCGACCGACAGGGCCCAAAAGGCCATCGGCTGTTGCGTTACACACTTTCGGCTGATTCGTTCAAAGGCGCCGGATATCGCGAGCCAGGAGCTAGCGATTTCCGCGATAGCAAATAGGCATTTCTTGGGTTAGTGCCCAGCCGTCACTTCTTTGCGCATCGCTTCCCACGCCTCTCGTGCGTCCTGGACCGAGCCGGCGTCTTCGATCGTAGAGATGTCTCCTGGGTCCTTGTCGAGAGTGACTGCCTTCAATACCCGCCGCATGA
>WNFU01011617.1_pt1 | contig 19776 bp, 19 predicted proteins | sample 5400121 | NCBI WGS metagenome assembly WNFU01 (sample SAMN13153360, study PRJNA577476) | soil metagenome | isolation source: 100 cm soil or saprolite under grassland replicate 1 | place: USA:California | collected 2016-06-15 | reverse complement strand
ACGCGGTCCCTGGCGATCTTCCTGGCGGTCGTAGTCGCGATCGGTGCCGTCTTCGGCCAGCTCTGGGCGGGCGTTGGCGTTGCGCTCTTCGTCCTTGCGCTGGTTGCGATCGAAGCAAAGCCGTCGTGGAAGCGGATCTTCAACACCGCGCGAACCGGCGGCGACACCGATGGCATCTTCAAACGCGCGTACCATCGCACTGCGGGAACGTCGGGCCCGCCACGACCGTAGCGCGACGTAACACGTGCGCCTAGTGGCCGTCCCGGCCACGTCCTAGACAACAGGAAGGAGTTACAGATCATGCCTGTCTACACGGGCGACCCGTTCGCGTGCGAATCCCGGCGGCCTGGCTCCGTGTGATTGAGGACAGATCGAATATCAGGGGGCCAGCGCGCGCAAGCGGAAACGCTCGGGAACGTTCGCCGCAGGGCTTCCCGGGCCAGACCCCCTGTCGCGCCGGCCCCCGCAGAGAAGATCACCGCGCCTAGGTGCATCCAAACGTGAACGACTGGGCCTGAGTCATCTGAGCCGGATGAGTACGAGGCTTTTCTTGCCCGCGAACCCCAGGTTGGCGTCGGGCTGGACCTGGCCACATTCTTGACTGAATACGCCGCAGGCAGTCTGAACAACGCAGGCCCTGAGGTTGCGCGGCTCCGCCATCGCCTTGCGAAAGTCCTCCGGGAAATGCGGGCGGCCAGATGCGGCGGGGTGCCCTATGCGCCACCGCAGGGCAGAATGGTTTAGCAGTGACGTGCATCGAGGAGGCGGGGTCGAAGTGAAGGTCGTCGGGGTCATCTCCTGCATCGTCGCGACACTCGTGGCGGTGCCGGCAGCCTCCGGTGCGGCCCCGCGCGACGACACGGCCTGGCTTCAGGCTCAGCTCGATGCCGGCGGCTCCGTCTTCGTGCCGAAGCTTCCGAACGGTGAGTGTTACGCCACCCGTGGGCTCTGGGTCTCGCGGGACGGGACGTCGATCAGCTCGGACGGCGCGTGCCTGGTCGCGCTCGGGCCCGGTGAGGCGCGTATGCACGGCGCGAATGGCAAGCCCATACGAGCGACGTCCGTGTTCCACATCGACCATTCGAACGTCCGCACGCCGCTGCCCGTTCGCATCACCATCACCGGCCTTCGCATCGTCGTGCCGGCCGTGGCGCACGTCTCGGGGGTCCGCGTTTTCGGTCACGAGGTGACGCTCAATCACCTGACGATCACGGGATCGCCGCTCACTGATGTCGTCATCGGCGCCGGCACGAAGGGTCAGGGCGGAATGACGGCACGGGTAGAGGTGCGGGACTGCACGCTTGCGGGCGGGCAGCGCGACGTCATCACCGCCTTCGGGCCGATCGGCCTCCGCGTCGAAGGGAACACGCTGTCGGGTGCACGCGGCGCGAAACGGGCAGACGCCGCTGCCGGCCTCCATGTCCGCGCTGCCGATCGTGGGCAGCCGACGCTCGACGTCCGTGTCGCCCGAAACCGGATTGCCGACAACGCAGGGCCCGGCATCCTGTTCGATCTCGCGCCGACGAACGGTGCGCCGGTGTTTGCCTCGGGGATCGAGGTGAGTGGCAACGAGGTGCTCCGCAACGGACGGACGGCACCGACCACCAGACGCGGCGGGATCGTGCTCGCCGGCGGTCAGAGGGACGGCAAGGGCGGGCTCGTCCTCGCCGACAACATCGTCCGAGGCAATCGCGGGCCGGGTGTCCTCGGGCGGAAGTTGAGACTGCTGGTCAAAGCGGAGCGGAATGACCTGCGCGGGAACGCCGGGGGTCCGACGAGGGGTCTCCGCGCAATCACCGGCGGAAGCGGATCGGTACAGAGTGAGTCCTCGCGCCCACCCGTCGCCGCCACGGGGACGCCGCGCGACGACACCGGCTGGCTCCAGGCCCGGCTCGACCGGACGGGAGGCACCATCTTCCTGCCGAGGCTGCCGAACGGCGAGTGTTACGCGACACGCGGGCTCTGGGTCTCGCACGACGACACGACGATCACGTCGGACGGCGCCTGCATCGTGTCGCTCGGCCTCGGCGCCGTGCGGCTGAGGTCGTACGACGGCGATCCGATCGCGTCGAGTGCGGTCTTCTTCGTCAACCGCTCGCGCATGTCGACGCCGGCGCCTGTCGGTGTGACGATCAGCAACCTCCGGATCATCGTGCCCGGCGGCCAGGGGATGTACGGCGTCGCGATCTTCGGGCACGGCACGACGCTCAGCCGGCTCGACATCGGCGGCTCGCCAAAGGACGACGTGCTCATCAGCGGTCGCGCGAACGGCAACTCCTATGTCGGACGCGTCGCGATTCTGGACTCGACGCTCAGCGGGGCTCAGCGCAACGCGATCTCCGCGGTCAGCGTCATCGACCTTCGAATCGAGGGCAACACGATCCAGGGCGTACGCGATGCTCCGCCGGGCCAACCGGCTGCGGGCATCGACCTCGAGCCGGACGATCGCGGCCAGCCGGCGTTCGGGGTCCGCATCGCGCGCAACACGATTCAGGACAACGCCGGTCCCGGCATTCTCCTCGAGCTCGAGTCGAACGACGGTCCCGCGGTCCTCGCCACAGACATCGAGATCATCGACAACACGATCGTGCGTAACGCGCTCAAGCCCTCACCGCCCAAGCGCGCGGGCGTCGTGCTGGCCGGAGGGCAGGATGGAGTCCTCGGCACGCTGGTTCTCAGGCGGAACCTGATCCGGGGAAACGGCGGCCCCGGCATCCTGGGGAGCAGGCTGCGACTCGTGATCGAGGCCGCTGACAACGACCTCGGCGGCAACACCGGCGGCCCGAGCGTCGGGCTGTACTAGTCGCGTCCGGCTCGATCCAGCTTGGCGAGGCGGGCGATGTTCTCTGCCTCGTCCGGATCCGGCGCTTCGACAGCGAGCCACGCGTCGAGGATCTCCTTCGCAGTCTCCGGCGTCGTTCGTTTCAGACTCATGACCAGCACGTTTGCGTCATTCCAACGGCGGGCGCCTGCCGCGATCCATGGCTCCCACGCGAGAGCGGCGCGCGCACCAGGCACCTTGTTCGCGGCCATCGAAGTGCCCGTGCCGGTCCAGCAAAAGAGCATTCCCTGGTCCGCTTCCCCCGAGGCGACCGCCTCCGCTACGCGTCGGGCTACGTCAGGCCAATCCGAGCGGTCGAGCACCGTCACGTCGTGGCCGCGAGACCGGAGCTCGTCGACGACCACGTCCGCCACCGGGCCTTCGTCATCCGCGCCCACGACGATCTTCATCGTTGCGAAGCTTGCCCGATCGGCAGCCGGGTTAGGCTCATTTCGTGCGGGTCTACCTTGCGGGTCCTCTGTTCACGCCGTACGGGGGCTCGTTCATCGAATGGCGGGACTAGGCGCGCCGGTCCTTACCAGAGCGGCGCTCTTGACCGGAACGACGATCGTTCCCGGAGCGTCGTTCCCCCTCTTTCGGCGGCTCGCCACCCTGGCGGCGATCGCCGCTCGAACGCCTGTCATCGTCGCTTCTTCGGTCGCCGCCTGACCGCCTCTCCGCCACAAACGTATTGAAGGACTCGATGCGCGCCACGTCAACCGGACTGACCTAGGCTTCGTCTAATCCTTGCAACGATAGGAGGCGGCGACGAGCGAGCTCGAGAGGCCCGAGGGAAGGTCCCTACGACCCGTGAGGGCGGCTCTGCTCGCGCTCGGCATCGTCAGCCTGCTGGCCCTCGTCGCCCTCGCTGCGCGCGGCGGCCACCCGAACGGGCACGGTCGGGCTTCGGACCGGGAGGTGCCTGCCTCGCTGCAGGACAGCCTGGTGACGCTGATCGCGATCGTGTACGTCCTCATCGTCGTCGGCCTGATCTACGCATTCGTCCGTTACCGCGGGGACTGGGTGCCGCCGAGGTCCCGCTGGCTCCTCAACTTCCTCATGATGCTCGTCCTCATGGCCGTAATCGTGCCCCTCGGCTACCAGGTGATCGTGCACCACGGTCTCTCGGAGAAAGCGAAAAAGGCACAGCAGCAGAGCCTGCAGCAGGCGAACGCGCGCAGGCGGGCACTGGGCAAGTTGCCGAGGCCCATCCCCGGCGGCCGGCCCGCCGAGTTCAACTGGTCGCTGGCGCTGGCTGTCGGTGGGCTCCTCGTCATCGGCGGGGCCGTGCTCGTCCTGCGCAGACGTCCGCTGCCACCTGCGGCCCATGGACTTTCCGTCGCGGAGGAGTTGTCACTCGTCGCCGCCGCGAGCATCGACGACCTCCGGCGCGAGCCGGATGCGCGCAAAGCCGTCATTGCGGCCTACGCGAACATGGAGCGCGTCCTTGCCGCCCACGGGCTACCGCGGCGACGCGCGGAGGCGCCCTTCGAGTATCTCGCCCGCGTCCTGCGCCAGCTGGAGGTGCGCGAGGACGCCGTCCGCGGGCTCACGGAGCTCTTCGAGCGCGCGAAGTTCAGCACGCACGAGATCGACACGGTGATGAAGGAGGAGGCAATCGCCGCCTTCGCGGCCCTACGCGACGATCTGCGGGCCGACGAGCCGGTGGCAGCGTGAGGCGCATCGTCATACAGGCGGTCAAGGTCGGGCTTGCCGCCAGCGCAGCCCTCGGGATCCTTGCCTTCACGAGCTCTGGGCTTCACGACGTCCTGCTCGACGCGTATCTCCTTGCGCTGGGAGGCGTGCTCTTGCTCGCGCTCGTCCGCACGACACGCGCGAAGGCGCCCGCAAGCGGACTCTCGGAGCTCGAACGTGCGCTCGACAGGATGAAGACGATCCCGAGGGACTCGGGGGAGCTTGCACTCGTGCGTGACCTCGAGCTGTCGACCATGAGCGCCTTCCATCTGCATGTCCGCGTGCGTCCAGTCCTCCGTGAGATCGCGGCGCACCGGCTGCGCAAACGGTTCGGCGTCGAGCTCGAGTCGGAGCCCGAGCGGGCTCGCGAGCTGATCGGCACAGCGGCGTGGGAGCTGGTGCGCCCGCATCGCCCGCCTCCCGCCGACCGGCTGGCCCACGGACCGCCGCTGTCGCACCTGCGCGCGGTCGTCGACGAACTTGAGAGAGTCTGAAGAATGCTGAGCGTTGCAGAGGTCGCCGAGCGCTCCGACCGGATCATTGGCGAGATCGAACGTGCCGTCGTCGGCAAGCGCGAGGCGCTCGAGCTCGTGCTGCTCGGTTTCCTTGCGGACGGCCATGTGCTGATCGAGGACTTTCCGGGATTGGCGAAGACCTTGATCGCGCGCTCGTTCGCACAGGTGTGCGACATGGAGTTCTCGCGGATTCAGTTCACTCCCGACCTGATGCCCTCAGACGTGACCGGCTCGTCGGTGTACAACCAGCGCACCGCCGACTTCGAGTTCCGGCCGGGACCGATCTTTACGAATCTCCTCCTCGGCGACGAGATCAACCGGGCACCGCCCAAGACGCAGGCTGCACTGCTCGAGGCCATGCAGGAACGCCAGGTCACGATCGAGGGGCGGAGCAACCAGCTCGAGCGGCCCTTCCTGGTGATCGCGACCCAGAACCCGATCGAGTACGAAGGCACGTACCCGTTGCCGGAGGCGCAGCTCGACCGGTTCGTGCTCCGGCTCGGGATCGGGTATCCCGACAGGGATGATGAACGGACGCTCCTCGAGCGGAGGCTCGAGCGTGCCGAAGACGAGGTCGGCCTCGATGTAGTCACGGACCGAGCGGGGCTCGTAGAGATGCAACAGGCCGTCGAGCAGGTCCACGTCGTGGAGGCCGTCAGCTCCTACATCGTCGACCTCGTTGCGTCCACCCGCGCGAGCCAGCGGGTCCAGGTCGGTGCGAGCCCACGCGGATCGCTCGCGTTGCTGAAGCTCTCCCGCTGCAAAGCGGCGTTGCAAGGGCGCGACTACGTCACGCCCGAGGACGTCAAGGCCGTGGCCGTCCCCGCCCTCTCGCACCGGTTGATGCTGAGGCCCGAGCTCTGGGTTCAGCGAATCCAGCCGGAGGATGTCGTCCGCGAATCACTGGACACGGTCCCGACCCCGGCGGCGGAGGATCTCGCGGCGCGGCCGGGATGACGCGATCGGCCTCACCGAAGCTGGGCGCTTATGTGGGGCTCGCTGCGCTCGGGCTGCTCGCCGCGCTCGCAACACGCCGGCCCGAGCTGGTTGCGCTCGCAGCTCCCTTCGCGCTGGTCGCCGCGGTCGGGCTCCTCTCACTTCGCCGGCCGGAGATCTCGGTAGAAACGACCGTCGAGCGCGAGCGGGCCCTCGAGGGGGACGAGGTGGAGGTCCGGATCGCGCTGGAGGCAGCCGCAGGAGCCGAGCGGGTGGAGGTGCTGCTCGAGCTCCCCCGCGAGCTGACGGTCGAGGGAGGCCACAATCCCCGGGTTCTCCATCTCGCCGACGGAGAGCGGCGCGAGCTCTCCTATCGCCTCGGCTGTAACCGGTGGGGTGGGTTCCGCATCGGGCGTGTCTACCTGAGGGCGCACGACGCGTTCGGGCTCTTCCGGCACGAGACGGTCGTGGACCGCCGCCAACCGCTCAAGGTCTACCCGACGGAAGAAGCCTTGAGGAACCTCCTTCGCCCGCTCGAGACACAGGTGTCCGCGGGCAACCACGTGGCGCGGCAGAAGGGGACGGGGATCGAGTTCGCCGACCTTCGGCCCTTCGTCGCGGGCGACCGTGTCCGGCACGTCAACTGGCGAGCGAGCGCACGCCGCGGTGAGCTGTGGGTGAACGAGCACCATGCGGAGCGGAACGCGGACGTCGTCATCTTCCTGGACTCTTTCGCGGAAGCCCGCCGCGGAGGACACAGCACGCTCGATCCAGCGCTACGCGCGGCGGCGAGTCTCGCCGCTCGGTATCTGCGTCAGAAGGACCGCGTCGGGTTCGTCACCTTCGGAGGCATGCTCAACTGGTTGCTTCCTGGGACGGGCACCGCCCAGCTCTACCGGATTGTCGACGCGATGCTCGACACACAGATCATCCTGAACCACGCCTGGAAGGACCTCGACGTGATTCCGCGGCGCACGCTGCCGCCGCAGGCTCTCGTCCTCGCGCTAACACCGCTGCTGGATGACCGCGCGGCGAATGCGCTGCTCGACCTTCGCGGGCGCGGCTTCGATCTGGTCGTGATCGAGGTCTCGCCCGACGCGTTCGTCCGGCCGCCGCGCGAAGACGTGCAAGAGCTGGGCCACCGGCTGTGGCGTTTGCGCCGGGATGCGGTGCGGGGGCAGTTCGAGCGTGCAGGCGTAGCCGTCGCGATCTGGGGCGAGGAGTCCACGCTTGCCGCGGCACTGGAGGAGGTGAGCGCATACCGGCGGCACGCCAGATTGGTCCGCGTCTAGCCACCGCGCTGTGGGCGCTTGCCCTGCTCAGCGGCGTGCTCGCGTACTCGGCAACGGCAAGCGATCGGCTCCCGCAGGTCGTCGCGGGGGTCGGCGCAGCGGGTTGGGCCGTCACTGCGCTGGCGCTTGCAGGGCGCTGGCCCTCGCTGCTCCCGTGGGGCGTCGTCGGAGTGGGCGCGGGCTACTCGGTCTACCTCGGACTGCGCGAGGGGACCGTCGACCCTTGGGCACCAATCGTCGCCGCCGCTCTCTTCGCGGCCGCGGAGCTCGCGTTCTGGTCCGTCGAGCCGCGCGTGGGATGGCGCGAGCCGACTGTGCTCGTGCGCCAGATCATCTTCATCGGTGCGGGCGCGTTGGGCACGGCCCTCGTGGGAGCTCTCCTGCTCGTTCTCGTCGCGGGCACGAGCGGCGGTCTCGGATTCGAAGCCATCGGCGTGGGCGCCGCGGTGATAACGCTCGCGATCGTGGCGGCTCTCACCGCGCGGTCGCGCGAGCCTCAGGCTTCCCCGAGCGCATCGGCGAGCAGGCCGCAGGCGTAGGCGCGCCAGGCGAGGTCTGGGTCGGCGAGCTTCTCGACGAGCTCCGGGTCTGCATCGAGCAAGCCGATCGCCCCCATGAGCGCCTCACGCCGAACGGGGGAGTCGAGGTCGGCCGCGAGCTCGAGCACCGCGGGGTCGTCCAGTGTCGGTTCACGATGCAGGTCACCACCGGCAGCGAAGACGAAGAGAGCGCGCCTCAGGGCGGCGTTGCGATCCTCCTCTGCTAGCGGGACCTGCTGTCCCGCGACGTACGCGAGGACGACGACGCCGACCTCGCTAGTCGTTCGGGCACTCGCCTTCGCAGCAGCCGAGCTTGAAAAGGCAGCGCGAACACTGCCAAGTGCTATGACGCCATTCCATCTCTGCGCAGCAGCGGAGGCAGAGCTCGATGACCTTCGCGATCACGTCTGAACTGTACGGGGCGGTCGCGACGTCAAACGGCGTGCTCGTCCGCAACGGCGAGTGCCTCGTCGAGCACCGAGATGCCCTCCTCGATCTCCTCGCGCGTGATCGTCAGCGGTGGGCAGACCATGATCACGTTCCAGTGCGTCATGAGATAGAGACCTCGCTCCAGGGCTGCCTTCGAGACCCGGGCGACGGGGGCGAAGGCCTCGCCACTCGCGTTGAAGGGGACGAGCGGCTCGCGCGTCTCGCGGTTCTTGACGAGCTCGATGCCCCAGAGGCACCCGAGGCCGCGCAGCTGGCCGATGGAGGCATGGCGCTCCTCGAGGCCGCGCAGCTGCTCGGCAAAGACGCCGCCCATCTCGGCCGCGTTCTCGACGATGCCTTCCTCCTTGAAGGCCTCGATCGAAGCGACCGCCGACGCGCAGGCCAGCGGGTGGCCCGAGTAGGTGAGCCCGCCGGCAAAATACTTGTCCCGCACCCACTTTGCGATGGGCTCGCGGACGACCATTGCGCCGAGCGGGACGTAGCCGGAGTTGATCCCCTTGGCGACCGTGAGGATGTCCGGCACGACGTCCCAGTTCTCGACGCCGAACCATTTGCCCGTGCGGCCGAAGCCGGCCATCACCTCGTCTGTGATCAGCAGGATCCCGTGCCGGTCGCAGACCTCGCGGATCGACTGCAGGTAGCCGTCCGGCGGGACGATGACGCCGTTCGTGCCGGTGACCGTCTCGAGGATCACTGCGGCAACTGTGTGCGCGCCCTCGTACTGGAGGATCTCCTCGAGGTGCGGCGCCCCTGTGCAGACAGGGCAAGGGGCGGGATGGCCGGCGGGACACCGGTACGTGTAGGGGTCAAACATGCGGACGACACCAGGGATGCCGGGTTCCGCCGGCCACCGGCGTGGGTCGCCGGTGAGCGTGATTGCACCGCTGGTCGCACCGTGGTAGGAGCGGTAGCGCGCGATCACCTTCTGTCGGCCCGTGTACCAGCGGGCGAGCTTGATCGCGTTCTCGTTCGCCTCGGCGCCACCGTTCGTGAAGAAGGACATGACCTTCGGGTGCTGGTGGCCGATCGAGACGTTGACCAGCTGGGAGGCGAAGTCGAGGTACCTCTTCCCGTCGTAGTCCCAGAAGTGGCGGCCTTCGGCGCCCGCGACCGGGATCGGGTCGAGCGCGTCCTGCACCGACCACGAGTGGAGGACGTATTGCTTCGCGTCCGAGACGACCTGACGGCCGAGTTCGCTGTTCGTTTCGAGCGTCGCCATCGCGTCGGATCGTAACCCGCGCTACCCTGGGCGGGTCGTGCGAGGAGGATCGAGATGACCGAGCTTGCAACTCCAGCCGTTGAGCGGAAACAGGACGTCGAGCGCATCAGCCACTGGATCGGTGGCCGCTCCGTCGAGGGGCAGTCAGGTCGGAGCGGGCCGGTCTACAACCCTGCTCTGGGGCGCCAGACGGGCGCCGTCGACTTCGCGACGCCTGACGAGGTGGACGCCGCGGTGCAGGCGGCCAAGGAGGCGTTTCCGTCCTGGCGCGCGGTCTCGTTGTCGAGGCGTACCTCGATCTTCTTCCGGATTCACGACCTCGTCGACCAGCACCGCGAAGACATTGCACGCTTCCTGACTGCCGAGCACGGCAAGGTGCTCTCCGACGCGATGGGGGAGGTTGCGCGCGGGCTCGAGGTGATCGAGTACTGCTGCGGGATCCCCGAGCTGATGAAGGGCGGCTTCTCCGAGCAGGCTTCGACGGGCATCGACGTCTACTCGATCCGGCAGCCGCTTGGCGTCGTCGCCGGGATCACACCCTTCAACTTCCCTGCGATGGTGCCCATGTGGATGTGGGCGCCCGCGCTCGCGTGCGGGAACACGTTCGTGCTCAAGCCCTCCGAGAAGGACCCGTCGGCCTCGCTCTACGTGGCCGAGCTGCTGCAAGAAGCCGGTGTGCCGGACGGTGTCTTCAATGTCGTCCACGGCGACAAGGTCGCGGTGGATGCCGTCCTCGAACATCCGGACATCGCTGCGGTCTCGTTCGTCGGCTCGACGCCGATCGCACGCTACGTCTACGAGACGGGAACGAACCACGGCAAACGCGTGCAGGCGCTCGGCGGTGCGAAGAACCACATGATCGTCCTGCCGGACGCTGACATCGAGATGGCGGCGGACGCGGCGGTGTCCGCCGCGTACGGCTCCGCCGGCGAGCGCTGCATGGCGATCTCTCAGGTCGTCGCCGTGGGGGATGCGGGCGACAGGCTCGTCGCGGCGATCCAGGAGCGCCTCCCGAAGATCAAGGTCGGCGACGGGATGGAGCCGGACGTCGAGATGGGCCCACTCGTGACACGTGAGCATCGCGACAGGGTCGCGTCCTACATCGAGGGCGCGCGGTCGCAGGGTGCCGATGTCGTTGCCGACGGCCGGGAGTCCGCTCCCGACGGCGACGGTTTCTTCCTCGGCGTGTCACTGCTCGACAAGGTGACGCCCGAGATGGACGCCTACAAGGACGAGATCTTCGGGCCAGTTCGACGTGCAGGTCGGGATGGTCGGAATCAACGTGCCGATCCCGGTGCCGGTCGCGTACTACTCCTTCGGCGGGTGGAAGAACTCCCTCTTCGGCGACACGCACATCTACGGGCCGGAAGGGATCAACTTCTACACGCGCGGGAAGGTCGTCACGTCGCGCTGGCCGGACCCGGCTACGTCCAAGGTCGACTTGGGCTTCCCGCAGACGCGCTAGCCCAGGCCCGAGGCGGACCGCGCTCGCGCCACTGCCCCAGGGTTCGCGGAACTTTGCTTGGGACGCGGCCCATCGGGCCGCGTCCCAAGAGCGAAGCCCCTAGCACCGTCGCCCCCCGAAGGCGCCTGGGACGCTGTTGGACAGAGTGTCGCGCGAGGTACGTCGTCGAACGGTTCTTCGACAAGATCAGCGACGAGGAGATGCTCGCCGCGGCCTCGCGCTCGGACCAGATGATCCAGGAGCGGTTCCCGGAGATCACCTGGGATCACAGCCACATCTGCGTCGACGACGCCGGCGCGATCACGAGCTTTTGCGTCTACGAGGCCCCCGACCAGGAGATGGTCCGCGAGCACGCACAGGCTTTCGGGAGCCACACGATCTCGCGGATATACGAGGTCGCCGACGAGGTGACCCCCGCCGAGGTTCGCCGGCGGACGGCCGTTACGTCGTAGCGGCGGGCACGTCGATGAAGGAGTGGCTCAGCCGCTGGAAGGCGACGGCACGCCTCACCGTCAGCCGTCGCTTCAACTCGGCATCGTCCGGCCCGACGAGCTGCAGCGTCTTCGTGTACATCATCACCGCCTGCTCGTAGGCCTGCTGCTCCGCGGCGGTAGCGGCCGCCCTGCTCGCCACCTCAACGGCGCGCTGTGTGTCTCCTCCGGCAGCACCTTCGAGGAGATGCATCGCGATCGCGGCAAGCTGTGGGCCGTCGCCCACGCCGTACCGGCTCTCGAGCGCGCCTGCCGCGAGCCGGTGGAACCTGGCCCGCCGTGTGCGGCTGAGTCCGAGGTACACGGTGTCGCGCGTCAGCGAGTGCACGAAGGCGTAGAGCGAGGGCCCGAGCTCCTCGACGAGCCCTGCCTCGGCAGCTTCGTCCAGATGATCGGCAGCGGCATCCTCGTCCACTCGGGCGACCTCGGCGAGGAGATCGACCGGAAACGGATCACCGAGGACGGACGCGGTCGAGACGATCTCCGCACAGGCCGGCGGTAGACGCGCGACGCGCGCGGCGACGACCTCACGTACCGCGTCGGGAATCTCGCCGCCGTCGCCTTCCAGCAAGTGGCGGGCTAGCTCGCGGACGAAGAACGGGTTCCCGTCCGTGCGGCCGTGGATCGCGCCGGCTTGCTCCGCCGCCGGTCCGGTCTCGATGCTTGCGACGAGGAGCGAGCGGACGTCTTCCTCGGGCAATCCCTCCAAGCGGAGGCGGGTGACGTCGCAGTGCCGTCGCACGCCGGCCACGGCCTCGCGGAGTTGCGGATCGGCCGCTCCAGTCTCGCGGTACGCGGCCAGGATGGCGAGTCGTCCGGCGAACGCCGTTCGGACGAGCTGCCCGAGCAGCGCGAGCGTGCCGCGATCGCTCCAGTGGAGGTCATCGACGACGAACAGGACCGGGCGTGCGGCGGCAAGCTCTCCGAGTCGCTCCTCGACGGTGGTGACGGCCTCGGCGCCCTGCAGCGGCGACCGCAGGGCCTCGGCGAACGGCTCATACGGTCGAAGCGGGGTCTCGAGGCAGGCGCCGTAGAGGACAGGAGCTCCGGCTTCGTGCACCTCGCGTGCGAAACGCGCTGCGAGTCGCGTCTTGCCGATGCCCGGCTCGCCGGCGAGCAGGGCCAGCTGGGCTCGCCCCTTCCCGATCGCCACGCGGGACCACAGCGCGCGCAGGTAGCGCAGCTCCGCCTCGCGGCCGACGAAGGGATCCCGGTCGGCCCGCCGGAGCGGCGCGGGCAATTCTCGGTCCTCGGTGCCCGTGCCTCGGCGGATCTCCTCGGCGATTCGCTCGGTCTCGGCCGACGGGCCGATGCGGAGCGTCGCGAGCATGCGCGTACGAAAGGTTGCGTGGGCAGCGAGGGCTGCGGGCGCCTCCCCCGACTGGGCCAGGCGGCGAAGCAGGGCGCGGTGGACGTGCTCCGATAGTGGATCGAGCTCTGCCTGCTGCCGAGTGAGCGCCAGAGCGCGCACGTGTTCGCCCTCGGCCTCCGCCTCCCGGGCTGCCTCGTTGAGCCATTCCACCCGGCGTCGTCGAAGCTCGTCCCGTGCCTCGATCGCCCAGTCCTCGTCGAGGCCGGGAAGGAGCTCCGCGTCTGCGCGAGCAAGGAGATCGGGATCCCGCGCGTCGACCCAGACCGTCTCGCCGTTCGCGAGCCCGATTCGGTCCCGACCGCGGATGGAGGCCGGGATTGAGCGCTAGCCAGGCGAAGAGTTCGGCGGGGCGTCCCGGCGGTAGGGCCCGCCGCTCGCCCTCCACCTCGACAGTCAGCTCCCCCAGCAGGCGAACGCGCACCATCTGCGGGCCAGCGTACCCCTCTGACGCTTGTTTGACGGCGCCCATGACGGTCGTTTGACGGCCCGAGGCAGACGATCTCCGTGGTTGGCAATCAAACAGGAGGTGCACGTGCAGACGTACGTGATTTTCAGGCGAAAGGGCTGGAAGACGGCCGAGGACCTGGAGGAGGCGGCCGCTCGTTCGACCGCCGAGGGTGAGCGGATGGCCGATGACGTCCGCTGGATCCGGAGCTACGTGCTCGAGGAGCAGGACGGCGAGGTAGGAACGGTTTGCATCTACCAGGGCACGAGCCCAGAGGCGATTCGGCGACACGCCCAGAAGGCGGACCTACCGGCGGACGAGATCATCGAGGTTGCAGACACGGTGCTCGTGCGTCCGGATCCCGTCCCGGTCAAGAACTGATTCGAGAGGAGAGGGAGTCCATGAAACGAAGGCGCACGCTGCTTCTGCTTCTGCTTGGGGTGGCGATCCTCGTCCCCGCGGGAATCGCGTTCGCGGACAGCCGAGGTTCGCTCGACAGCTCGGTGCCGGCGACGGCGCGTTTCCACGATCTCGACGTCGCGAAGGCGGCCGGGTACAGCGTCACCGTCGAGGACCTCGCCAAGAAGACCTGCATCGCCCAGGAAGGCGCCGGTGGGATGGGCGTCCACATGCTGAATCCGGACCTGCTGGACGAGAACATCGACGCCGAGCACCCGGAACTGCTCGTCTACGAGCCGACGGACAACGGGGGCATGAAGCTCGTTGCCCTGGAGTACCTCGTGTTTGTGGCAGCGTGGGAGGGCGAGCACGGTGCCGGCGCGGCGCCACCGTCGCTCTTCGGCCAGACGTTCATGCTCACGCCTGCCGGGAATCGCTACGGCCTCCCGGCGTTCTACGCGCTGCACTCGTGGATCTGGAAGCCGAACCCCAGTGGTCTCTTCCAGCCCTATAACCCGCGGGTCATCTGTCCCTAACGGCAAGCCGGGCGGCCGCCGAAGCGGCGGCCGCCCGCTGTTTCTCTAGGCCGCCGCGACGGCGGCTGCCGGCTTCAGTTCCTCGCCGAACTTCGCGCGGCGCACGAACTGTCCGATGCCCGGCTCGGCCACGAGCTCGCCGCCGTCGACCAGTACATGACCCCGGAGCAGGACGGTTTCCGGCGAGCCGGTCACCTCAGTCCCCTCATAGAGGTTGTAGTCGACCTTCGAGTGTTGCTGCTTCGCCGTGATCGTGTGCTTCTTGTCCGGATCGAACACGACGATGTCCGCATCCGAGCCGACTGCAATCGTGCCCTTGCGCGGATAGAGCCCGAACAGCTTCGCCGGATTCGTGCAAAGCAGCTCGACCATCCGGTTCAGCGAGATCCGTCCGGTGCGCACGCCGAACTCGTGGATCATGTGGAGCCGGTTCTCGAGCCCCGGTCCCCCGTTCGGAATCTTCGAGAAGTCGTCGCGCCCGATTGTCTTCTGTCCGTCCCAGAGGAACGTCCAGAGCACGTCCTGGTTCTCCTTCGCCCGCGGCGGCGGGGTGTAGACGTACTTTGCCCCTTCGAAGTTCGGCCGCTCGAGGAACGAATAGTCGACGAAGAAGTACTGCGTGCACGTCTCGCCCCAGACGTCCCAGCCTTTCTCGCGCGCGAGCGCGATGGGCTCGACCGACTCCCGGCACGAGACATGCACGACGTACAACGGACAGCCGGCGACGCGGGCGAGCTGGATCGCCCGGTTCGTGGCCTCACCCTCCGTCTCCGGCGGGCGCGTCAGGGCGTGCCAGTGCGGTTCCGTGTGCCCCTCCGCGAGCGCCTTCTGCACGAGCACGTCGATCGCGTCGCCGTTTTCGGCGTGCACCATCACGAGCGCGCCGGTCTCCGCCGCGACCTCCATGGTACGGAAGAGCGTCTCGTCGCTCACCATCAGCGCGCCCTTGTAGGCCATGAAGAGCTTGTAGGAGGTGATCCCCTGGTCGGGCAGCGACGCCAGCTCCTCGAGGGTTCCGCCCTCGTCGAGGTCGGTGACCGCCATGTGGTAGCCCATGTCGATCACCTGCTTGCCGTTCGCCTTGCTGCGCCACTCGTCGATCGCGTCCGCGAACGTCGAGCCTTTGGGTTGGATGATGAAGTCGACGTGGCAGGTCGTGCCGCCGAACGCAGCGGCGGTCTGTCCCGATTCGACGTCGTCGATCGTGACCGTCCCCCCGAACGGCATGTCGAGGTGCGTGTGGGGGTCGACGCAGCCGGGCAGCACGTACTTCCCGGCTGCGTCGATGACCTTCTCGGCCTGGACGTCGAGCGATTCGCCGATGAGTGAGATCCGCTCGCCCTCGACGTAGATGTCGCCGACGTAGTCGTCGGCCGCCGTGAGTACGCGGCCGCCTTTGATCAGAACGGACATCGCGGATCTCCTTCCGTCTCGTCTTACTCTCCGCCGGCCGTCAGCTTGACGACCGCCTTCTTCCACTTCTTTCCGAAGACGTCCACGCCCTGCTTCTTCAGAGCAGCGACCGCCTTCTTGGCCAGATCCGAGCGATACGCAGCCGCGCTGGCCTTCTTCTTGATCACCTTGAACTTGAAGGCGATGTTCGCCGTGTTCTTGAAGGAGGCGGGGTCCATCACGCCGACGCCGAGGCGGTTCGGCCAGATGAGCGCGTTCACTTCGTTCATCTGCCACGTCTGGTGGCCCTTCGGCAGCGCCGGGCCGTTCGCGAGCACGATGCTCACGCACGCCTTGAAGTGGTCGCGGCAATACGCCCAGCCCTTGAGGGATGCGGTCAGGAACTTCACCGACGTCGCCTGGTTGGCCTTGCTCTTGATCCAGTCGCCGCGCACGAAGATCCCATCCTGGAGCATGCCCGTGCCGAGGTCGGACATCTTGAACACGTTCAGGTCGCTGAGCTTGTAGAGCTTGCCGGTGTTCGGGTTCTTCGACTCGAGCACTTGCGCAAGCTCGTTGTACGTCATCGCCGAAGCGGCGTCGATCTGGCGCTTGAGGAACGCGACCATGTCGAAGTTCTGCTTGACCAGCGTCACGTCCTTCTTCGGGTCGAGCCCGGCCTTGACGAGCGCCGCCTGCTGCTCGAACTCGTTCCCGAGAATCCAGACCCCGTACTTCTTGCCCTTCATCTTCTTCATCGAGTTGATCCCGCTGTCCTTCCACGTGACCTCGGTCGTGCCACTGCGGGTGTAGACCTGCCCGATGTTGACCAGGTTGGCCCCGGTGTCGCGCTGCGCGAGCAGGCTGGGGAGCCAGTTGATGCCGAACTCGGCCTGTTTGCCGAGCACGACCTGTTCCGGGCTGATGTCCGGGCCGCCGACCTTGATGGTTACGTCGAGCCCGGCCTGCCTGTAGAAGCCCTTGGTCTTGGCGGCGTAGAAGCCGGCGAACTGAGCCTGGGTCACCCACTTCAGCTGGAGGGTCACCTTGGTCGCCTTCTGGCCCGAACTGCCGGCACTTGCAAACCCCGCCGCTACCAGGCTCGCGATCGCCGCGAGCGAGGCGGGGACGAGATACCACGATCGTTTTCTCTGCATGAACTCTCCCTTCCGATTCACTCGGCCGTCGATCTCAACGATGGGTGCCAGCTCAGCGCGAAACGCTCGGCGACGGCGATAGCCGAGTAGAACGCGATTCCGAGGATGCTCGCAACCAGGATGGCTGCCCAGGCGGTCTCGAACTGGCCCAGTGCAACCGAGGACTGGATCTGGACCCCGAGCGCGTCTGTCGATCCACCGAAGTAGTCGCCCACGACGGCACCGATCATCGCGAGAACGCTCGCAACCTTCAAGGCCGTGAAGACGAATGGCAGCGAGCTGGGGATACGGAGGCGTCGGTAGATCACCCGCTCGCTTGCTGCGTAGGAGCGCATGAGCTCGATCGATTCCGGAGGCACGGAGGTCAGCCCCCGCAGGGCGTTGACGAGCACGGGAAAGAAGCACAGGACGGCGGAGATGACGATCTTCGACCACGGGCTGAGCAGGCCGAACCACGCGTTTGTGATCGGCGCGAAGGCGATGATCGGAATCGCATTTGCGGCGATCGCGTAGGGCATCAGCGCGTCACCGAGGCGTCTCCAGCGCGAGAGTGCAAGGGCAACGACGATCGCCATCCCGCAGCCGAGACCGAAGCCGCCGAGTGCCTCCTTGAATGTGAACCAACCGGCGCCCCACAGCTCGCTGCGCTCGTCCCAGAACGTGCTGATGACCTCGGAGAACCTCGGCAGCAGGAAACGCTCGATACCGAAGACGTCGGGAAGCAGCCACTGCCACGCCACGATGCCCAGCGCGAAGACGGCGAGCGCAGGAATCCAGTCTTGTGCCCGGCGGCCGACGCGGTTCGCCAGCGTTGCGCGCGGAATCGGCTGGGCGATCGCGCTCACGATAGCGTGGCCTCCTCCACGACCTCGTCGGCGCCTGCGGCGTGCAGGCGCTCGCGCACCGCGGTCACGAGCTCGAAGAAGCGCGGCTCCTCACGCGTCGCGGCCGTGCGTGGTTGCCGCAGGTCGACCGGCACGATGTCTGCGATCCGGCCCGGTCGCGCAGACATGACGGCCACGCGTGTGGAGAGGAACACGGCTTCCTGGATCGAGTGTGTCACGAAGATGACCGTCGAGCCGATCTCGGCCCAGATCTGCAGCAGCTCCATGTTCAGGCGCTCCCGCGTCATCTCGTCCAACGCGCCGAACGGCTCGTCCATCAGGAGTAGCGCGGGCGAAAACGAGAACGCGCGCGCGATCGAGACGCGCTGCTGCATCCCGCCGGACAGCTGCCAGGGATGATGGTTCCCGAAGCTCTCGAGGTCGACGAGCTCGAGCATCTCCTTGACCCGCTTCGACCGCCGCGCGCGGTCCCAGCCGAGCATCTCGAGCGGCAGCGAGACGTTCTTCGTCACTGTGCGCCAGTCATAGAGGACGGGCGATTGGAAGACGATTCCGTAGTCGCGGTCGAGCCGGGCACGCCGGGCCGGCTTGCCGTTGACCGTGACCGTGCCCGTGGTCGGCTCGATGATGTCGCCGACGATCCGGAGCAGGGTCGACTTCCCACAGCCGGAAGGTCCGATCAGCGAGACGAACTCGCCGCGCTCGACTTCGAGGTTGATGTCCTGGACCGCTGTGAGGCCGCCGCGGCCGAAGACCTTCGAGAGCTTCTGGATCGAGACGACGACGTCGGCGCTCAAGCGAAGTGCTCCGGCGCTCGCCGAACGACGAGCTTCTCCACGACTACGACCGCGACGAAGAAGAAGATGCCGAGGCAGGCGGCGATGACGTTCGTCGCCCAGAGGTTCTCGGGCCGGAGCGTGTAGTACTGGTTGAAGTTGATGATCGCGCCCCCGAGACCATCCGGAATCGAGGACGGTGCCTCGCCGATGATCGCGCCGACGACGCTCGCCGTGGCCGAGACCTTGAACGCGGAGAAGAGATATGGGAGAGCCGCCGGTACCCGGAGCTTCCAGAGGATCGCCCAGCGGCTTGCCGCGTAGGAATGCATCAGCTCGAGCGCTCGCGGCTCGGCCGACTGCAGGCCACGCAGCGTGTTCACCGTCACAGGGAAGAAAGTGAGGTAAGCCGCGATCACGGCCACGCGCAGCCAGGCGGCGATGTCGTAGCCGCCCAGGCCGACGACCACCATCGGCGCGATCGCAATGATCGGAATCGTCTGCGAGGCGACGATGTAGGGGAGCAATCCTCGCTGGAGCACACCGAGGTGAGCCAGGATCACCCCGAGTGCGAAGCCGACCGACGCGCCGATCGCGAATCCGACGGCCGCCTCCTTCGCAGTGAACAAGGCGGAATGCCAGAGCAGCGTGATCAGCAGCGGCCCGTTGACACGCGCGGGCTCGAAGAGCGCCCCGAAGATGTCCTGGAGCGGCGGCATCGTGATGTCGTCGACGACGAACGGCCAGCTCCAGCCCTCGCGCATCCACAGCCAGCGATAGCCCTCCCAGAGCCCCCACAGGGCTGCCAGCACGAGCACGAAGAGCGTCGCGCGCACGATCCCACGGCGCATGGCGACTGCCCGAGCGCGCGGCCTCTCCAGCGCGATCGCCGACATCGAGAGATGCTTACACACTCCGAGCGGCCGAAGGCGCCGACTTGGCGGCGCCGCCTAGAGGTCGTACGGGCTTTGCCCGTACGACCGTCTTACGCCCGAACTAGGGCACGAGCCGAATGGAATCGTCGCTCGCATACGGCCCGAGGCGCCGACTTGGCGGCGCCGCCTAGAGGTCGTACGGGCTTTGCCCGTACGATCGTCTTACGCCCGAACTAGGGCACGAGCCGAATGGAATCGTCGCTCGCATACGGCCCGAGGCGCCGACTTGGCGCCGCCGCCTAGAGATCGTACGGGCTTTGCCCGTACGATCGTCTTACGCCCGAACTAGGGCACGAGCCGAATGGAATCGTCGCTCGCATACGGCCCGAGGCGCCGACTTGGCGGCGCCGCCTAGAGTGGGCTGTCACCGAGTTCTCCCGACAGTTGGGAGGCCGATAGGGCTTTGAGCGTGACAGCGCCCGGGTGGCCGGGCGCTGTCCGCTTTGCGACTCAGTCTCCGTCCTTCACCGCCAAGCGAAAGAAGGAGGAGTCGCAT
>WNFU01004639.1_pt1:2500-19776 | contig 19776 bp, 16 predicted proteins | sample 5400121 | NCBI WGS metagenome assembly WNFU01 (sample SAMN13153360, study PRJNA577476) | soil metagenome | isolation source: 100 cm soil or saprolite under grassland replicate 1 | place: USA:California | collected 2016-06-15 | reverse complement strand
CGAGCAGGACGCGGACCTCGCCGAGCGGCTCGCCGCAGTGTGAGCATCGCGGCGCGTCGTCGTGGATCGTCGACGGCTCGGTGAGCGCGCCCGCCTCCCAGTGGGGGCCCTGGATCGACCACGGGATTATGTGCTCGAGGCGGCAGAAGACGGCGCGGCGGTCGCCGGCCGGCTCATAGGCGCGGAACCCGTCGTCGTGCTCGACCGCGGCGCCGCACCACGTGCAGGGCTCGGCCGCGTTCACGTCGGATAGGTTGACTGCGCCATGGCCGGGCTGAGGATAGTCGTGCTGGAGGGAGACGAGACCGGGCAGGAGCTGCTCGAGCAGGCGCTGCGGGTGATCGACCCCGACGTGACCGGAGTCGACGTCGAGCTGGACCGCTACGACCTGTCGCTCGGCGATGCGCGACGCCGGCTACGGGCTCAAGGCGGCGACGATCACGCCCGAGGGCGCGGACGATGTCGGCAGCCCCAACCGGATCCTCCGCGAGCAGGTCGGCGGCAAGGTGATCGTGCGCACCGGCCGCCGCATCCCGGGGGTGACCCCGGTGGCGGGAATCCACCACCCGATCTCGGTCTGCCGGATGGCGGTCGGCGACGCGTACGGCGCCGAGCAGTGGCGCGAGGCGGTCGACGGCGACGAGGTCGCCTTCCGGACCGAGCGCATCCGGCGCTCTGACTGCCGCGCCGTCGCCGAGCACGCGTTTCGCACCGCAGCGAGACTCGAGGGCCGCGTGTACGGCGGTCCCAAGTGGACGGTGAGCCCCGTCTACGAGGGCATGCTCAAGGAGGAGATGGACGCCGCGGCTGAGCGCCACCCCGGCGTCCCCTACGAGCCGGTGCTGATCGACGCGACCTACGCCGGGCTGGTCACCGGCGCGGCGGACGGGCCGCTGGTGATCCCGGCGCTGAACCGCGACGGCGACCTGCTCTCGGACCTCGTGCTGCCCCTGTTCGGCTCGATCGCGGGCGCCGAGTCGGTGCTGCTGGGGCTCGACGCCGAGGGGCACACGACGGTGGTGATGGCCGAGGCCCCGCACGGGACCGCCCCGGGGCTGCTCGGCAAGGACGTCGCCAACCCGATGGCGATGATCCTGGCGGTCGCCGCGGTCCTCCGCCAGGCGGGCGAGGCCGGCGACGCGGCGGCGGGCGAGGCGGGCCAGGCGATCGCGTCCGCCGTGATGGAGACGACCGCCGCCGGCGTCCGCACCCCCGACCTCGGCGGGCACGCCGGGACGAGGGAGTTCACCGACGCGGTGATCGCCCGTCAGCGCCACAATCTGGACACCGGATCGCCCGCGGGTCGCGGGCTGAGATAAGTTCGGAGCACGCCTTGGAAGCTGGAACCTTGACTGTGGACGAGGCTCCGTCGCGCCTCGAACGGATTCGAGAGGAGGCCAACCGCCACCCGGTGCGAACCGCGCTCGCGCTGCTGGCTCTGATCGTGCTGGCGATGATCGCCAGCAAGGGGCTCCACCTCGTCGCGCAGCGCAGCCTCAACGGCCTCTCGTCGGGAGCCATCTACGCCCTCGGCGCCGTCGGGCTGACGCTGGTCTACGGGATCCTCAAGCTCGTCAACTTCGCGCACGGGGACTTCCTCACCTTCGGCGCGTACATGGCCTACCTGGTGAACATCACCTGGGGGCTGCCCCTGGTGGTGGCGATCTTCTGGGCGATGGCGATGACGGCCGTGCTGGGGATCTTCCTCGAGAAGGTGATGTGGGGGCCGATGCGAGCCCGGGGCGCCGGGATGCTGCAGCTGCTGCTGATGGCGATCGGGCTCGCGCTCGTGCTCCGATACGTGATCCAGTTCATCTGGAGCACCGAGCTGCGCCAGCTCGACGTCAACCGCACCGACACGGTCAAGTTCCTCGGCTTGACGGTCGGGCGCACCAACCTGATCGTGATCGTGATCGGCTTCGTGACCCTGTTGGGGACCGGGTTGATGCTCCGCTACAGCCTGCTCGGCAAGCGCATGCGTGCGCTCTCGGACAACCTCGACCTGGCCGAGACCTCGGGCATCGACACCTCCCGGGTGATCCTCTGGACCTGGGTCTTCGCCGCCGGCTTCGCCGGGCTCGCGGGGGTGATGGCAGGCGCGGTCACCCAGCTCCAGCCCGAGCTCGGCTTCGAGCTTCTGCTGCCGATCTTCGCCGCCGTCGTCGTCGGCGGCATCGGCAACGCGTACGGAGCGCTCGCCGGCGGCATCCTGCTCGGGCTCGTCGGCGACTGGTCGACCCTTTTCATCGACGCGCGCTGGAAGACGGCGATCGGCTTCATCGTCCTGATCCTGGTCCTGATGATCAGGCCGCAAGGGATCTTCGGCCGAGCACGGGTGGTCTAGGGCATGCTCGAGGCCTTCTCGACGCCTCCGATCGCGGTCACGTTCGAGTCGTTCACCGACGTCGCCTTCTGGACCGGGGTCGGGATCATCGCCGGCACCTACACGATCTTCGCCCTCGGCCTGCAGCTCAACGTCGGCTTCACCGGCATCTTCAACTTCGGCCAGGCGGCGTTCATGGCGATCGGCGCCTACGCGATGGCGATCCTGACCACGGACGCCGGGATCTCGTTCTGGCTCTCGCTGCCGATCGCGGTCCTGATCGCGATCGCCTTCGGTCTCGTCGTCGGGCTGCCCTCGCTTCGCCTGCGAACGGACTACTTCGCGATCGCCACGATCGCCTCCGCCGAGGCGATCCGGCTGTTCGCGCTCAACGCGCGCGACCTCACCGGTGGGGCCCAGGGCACCTTCGGCTTCACCGACGACTGGGATTCGATCTCCGACACGATCGAGGGGTGGATCGGCGATCTCGGTTGGACCGACGTGCCGACGCTGTTCCCCCTCTTCCTCGTCGTATGGGCGGTGGCGATCCTGCTGATGCTCGCGATGAGTCGCATCCAGAGAACGCCTTGGGGACGGGTCCTGAGGGCGATCCGTGAGGACGAGGACGCCGCCCGCGCGCTGGGCAAGAACGCCTTCGCCTACAAGCTCCAGTCGCTGGCGATCGCGGCGACGATGGGGGCCATCGCGGGTTTCTTCCTGGCTCTCAACCTGAAGTTCATCGTCCCGGACGAGTTCCTGCCGATCGTCACGTTCATCGGCTATGCGGTGTTGATCCTCGGCGGCCTGGCGAGCTACTGGGGGGTTGCAGTCGGCTCGGTGATCCTGTGGACCATCCTCGAGGGCCTGCGATTCCTCGACCTGCCGCTGTCGGAGAGCCGGATCGCGGCCCTGCGCTTCATCATCGTCGGCCTCGTGCTGATCGGCCTGATGGCCTTTCGCCCCCAGGGGGCGTTCGGCAAGCGGGAGGAGATGGTGCTCGGTGACTGAAGCCGCTCCCGCCACGACCGTCGCCGGGCCGGCGGGCGCGAACGGGACGATCTTCGAGGCCGACGGGGTCGTCAAGCGCTTCGGCGGCATCCGCGCCGTGGACCGGGCGAGCCTCGGGGTCCGCGAGGGCTCGATCACGGCGCTGATCGGACCCAACGGCGCCGGCAAGACCACCTTCTTCAACGTCATCACCGGCTTCTACCGACCCGACGGTGGCACCGCGTCGTTCGGCGGACGCCAGGTCCTCGGCCGACCGCCGTACACAATCGCCCGTCTGGGGATGGTTCGTACCTTCCAGATCACCAAGGCGCTGGCGCGGATGCCGGTGATCGACAACATGATGCTCGGCGCGCCTGACCAGCCCGGTGAGCGGCTCCTGAACGTGATCTTTCGCCCCGGAGCTTGGCGGCGGCGCGAGAGCGAGGTCCGCGAGCAGGCGATGGAGCTGCTCGAGGTCTTCAACCTGACCCAGCTCGCCGGCGCCTACGCCGGAACGCTGTCGGGCGGCCAGCGCAAGCTGCTCGAGCTGGCTCGGGCGCTAATGACGCAACCGCGCTTCCTGCTCCTCGACGAGCCGATGGCCGGAATCAACCCGACGCTGGGGCGCCGCCTCCTGGACCACATGCAGCGCCTGCGGGCGCAGGAAGGCGTCACCTTCCTTTTCATCGAGCACGACATGGAGGTGGTGATGAACCACGCCGACCGTGTGATCGTCATGGCCGAGGGACGGGTGATCGCGGACGGGGAGCCGCACGAGGTGCGGGCCGATCCCGCGGTGATCAACGCCTACCTCGGGGGCGCCACCCCGGGTGGAGACAGGGGCGCCGGGGGTGGGCCGACGACCGGCGCGGGGCAGCCTCCAGGGAACCCTCGATGAGCACGGGCAACGGGTTGGGTGAGGTCGTGCTGGCCACGGAAGACCTCGTCGCCGGCTACGTGCCCGAGGTGGACGTCCTCAACGGGGTCACGATCCGGGTCGCCGAGGGCGAGGTCGTGACCGTGATCGGCCCCAATGGGGCGGGCAAGTCGACCCTGGTCAAGACGATCTTCGGGCTGCTGCACCCGCGCAGGGGCCGGGTGCGCTTCGAGGGCAGCGACATCACGCGCCTCAAGCCCCATGAGTGCTGCAGGCTCGGCCTGAGCTACGTGCCGCAGCTCGACAACGTCTTTCCGAACCTCAGCGTCGAGGAGAACCTCGAGATGGGATCCCTCGACACCGCGAAGACGCAGGATCAGGCCAAGCGGATGTACGAGCTCTTTCCCCGGCTCGGCGAGCGCCGTGCGCAGACGGTTGGCACGATGAGCGGCGGCGAGCGCCAGATGGCGGCGATGGCGCGGGCGCTGATGGCCGACCCGCGGGCACTGCTGCTCGACGAGCCATCGGCCGGGCTCGCGCCGGCCTTCGTCGACGCGATCTTCGAGAAGATCGGGGAGATAAACCGCCAGGGCGTGACGATCGTGATGGTGGAGCAGAACGCCCGCCGCGCCCTCTCGATGTCGGATCGCGGCTACGTGCTCGATCTCGGACAGAACCGTTTCGAGGGTCCCGGCAGGGAGCTGCTCAACGATCCGAAGGTGGTCGAGCTGTATCTCGGCGGCACGGGGCGGATCGACCGGCCCGAGGCCGCGCAAAGAGAAGCGGCCGGGGACTAGGTCCCCGGCCGCTCACGCGGTGCGGCGCTCGCGCGCCGCTCGGCGCTCGTGGTCAGCCGCCCTCGGGCTGCTGCACCTCGATCTCATCGACGGCCTTCGGCGCTCCGTTCTGGAACTCGTAGATGTCGTAGACGCCCGCCGTGGCGTCGCCGGCATCGTTCATGTCGATCGGACCGGAGGCGCCCTGGTAATCGATGTCGTCACCGTCCTGCAGGGCCTCGATCGCATCGGGGAGCTGCTCGAACGTGAACTGATCGCCGGGCGGGGCGCTGATGTCGACGATGTGGTCGGCCATCTCGGCACCATCCGTCGAGCCCGCCGCCACCGCGGCGAGGTAGCACAGGATCACGGCGTCGAAGTTCTGGGCGTCGAATGTCTGACGATCGACGTCCTTCGGCTCCGCGTCCGTGTAGAGCTGATCGAATGCCTCCTCCGACGGGTCGCCGTCGGGGACGCCCGGAGCGGTCCCGCGCAGGCCGTTGACGGCATCTGCGCCGGCGCCCGCCGCGAGGTCGCCCGAGATCAATCCGTCGGTGACGAACGTCTTCTCCGGATCGAAGCCCGCGCGCACCAGCGCCGGACCCACCTTGTTGTAGGTCTCCGGGAAGTCGACGATCACAATCCCGTCGGGGTTGCCCGAGACGATCTGCTCCGCCTCACTGTCGTAGTTCGGCAGCTTGATGTCGTAGACGACGTCTTGGCCAATCTCGCCGCCTGCGGCCTCCCAGGCCTCGCTGAACGTGTCATCGAGCCCTGTGCCGTAGGCGTCGTTTCGGGCTCCGACGTTGACGGTCATGCCCTCGGCTCCACCGAGCGCTTTCTCGACGAGGAACTCGGAGAGCGTCGGGCCCTGGAACGAGTCGGGCGGCGCGGTCCGGTTGACGAGCCCGTCGTCGTCGAGCCCCGTGATCTCGTCACTGGTCGATGCCGGTGAGATCAGCGGGACCTGCTCGGGAATCGCCACCGACTCCGCCGTCGGGAGGGTGTCAGCCGACGCCCACGCTCCGGCGATGCAGCTGGCATTGTCCGACTCGACCATCTTGCGAGCCGCCTGCACGGCGCACTGCTGATCAGAGCCGCCGCAGTTGTCCTCGTGAACGACGTTGACCGTGTGGTCCACGCCCGCTTCGTCGATCGCGTCGTTGATCACGTCGCCAGCGACATCCGCCGCCTTCTGACCGGGCGGTCCGAAGTCGGCGAGATCGCCGCTCAGCGGCACCGAATCGCCGATCGTGAGATCGAGCGTCGCCTCACCGCCGCCGCCGCCGCCGCCGCACGCGGCGAGTCCCAGCGCGAGACCCGCGATGCCGACGGCGAGCCAGACGAGCTTTAAGCCTCTCATGAGCTCTCCTCTCGGGACTTCTTTACGGGGCCTCCTCCGCCCCCGTGAAAGGGACACTATCGCTCGGCGCGATCCCAGGCTAGACGGCCTCGCCCTCTGCACCGGGGGCGCCGCCCGCGCCCACGCGGCGCCACGCGACGATCTTTCCATCCTCGATCACGAAGGCGGTCTGGGCGGTCGTCCCGGTCCCGGCGCCGCACCTTCCGGGGCCGGGGCGCTCCGTGAGCGTGAAGGTCGCGGTCGTGATCTCTCCCGTGCCCTCGGCGCGGATCAACCGCGCGCCGCAGGGCAGCGACTGATTGAACTCGACGGCATCGTCGCGCGAGCGGATCTTCGCCAGGAGGGGCCCGTTCTCGGCGACGCTCGGGATCGCGAAGTAGCCGGCAGCGGCCTCGACGTCGCCGCTGCGCAGCGCATCGACCCAGGCGCCGATCACCGCGACGTCGTCGGGGTCGGCGCCGCCGGGGACGTCGATTGGCGGCGCCGCGCCGGCCTCGGATTCAACGGGGGTGGAGCTGTCGGAGCCCGAGCCGCCGCATCCGGCGAGCGCGAAGAGCGCCAGTCCGACGAGCGCCGCGAGGCGCGCCTTGCCCATGGCGGGCAGGCTAGAGCCTGGGGCGCGCGGGCTCGGCTAGTCGCGCTTCGCGTACTCACTGATCTCGCCGAAGTCGAGGACCACGCAGGCCTCGTCCCCGACGGTCTCGGCGTCGTGGCCGGGCGGGATCGCCACCGCCTCGCCGGCGCCGATCTCGGTCTCCTCGCCGTCGTCCATGAAGATGCGCATCCGACCGGAGAGCACGTATCCGAGATGCGAGACCTGGCACGAATCGGTCTGCGCGATCGGCTTGACGTTCTCAGACCACTTCCACCCGGGCTCGAAGGTCCCCCTCCCCACCTCCTGGCCGCCGAGCTGGACGATCTCGACCTGACCGTTTCCCTCGAACGGACGGGTCTCGTCGGGGGAATCGAAGCTCTTGGCCTCAATGCTCGCCATGTCTCTGCTCCTCTGTAGGGGTCTGGGCGGGGGCGAACATATCGCGGTCCAGGCGCGGCTGTGACAAGGACTTGACGATCTCGCCACAATGAGCGAACATATGTTCGATGATCGTGTGTCTCCTGGTCCCCCGCTTCGAGTTGCTGAGCGCGGCCGGCGACCGGGAGCTGCTGCTGCGTCCCGCGGCGCTCGCGCCCGAGCCGGGCCGCGAGCAGGCGATCGGGGAGGTCTCGGGCGCGGCGGAGGGTTATGGGCTCCACCCCGGGATGGCGCTCGGCGAGGCGCTGGGGCGCTGTCCCGAGCTGGTGCTGGTCACGCCCGACCCCGATCGCGCCGAGTCCTCCTGGGAGGAGCTGCTCGCCAGGCTGGAGGGGATCGGGGCCGCGGTGGAGTCGGGGCGTCCCGGGGAGGCGTTCTTCGAGGGGGACGGGTTGCGCGACCTGTGGGGCGGGCGGCTCGAGGACGTGATGGCGCGCGCCCGCCGCGCCGCCAGGATGCCGGCGAGGCTCGGCGCCGGTCCCACCCGCTTTGCCGCCTACGCAGCCGCCGTCAGGGCGAAGCCACGTGCAAGGCGGCGCTCGCGCGGGCGCGACCCGCGGGCGCCCGTGATCGTCTCGCCGCCGGCGCGCCGCTCCTTCCTCGCCCCGCAGCCGGTCGAGCTGCTTCGCCGGCGGCTGGAGCGAGGGTCGCGACTGCCCGAGACGCTGGAGCGGCTCGGGATTCGCACCCTGGGCGAGCTGGCGTCGCTGCCACGTGACGCGGTCGCCGACCGCTTCGGCCACGAGGGCCTGCGGGCATGGACGCTGGCCTGCGGCGGGGACGAGCGGTTGCGCCCGCGCGCCCCGCGTGAGGGGCTGCGCGACGGGCTCGACCTGCCCGAGGCGGCATCGGGGCAGCAGCTCGAGCGGGCGCTGGCGCTGCTCACGGACCGCCTACTCGCCAACCCCGCCCGCCGCGGACGGTCGGTGCGGCGGCTGCGGCTCACGGCAAGGCTGGCCGGCGGCGGGAGCTGGCGCGTCGAGGTGCCGTTGCGCGAGGCGAGCGCCTCGGGGGAGCGGCTGCTGCTCGCGCTGGCGCCGAAGCTCGAGGCGCTTCCGGGGCCCGCGCTGCGGCTCGAGCTGGCGGCGCCGGCGCTCGGCCCGGCCGCTCACCGCCAGGGCTCCCTGGTCCGCGACGAGCGCGATCGCCGCCGCGCCCATCTCGCCGAGGCGATCCGCCAGGTGAGGGCAGCGGGCGGGCGCGACGCGGTCCTGCGCGTGCTCGAGGTCGATCCGGACTCGAGGGTCCCCGAGCGCCGCGTCTCGCTGACGCCGTTCCCCGAGCCTCAGGAAAGGGAGTGAGGGCGCGGTGAGCGGCGTCTACTGGCCGCGCCCCGTCGAGGTCGAGTCGGGCGAAGACGGCGTTCCCGTCGCCATCGGGTCGGTTGCGGTCGATGCGGTGCGCGAGGAGTGGCTGGTCGAGGATCGCTGGTGGACACCGCGGCCGCTGAGCCGGCGCTACTTCGAGCTCGTCCTCGGCGACGGGCGCAACGTGGTCGTCTTCCGCGAGCCGGCCGAGGGCGGGCACTGGTTCGAGCAGCGCGCCTGATGGGCTACGTCGAGCTGCACTGCCACTCCGCCTACTCGTTCCTCGACGGGGCCTCGAGTCCCGCGGAGCTGGCCGCTGCCGCGGCGGAGCTCGGCCACCCCGCGCTCGCGCTGACCGACCACGACGGGCTGTGGGGCTCGATGGAGTTCGCCCACGCGTGCAGGGGGCTCGGGGTGCGTCCGATCACGGGCGCGGAGCTGACTGTTTATGAGGGCGCCCCTCCCCCACTCGCGGCGGGCGAGCGCGCCAACTGCCCGCCGGGCTGCATTCACCTCACCCTGCTCGTCGAGAACGCGACCGGCTACCGCAACCTCTGCAGGCTGATCACCGAGGCCCACCGGGGGACGAGGGACCGGCCCGATCGCGAGGCCCTTCCTCCCGTCGTCTCCCTCGACGAGCTGGAGCGGCGATCGGAGGGGCTGGTGTGCATGTCGGGGTGCGCTCGCGACGGCGCGCTGGCCGGCCGCTGGGAGCGCGGCGATTTGCGCGGCGCCGAGATGCTGGGACGCCGCCTGGTCGCGGCGTTCGGGCGCGATCGCTTCCGGGTCGAGCTCCAGCGGCCGCTGTGGCGCCGTGACCGGGCGCGCAACCGGTGGCTGGCCGGAGTGGCGGAGCGGCTCGGGGTCGAGTGCGTGGCGACGGGGGACGTGCACACGCACGACCGCTCGCGGGCCGAGCTCCAGGACGCCCTCGTCGCGGTGCGCCTGGGCGGGACGCTGGACGAGACCGAGCCGCAGCGGCGCGGGAACTCGGGCTTCGCGCTCGCACCGGCCCGGGAGATGGAGGCGCGCTTCGCCGATCATCCGCGTGCCGCGGCGGAGAGCGGGGAGCTGGCGCAACGGCTCGAGTTCGACCTCACCCGGGACCTCGGCTACCGCTACCCGGGCGCCGACGACCCGGACGCCGACCGCACGCTGGCCGAGATCTGCCGCGTGCGGCTCGAGCATCGCTACGCGGGGACGGCGGAGCGGCCCGCGGCGCAGGGGCGGCTCGACGAGGAGCTGGCGCTGATCCGCTCGCTGGGGCTGTCGGGGTTCTTCCTCTTGCACTACGACCTCCTCGAGCTGGCGCGCGAGGTCGCGGCGGAGGTGCGGGGGCCGGACTCGGCGCGGGCGCTGCTGCCCCCCGGGCGGGGTCGGGGCTCGAGCGTCAGCTCGGTGGTGTGCTTTCTGACTGGGCTCTCGCACGTCGATCCGGTGCACGCCGAGCTGTTTCCGGGGCGCTTCCTAAACGAGGAGATCACCGACGCGCCCGACATCGATCTCGACTTCCCACGCGACATCCGCGAGAAGCTGATCCCCCGGGTCCATGAGCGCTACGGGCACGAGCGCTCGGCGCTGGTCGCCGCGTTCGCGACCTACCAGTCGCGGGGGGCGGTGCGCGACCTCGGCAAGGCGCTGGGGCTGCCGCCCGGCGAGATCGAGCGCGTGGCGCGCATGGTGGGGATCTACGCGCGCGGCGACGAGGTGGAGCGCGACGTTGCCGAGGCGATCGGTCCGGGCCGCGCGGGGTCGGTGCGCTGGCGAGCGCTGCTGCGGCTGGCGCGCGAGCTGTGGGGGCTGCCGCGCCACGCCTCGCAGCATCCCGGCGGGATGGTGCTCTCGACCGACCCGCTGGTCGACGTCTGCCCAGTGCAGCCGGCGGCGATGGAGGGGCGCCAGCTCGTGCAGTGGGACAAGGACTCGTGCGCGGACGCGGGGTTTCTGAAGATCGACCTGCTGGGGCTGGGGATGCTGTCGGCGGTCGAGCGCTGCGTCGAGGAGATCGGACGCGTGCGCTACGAGCGGATCGACCTGTCGCGGATCCCGCTCGACGACGCGGACACGTTTCGCGCGATCCGGGCCGCGGACACGACGGGGGTCTTCCAGATCGAGAGCCGGGCGCAGATGCAGATGCTGCCACGGACGCGCCCCGAGACGATCGAGGACATCACGGTGCAGGTGGCGCTGGTGCGGCCGGGGCCGATCCAGGGGGGAGCCGTCCACCCCTACATCGAGCGGCGCAAGCGGCTGCGCGAGGACCCCTCCTACGAGGTCCCCTACGACCACCCGTCGCTGGAGCCGGTGCTGCGCGACACGCTGGGGGCGATCGTCTTCCAGGAGCAGGTGATCCAGGTGGCGATGGCGATGGCGGGGTTCAGCTCCGCCGAGGCCGAGGGGCTGCGGCGGGCGATGAGCCGCAAGCGCTCCGAGGCGGCGCTGCGCGCGTACCGGGAGCGGTTCCTGGAGGGGGCCGCGGAGCGAGGCGTCGATGCCGAGCTGGCGCAGCGCGTGTTCGAGCAGATCCTTGGGTTCTCGGGGTTCGGGTTTCCGAAGGCGCACGCGGTGGCGTTCGGGCTTTTGGCCTACCAGTCGACCTGGCTGCGCGTGCACTACGGCCCGGAGTTCCTGTGCTCGCTGCTCAACGAGCAGCCGATGGGCTTCTATCCGCCCGACGCGCTCGTGCACGAGGCGCAGCGGCGTGGGATCGAGGTGCTCGGGCCCGATGTCAACCGCAGCGAGGTTGACTGCACTGTGGAGCGTTTGGAGGGGCGGGGGCCATCACCCTCACTCGCAACCCCGCGCAGGAACGGTGCCGTCTCTTCACAGGCTGGGGCGCGGGAACGCGCAAAACGTTCGGGCGACGGCCCCCACCCCTCTCCCCGGACGCGGGAACGCGCAAAACGTTCGGCGGACGACCCACGCCCCCTTGCCCAGCCTCCCCCTGTTTCCCTCGCGGTTCGTATCGGGCTCGCGTACGTCGATGGGTTGAGAGAGCAGGATGCGCGGGCGGTTGTGGCTGAGCGGGAGCGCGGTGGGGCGTATCGGGATGCGGGGGAGCTGGCTTCGCGGGCGGGAGTCGGGCGCGATGCGCTGGAGCGCTTGGGCTGGGCGGATGCCTCCACCCTCCCCTCTCGACGTGAGGCACTCTGGGAGCTGGGAGCAACGAGCGGGGGGCGCCGGATCGGCGAGGCGACGCAGCTCGCGCTGCCGCTCGAGGCGCCGACGGCGCCGGCGCTACGCGAGCAGACGCCCTGGGAGCGGCTGGTCGCGGACTACTCGTCGATCGGGATGACGCTCGGCGAGCACCCGATGGCGCTGCTGCGCGAGGAGCTGGGCGAGCGGGTGGTGGCGAGCAAGGGGCTTTGGCGGTTGGATGACGGGTCGGGGGTCGAGGTCGCCGGGATGGTGATCGCGCGCCAGCGGCCTGCGACAGCCCGCGGGGTGACCTTCATGCTGCTCGAGGACGAGCAGGGGTGCGTCAACGTGATCGTCCCGCCCCCGGTCTACGAGCGCCACCGGCTAGAGGTGCGGACCGCGGCGTTCGTGCGCGTGATCGGGCGCCTGGAGCGCCGCGAGGGGGTCCAGAACGTGGTCGCGGGACGGCTCGAGCCGCTGGAGCGGCCGGACATGCCCGCCGCCCCGGTGCGGCACATCGAGCCGCCGCACGGGCGCGAGACCGGTCGCGACGCCGAGGCGACCCTCGCCGACGTGGGCGCCGTGCTCCCCGCGGCACACAGCTTCGGGAGGCGGGGCCGGTGAGCGGCGGTCCGTGCGCGCAAAGAGCGCCGTTCCCGTGCCTGGAGCGCAAGATTCCTTGCAGCCCAGGGCTTCCGTCCGGGAGCCCTCCTACCGTCGCGACCATGGCCGGAAGAGGTCTAGCCAACAGACTGCTGAGCGCCGTCGATCTCGCGATCGACGGAGCAACGCTCGGTGAGTACGGCCTGGAAACGCTGCCTGACGCGGCGGAGTGCGAGCTGACCGGTTCCGGTTGGGAGGCTCTCGCACCCGCCCGTCGGGGCGGCTGCGTCTCCGTCGCCGGCGGGGCTGAGCCCGCCGGGGCGGTCCTGGCCCGAAGCTAGCCCGGTCGGGCCGGCTTCAGTCGGCCTCGCCGCGATCGATCGCGGCGATCATCTCGCGGCCCGTCTCGAGCGTGCGGGCGACGACGTCGGGATCGATGTTCTCCGGAGTGTCGCTCGGCGTGTGGTAGTTGGGGATCGTGGCGTCCTGGGCGCTGAGCGAGAGTCCGCGGCCGCCGCGCGCGAGGACGGCCGTGACGTCGTATGTGAGACCCGCCGGGTGATCGGTCGCCTCGAGACCCAGCTCGGGGCGCCTGCGACTCGTCGCTTCGGCGAGCTCGACGAGCGAGCGGTCGGCCGGCCAGCGGCGCAGCACTCCCTCGCTGCGCAGATAGCGCAGGGTCGCGGGTCCGCCGACGCTGTCGAAGTTGAGGAAAAGCCACCCCGTGGTGTCGCGCGAGCGCAGAAAGGCCTGTGCGCCGAGCAGGCCGGACTCCTCGCATCCCGTCATCAGCAGGACCACCCGCGTCGTCTCGAGCGGGCGGACGGCGCACTCCGTCGCCAGCACGGCCGCGATCGCGGCGCCCGAGGCGTTGTCGTTCGCGCCCGGAACGTCCTCGCCCCGCAGCTCGCGCTCGAGCAGCAGCATGAGGGCGGCGGCGACCGTAGCCGTGCCGGCGGCCCGGATGGCTCGGCCGAGTCGCGAGCGGGCCAATACCGGGGTAATGGCCTGGAGCGGCACCGTTACGCCGAGGAGCGGCCGCAGGAGGTCAGGCAAGCGACCGAGGCGAGGATCGAACATCAGGCCGGAGCGCGAGCTGTCGAGATGGCAGACGATGCAGAGCGTGCGGGCGGCCGCCCCGCTTGGGTCGATGGTTGCGATCACGTTCTGGCTGTCGCGCCGGGCGAGCAGGTCGGAGAGCGGCGTCTTGACAAGCTCGCCCTCGGTGGCGAGGGCGCCGGTGGCGGCGGCGCCGAGGGCCGCGCTCAAGGCGGGGCGGCGGCGCAGTGCGCCCGCGAGCGTCGCGGTCGCCAGGATCAGGCCGTACGGGAGGCCGAAGCTGGAGTAGCCGCGGAAGGGCTCGAGCTCGGCCGCGACTCCGGCCGCGCGCAGCTCGTCGCGCATCCGCTCGGCGGCACGGCGCTCCGCCTCGCTGGTCGGGCGGCGCGGGCCGATCTCGGATGCGAGCAGGTGGATCCAGGCGAGGGCCTGGGCGGTACGGGGGTCGCTCGCGGCGCCCTGGCCGTTGGTCTCGGCCTTAGTCGCGCCGGGTTGTGCCGTCACGAGAGAGTCGCTAGCGGTCCCGGCCGCCGCGGCCGTGCCCTCCGCCCTCGCGACCGCCGCCCTCGCCACCGCCACGGTCGCGGCCACCTCCGCCACGGCCCTGTTCGCGCTGCCGATCGCGTTCCCGCCGGCGATCCTCGCGGCCCGCCGCTGTGGCGGGCGCCGGGGCGCCGGCGGTACCCGGCTCGATGAACTTGACGTAGATGACGAGCAGGATGACCGAGCCGATCACGGCGCCGGGCAGGCTGCCGAGGTCGAAGACGTCGGTATCGCCGATTCCCAGCAAGAGCGTGAAGAACGCGTAGCCGACCGCGGCGCCGGCCAGTCCGAGCACGACGGTCATCAGGAAGCCAATGTCCTGCTTGCCCGGAACGAGAAGTCGCGCCAGGAAGCCGGCGACGATTCCGAGGATCGCTGCCCCGATCATGCGCGGATCCTATACCCAGCCAGGCGTCCGCGAGGACTCGACCAACCACGAAAAAAGGCCGCCCCGGAGGGCGGCCTGGATGAAGAGCCGGCGGCGACCTACTCTCCCGGGCGCTTTCGCGCCAAGTACCATCGGCGCTGGGGGGCTTAACGGCTCTGTTCGGAATGGGAAGAGGTGTTTCCCCCCCGCTATCGCCACCGAAAACGGACGGGACCGGAGCCCCGGCGGGCTTGAAAACTGCACGCAGGCCAAAAGGTGATAAGCAAATAATCCGTCAAGCCCTCGACCCATTAGTACCGGTCTGCTGAACGCATTGCTGCGCTTTCACAGCCGGCCTATCAACCTGGTGTTCTACCAGGGGTCTTACTCCCTCAAGGGGATGGGAGAGCTCATCTTGAGGTCGACTTCCCGCTTAGATGCTTTCAGCGGTTATTCGATCCGTACGTAGCTAATCTGCAGTGCCCTTGGCAGGACAACAGATACACCAGCGGTACGTTCATCCCGGTCCTCTCGTACTGAGGATGACTCCTCTCAACTCTCCAACGCCCACAGCAGATAGGGACCGAACTGTCTCACGACGTTCTGAACCCAGCTCGCGTGCCGCTTTAATGGGCGAACAGCCCAACCCTTGGGACCTACTCCAGCCCCAGGATGCGACGAGCCGACATCGAGGTGCCAAACCGGTCCGTCGATATGGACTCTTGGGACCGATAAGCCTGTTATCCCCGGAGTACCTTTTATCCGTTGAGCGACGGCGCTTCCACTTGCAACCGCCGGATCACTAAGCCCAACTTTCGTTCCTGCTCGACCCGTCGGTCTCGCAGTCAAGCTCCCTTTTTGCCTTTACACTCTGCGCACGATTTCCAACCGTGCTGAGGGAACCTTTGGGCGCCTCCGTTACTCTTTGGGAGGCGACCGCCCCAGTCAAACTGCCCGCCTGACACTGTTCACATCCCGGTTAACGGCGATGTGTTAGAGGCCCGGAACATCAAGGGTGGTATCTCAAGGTTGGCTCCCCGGCGGCCGAAGCCACCGGTTCACAGCCTCCCACCTATCCTGAGCGAGATATCCCAGACTCCAATATCAAGTTGCAGTAAAGGTTCACGGGGTCTTTCCGTCTTGCTGTGGGTACTCGGCATCTTCACCGAGACTTTAATTTCACCGAGCCCCTCGTTGAGACAGCGTCCAAGTCGTTACGCCATTCGTGCAGGTCGGAACTTACCCGACAAGGAATTTCGCTACCTTAGGCACTTCTGTTACCCCTCAGCTCATGTTTCGAGCTAAGTGGCCAGGTCGTTTGGATTCCGCCTGGCTCTCCATGTCGCCATGGAGGTCGGACCATCTCTTCACTCCACCCACGGAGCGTCCGGCGTATGGCCTCTGAGGATTCTGTCGAGGATGTCGCTGAGCGGGATGCGCCGTTGCTTGCCTCCCATGTTCATGGAGTAGGCGAGCTCGACGATCTTGGCTAGACCCTGAGGTGTCCTGTGTATCCCGGTCTCCATGAGGCGGACAATCGAGATGAACTTCTCGTAGTCGCCTCGTCGTGCTGAGAACTCAAGGCACGACTGGAGAAACGGCACCACCGACGCCACAAGTATCGGTCGCGACATGATTGAGAAGACCAGGACGTCCGGATTGCCGGGTTTCGGCTTGATCCGGCCGGCCCGGAAGAACTCCTGGGCCATCTCGAGGAGGGATCGTCGGATCCGGTGCTGATAGATGAAGAACTCCGGCTGCACCAGGTATCCCAGTCGTGCAGTCGGGTGCTTCTTGATCGAGAGGGTCACGCTGCCCTCTCCCTCGACGACACCGGCTAGAAACCAGAATCGTCGCTCCTCGCTCGACAGGCTTTCCTGCTGGTTGCCTGCACCGACCGGATTTTCACTGCCCATGGTGTGACCATAGAGCGAGTACCAGTCGGATACTCAGGGATTCCAGCATATAGCCAGATTTTGTAACGGCCTCGTTACAAAGTTGACCGTTATAGTTACGGCCGCCGTTTACCGGGGCTTAGCTTCGCCGCTTCGCCACCCCGAAGGGTGGCTAACGGGTCCGCGTAACCTTCCGGCACCGGGCAGGCGTCAGCCCCTATACGTCGTCTTTCGACTTAGCAGAGGCCTGTGTTTTTGGTAAACAGTCGCTTGGACCTATTCACTGCGGCCCCCTCGGGCTAGCTCCGTATGGAGTTCACCCTACCGGGGCGCCCCTTATCCCGAAGTTACGGGGCGAATTTGCCGAGTTCCTTAACGAGGGTTAGCTCGCTCACCTTAGTATTCTCTACTTGTCCACCTGTGTTGGTTCTCGGTACGGGCACGAGTGTCCTGCCTAGAGGTTTTTCTCGGAGGCATGGGATCGGGGACTCGCCGGCGGTCAAGCCAGCTGGCATCGCGCCTCGCGTCAGAACGCCGCGGCGGATTTACCAACCGCGACTAGCTACGCGCTTGCCCCAGGACGACCATCGCCTGGGTTCCCTTACCCTTCCTCGTCACCCCATCGGTCATAACGGACACGACGTGGTACGGGAATATCAACCCGTTGGCCATCGGCTACGCCTCTCGGCCTCGCCTTAGGTCCCGACTAACCCTGAGCAGACGAACTTTACTCAGGAAACCTTGGACAAACGGTGGGGAGGATTCTCACCTCCCTTGCGTTACTCATGCCGGCATTCTCACTTCCGGCCGCTCCACGACGGCTCGCGCCACCGCTTCACAGCGACAGGAACGCTCTCCTACCGCTCGCGGATCCCGCAGGACCGCGAACCCATAGCTTCGGAGGCTAGCTTGAGCCCCGTTGAATTGTCCGCGCCCGAACACTTGACCAGTGAGCTGTTACGCACTCTTTCAAGGATGGCTGCTTCTAAGCCAACCTCTTGGTTG
>WNFU01005873.1_pt1 | contig 19780 bp, 18 predicted proteins | sample 5400121 | NCBI WGS metagenome assembly WNFU01 (sample SAMN13153360, study PRJNA577476) | soil metagenome | isolation source: 100 cm soil or saprolite under grassland replicate 1 | place: USA:California | collected 2016-06-15 | reverse complement strand
AGACCGCCATGGTGGCGGACGCTGCCCGGATGGGTTTCCGGGTCGTCGAGATCCCGGTCGACGTCGAGATCCGGGGAACGGGCCGGACCCCGTCCGGGTTCCGCCACCGGGCGCTCCAGGGCCTCGACATCGCGGCGGCCGTGGTCCCGCGCCTGCTCAGGGTGCGATGAAGCTCGCTCCGTGGGTGGGGCGGCGGCTCCCCGTCGCGACCAACCACCGGGGACGGCAGGTCGTCGTGTGGCTGGGCTCCGCGCTGGTCCTGGCCCTCGTGGTGTGGGTCCTCGTGGCCTCCGCGCTCTCGTGGGTGGCCGCCGGTCACCTCCGTCCCGGCCGGCGGCGCCTGCTGTGGGTCCTCGCGGGGATCGCCATCACGTACCTGGCGGGGCTGTACGACGACTACCGGCCGGCTCGAACTCGCGGGGTCGTCCGCCAGCTCGCGGCGCTCCGGCACGGCCGGGTCACCCCCGGGGTCGTGAAGCTCGTGGCCATCACCGCCGCCGCGGCGTTCACGGCGTGGATGCTCGGAGATCGCGGCATCCGGTTCGTCCTCGCCGTCCCCGTCCTGGCCGGCGCCGCGAACGTCTGGAACCTCCTCGACGTGGTCCCGGGCCGAGCCCTCAAGTGGTTCCTCCCGGCGGCCGTCGGGCTGGCAGCGGCGTCCGGGGTCTCCGAGTACCGGACCCTCGCCGCGGCGGCGGTTGGGATCTCGGTCGCTCTCCTCGTCCTGGACCTCCTGGAGCTGGGCATGCTGGGCGACGGCGGTTCCAACGTCCTGGGCTTCGTGGTCGGCGTGGGGTTGGTGGACACGCTCTCGACCGCCGGCCTGGCGATCGCGCTCGCCGCGGTCCTCGTGGTCCACGCGCTGGCCGAGACCGTGACCCTGTCGCGGCTCATCGACGCCGCGCCGCCGCTGCGGTGGTTCGATCGCCTGGGCCGCCGCGACTCGCGATCGACCGCCGGCCGCTGAATTCCTTGCCAAAATCGCGGCCTTCCCCCGTCGAACCGAAGACTCCGGCGCGGGCCTCTGCTAGCATGAAGTCCCGAGGTGCCTGAGCACAGGAAGTTCATCTTCGTCACCGGTGGCGTGGCGTCGGGCCTCGGGAAGGGCATCACCACCGCATCCCTGGGTCGCCTGTTCAAGTCTCGCGGCCTCCGGGTCACCCTCCAGAAGCTCGACCCCTACATCAACGTCGACCCCGGCACCATGAACCCCTTCGAGCACGGCGAGGTGTTCGTGCTCGACGACGGGGCCGAGACCGACCTCGACCTCGGGCACTACGAGCGGTTCACCGACGAGAACCTCCACCGCGGCTCCAACGTCACCACCGGCTCCGTGTACCAGTCGGTCATCGCGAAGGAGCGCCGGGGCGAGTTCCTGGGCAAGACCGTCCAGGTCATCCCCCACATCACGAACGAGATCAAGCACCGCATCCGCTCGCTGGCGGAAGTAGAGGACGCCGATGTCGTGATCGTCGAGGTCGGCGGCACCGTCGGCGACATCGAGTCGCTCCCGTTCCTGGAAGCGATCCGCCAGCTCCGTAACGAGGTCGGCCGCGACCACTGCGCGTTCGTCCACGTCTCGCTGGTCCCGTTCATCGGCCCCACCGGCGAGCTGAAGACGAAGCCCACCCAGCACTCCGTGAAGGAGCTGCGGTCCCTCGGTCTGCAACCCGACGTCATCGTGTGCCGCTCCGACCGGCCGCTCAGCCGGAACCTCAAGGAGAAGATCTCGCTGTTGTGCGACGTGCCGATCGACGCCGTGGTGGCGGCCGTCGACGCGGCGTCCATCTACGAGGTGCCGCTCGTCCTGCACCAGGAGGGCCTGGACGGCTACCTCGCCCACCACCTGCGCATCGACGCGGCGCCCGACCTCTCCGAATGGCAGGGCCTCGTGCGCCGGATCGACGATGCCACGACGCCGGTCACCGTCGCCATCGTGGGGAAGTACGTGAACCTCCGCGACGCCTACCTCTCGGTGATCGAGGCGCTCGGCCACGGCGGGTTCCACCACGGCGTGCACGTCGACATCCGGTGGGTGGCCTCCGACAACCTGGTCACGGGGGCGGAGGACGTCCTGGCCGGGATCGACGGCATCGTCGTGCCGGGCGGCTTCGGGTGGCGCGGCGTCGAGGGGAAGCTCGAGGCCATACGGTTCGCCCGGGAACGCGACGTCCCGTACCTGGGCCTGTGCCTCGGCCTCCAGACCGCGGTCATCGAGTTCGCGCGCGACGTGTGCGGCCTGGAGGACGCGAACTCGTCCGAGTTCGATCCGGCCACGCCCCACCCGGTCATCGACCTGCTGCCGGAGCAGAAGAACGTCACCGATCTGGGTGGGTCCATGCGGCTCGGCGCGCAGGCGTGCCACCTCGTGCCCGGGACGCGCGCCGCCGCCGCGTACGGCGACGACGTGGTGTACGAGCGGCACCGACACCGGTTCGAGGTGAACCCCGAGTACCACCACGCCCTCGAGAGCCACGGGCTGGTGTTCTCCGGCTGGTCGCCCGACCGCAGGCTGGTCGAGATCATCGAGCTGTCCGACCATCCCTTCTTCATGGCCGGCCAGTTCCACCCGGAGCTCCGCTCCCGCCCCACCCGCCCGCACCCCATGTTCCGGGAGTTCGTGGGCGCGGCACTGGCGCACCGGACCGGCGTGCCGCGCGAGCCGGCGGTCGTGGGCCGGTAGGCCGGGGCTTGCCCCCGGCCGCCCCAGACTAGCGCGTGGAACCGGAGAGCTCCCGCGAGGTCTTCCACGGCCGGCTGATCCGCGTCGAGGTGGAGACGTGGCCCTCCGGCGAGCGCGAAGTCGTGCGGCATCCGGGCGCCTGCGCGATCGTGGCCACGACGACCGAGGGCGACGTGCTCCTCGTTCGGCAGACACGCGAGGCCGTCCGCGCCAGGCTCCTTGAGATTCCCGCCGGCGTCCTCGACGTTACCGGCGAACAGGCCGCGTCCTGCGCGGCCCGCGAACTCCGCGAGGAGACCGGCTACGAGGCCGTCGACGTCCGCCCCCTCGCCACCATCCACACCTCGCCCGGCTTCGCCGACGAAACGATCTGGCTGTTCACCGCGCGAGCCGAGCCCGCCGGCGACCCCGAGCACGGCATCGAGGTGGTGCACATGCCACTGGAGGACGCCGTCAAGGCCGTCCGGGACGGACGCATCACCGACGCCAAGACCGTGGCCGCACTCCTCCTCGCCCGGGAACGAGGCGCCCTTCGTGGACCCTGATGTGCGGCCGAGAGGCCGAGCGTTCGTGCTGTCCACGGGGAGGCGGGTCGAGTACGCTCTTGGCAGGTGAGGGCCATCCAGGAGGACGGCGTGATCGTCGGCGTCCCGCGTGAGGTCAAGGACAACGAGTACCGGGTGGCGCTCACGCCGGAGGGCGCCCGCGAGCTGACGCACGCAGGACACCGGGTCCTCATCGAGAAGGGCGCCGGCGAGGGCTCGTCGCTGTACGAGGACCGGTACACGAGGGCCGGCGCGGAGTTCCTCCCCACCGCCGAGGACGTCTGGCGTTCCTCCGACATGATCCTCAAGGTGAAGGAACCCATCCCGTCGGAGTACGACCTGATGCAGGAAGGGCAGATCCTGTTCACCTACCTGCACCTCGCCGCGAGCCGGGAGCTGACCGAGGCCCTCGGGCAACGAAAGGTCGCGGCGGTCGCCTACGAGACCGTGCAGCTCGACGACGGCCGTCTCCCGCTGCTGGCGCCGATGAGCGAGGTCGCCGGGCGGATGGCGCCGCACGTCGGCGCCCGGCTCCAGGAGAAGGAGTACGGGGGGCGGGGGATCCTGATGGGCGGCGTGTCCGGCGTCCGGCCGGCCCGGGTGCTCGTGATCGGCGCGGGAATGGCCGGGACGAACGCGGCGTGGATCGCCGCCGGCATGGAGGCCGAGGTCATCGTGGTCGACCGCAGCCTCGACAAGCTCCGGTTCATCGACCAGGTCATGCGGGGGCGCGTCGTCACGCTGATGTCCGACCGCCTCACGCTGGAGCAGCGGGTGCGCGAGGCCGACATCCTCATCGGCACCGTGCTCATCCCGGGGGCGAAGGCCCCGAAGCTCGTCACCGCGGAGATGGTGGCATCGATGCGGCCGGGCTCGGTCATCATCGACATCTCGATCGACCAGGGCGGATGTGTCGAGACCTCCCACATGACCACCCACTCGAACCCCACGTTCGTCGAGCACGGCGTCGTCCACTACTGCGTCGGGAACATGCCGGGCGCCGTCCCGAACACGTCGACGTACGCGCTCACCAACGTCACCCTGCCCTACGCGCTCGACATCGCCGCGCGCGGGTTGGAGGGCGCGGTTCGCCGCGATCCCATCCTGGCCCGAGGCGTGAACGTGTACGCGGGGGCGGTGACGAACCGGGGTGTGGCGGAGGCGCACGGCATGGAGGCCGTCCCGCTCTCCTCGCTCATCGACGGCGTCTCGGTCTGATCTCGCGGGGGAGGCCGGCCGTGGACGATCGGGTCACCGCGCAGGTGCAGCGGTTCCTCGACTACCTCGTCGCGGAACGCGGGCTGTCGGGGAACACCGTGGGCGCCTATCGCCGGGACCTCCGGCGCTACGCGCGGTTCCTGGCAGCGCACGATGTGGTCGACGCGGCCCGGGCGAACGGGGAGACCGTCGCCGGGTTCGTCGAAGACCTCTCCGCGTCGCGCCACGGTCCCGACCCGGGCACGCCGTACCACGCGTCGTCGGTGGCGCGCGCACTCGCCGCCGTGCGCTCGTTCCACCGGTTCCTGGTGCAGGAGCGCGAGGCCGACACCGACCCGACCGCGGCGGTGGTCCGGCCGAAGGTCCCGCGGACCCTCCCCCGTGCGCTGTCCGTCGAGGAGGTGGAGCGCATCCTGGCATCCCCGGCCGGACAGACGGAGACGGTGCTCCGTGACCGGGCCATGCTGGAGACGCTGTACGGGGCGGGACTGCGCGTGTCCGAGCTGGCGGGACTCGACGTGGACGACGTGGACCTGGAGGAGGGGAGCGTCCGCGTGGTGGGGAAGGGGGACAAGGAGCGGCTGGTGCCGCTGGGACGGTACGCGCGCGAGGCGCTCGAGGCGTATCTGACTCGCGGCCGGCCGTCGCTGGCGTCGCGCTCCTCGCGGGGAGCGCTGTTCCTCAACGCGCGAGGCGGACGGCTGTCGCGGCAGAGCTGCGCGCGGATCCTGCGTTCGCACGTCCGGCGGGCCGGCATCGAGCGCCGGGTCAGCCCCCACTCGCTTCGCCACTCCTTCGCCACCCATCTGCTGGAGGGCGGGGCCGACGTTCGGGTGGTGCAGGAGCTGCTGGGGCATGCCAGCGTGGCCACCACGCAGATCTACACCCTGGTGACGCAGCAGCACCTCCGCGACGTGTACTTCACCGCGCACCCGCGGGCGCGACGGCGCCGGCCGGCAGGGAGCGGCGCGCGATGACGGCGCTCGACCCCGCCGTGATGGACGAGCTGCGCTCGTCGCTCGAAGACCATCGGTCGGGTCTGCGCAAGGAGATCCTGGACGAGGGCGTGGACCCGGATTCGCAGGACTTCGTCGCCACCCAGGAGCGGGGCTTCGCCGACGGCGGCCACACGACGGCCGAGCGGGGGCACCTCATCGCGCTCGTCCGTGGGCTACGCACGAACCTCCGCGAGGTGGAGCGGGCGCTCGACAAGATGGACCGGGGCACGTACGGGGCCTGCGAGCGGTGCGGGCAACCCATCGCCCCCGAGCGCCTCGAGGCCATCCCGTGGGCCCGCCTCTGCATCTCGTGCAAACAGAAGGCGCCGTGAGGGACTCCCGGAGGCCGGGCTGAGCGGGGGGCTGGTTCCCGGGGTCCTGCTCGTCGTGTGCGACTCCTTCGGCGTGGGGCACGCGCCCGATGCGGCGGAGTTCGGCGACGAGGGGTCGGACACGCTCGGGAACTGCTCGCGGGCCGTGGGCGGCCTGAAGGCACCGAACCTGGAGTCGCTCGGGCTGGGGTTCCTCACCGAGATCGAGGGGGTCGCACCCCAGGCCGACCCGGGGACGGGGCACGGCCGCCTCACCGAGCGCTCGGCGGGCAAGGACACCACCACCGGGCACTGGGAGATGACGGGGATCGTGCTGGACCGCCCGTTCCCCCTGTATCCGAACGGGTTCCCGGACGAGATCATCCGGCCGTTCGAGGAGGCCATCGGGAAGGAGGTCCTCGGCAACAAGCCGGCCTCGGGGACCGAGATCATCGCCGAGCTCGGCGAGGAGCACATGCGCGACGGCCGCCCCATCGTGTACACGAGCGGCGACTCCGTGTTCCAGATCGCCTGCCACAAGGACGTGGTGCCGCTGGAGACCCTGTACGAGTGGTGCCGGATCGCGCGGGGCCTGCTGGCGGGGGAGCATCGGGTCGGGCGGGTGATCGCCCGGCCGTTCGCCGGCGAGCCCGGGGGGTTCGTCCGGACCCCAGAGCGCCGGGACTACTCGGTGCCGCCGCCGGGCCCGACGCTCCTGGACCGCTGCGTCGAGGCCGGCGTGGCCGTGTACGGCATCGGCAAGATCCAGGACATCTTCGCCGGCCACGGCATGACCGAGGCCGTGTACTCGGACTCGAACGACCACGGGGTGGACCTCAGCCTGGAGTACCTGCGGCGTCCCGGGCCGTCCCTGGTGTTCACGAACCTCGTCGACTTCGACTCCAAGTACGGCCACCGGAACGACCCCCAGGGCTACTCCCGGTGCGTGGAGGCGTTCGATCGCCGGCTCCCGGAGCTCCTGGAGGCCCTCGACGGCGCCGTCCTGTTCATCACCGGGGACCACGGATGCGACCCCACCACACCCTCCACCGACCACTCACGTGAGAACACGCCGGTCCTGGCCGCGGGGGTGCCTGGAGGTCCACATGACCTTGGAGTCAGGCCCGGGTTCGCGGACCTCGGGGCGTCGATCGGGGGGCTCCTGGGAGTCCCGACCTCGGGCCTGGCTGGAGAGAGCTTCGCCGTCGACCTGGGCTTCGATCGCTGACGCTGTGATGACCCTCCACTGGAGGTTGAGGTGGATAACGTGTGGATAGCTGGGGAAAGGCCCCGGTGACGGTCATCGATCCCCGCGACGTCGTGGCCGCGAAGCGGGACGGGAAGGCCATCCCTGAACCCGAGCTTCGGGCCTTCGTTCAGGGTTACGGGCGGGGCGAGATCCGCGACGAGGTGGCGGCCGCTTTCCTCATGGCGGCGTACATCCGCGGGCTGAATGCGGAGGAGACCCTCGCGCTGACCCGGGCCATGGTCGACTCGGGGCGGACGCTGCCGCTGTCGGGGATCTCGAGGCCGAAGGTGGACAAGCACTCCACCGGCGGCGTGGCGGACGCCGTGACGCTGGTGTTCGCGCCGCTGGCCGCGTCGGTGGGGCTCGCCGTGGCCAAGCTCTCGGGGCGAGGACTCGGCCACACGGGGGGGACCCTCGACAAGCTCGAGTCCATCCCCGGACTCCGCACGAACCTGTCGCCTGAGGAGCTGGAGCAGCAGGTGGAGCGGGTGGGCTGCGCGGTGGTGGCGCAGACGCACGACCTCGTGCCCGCCGACGGGGCCCTGTACGCGCTGCGCGACGCGACCGCGACCGTCAGCTCGCTCCCGCTCATCGCCGCCAGCGTGATGTCGAAGAAGCTCGCGGTGGAGACGGACCTCGTGCTGCTGGACGTGAAGGCGGGGAGCGGCGCCTTCATGAAGACGCCCCAGGACGCGGCCGACCTGGCCCGGGCGTGCATGGCCCTCGCCGCGGGATGGGACCGGAGAGCCCGCGCGGCGGTGACCGACATGTCGCAGCCGCTCGGCGACGCGGTGGGGAACGCGCTCGACGTGGCGGAGGCCATCGAGGTGCTGCGAGGGGCGTTCCAGGGGCGGCTCCGGGACCTCGCGATCACGTTCGCGGCCGAGGCGCTGTCGCGGCTGGAGGGCATGGACCGGGACGAGGCGTCGGCACGAGCCGAGAAATCACTCGACGGCGGGGAGGCCCTCGACGTCTTCGCCCGGATGGTCGAGGCGCAGGGGGGCGATCCCCGGGTCGCGGAGGACCCGTGGTCGGTCCTGCCACGGGCCCCGCTGGTCCGCCCGATCCTGGCCGCGCGGTCCGGGTTCGTGGCGTCGATGGACGCGGAGGAGATCGGACGGGCGAGCGTCGATCTGGGGGCGGGGCGACACCAGAAGGGCGACCCGGTGGACCCCGCCACCGGTATCGTGTTCCGGGCCAAGATCGGGGACGCGATCGAGGCGGGGCAGGAGATCGGCAGCGTGCACGCGCGGGGCGAAGGCACCGCGGAGGCCGCGGCGTGGCGCGTGCTGGCGGCGGTCCGGATGAGCGAGGAGCCGGTCGAGCCGCCCCCGCTCGTGTACGGCTGGTACGGGGAGGACGGGTGACCGCGGAGACCATCAAGTTCGCCCTGTACCTGCTGGTCGCCCTCATCCCCAGCCTGGCCCTCCACGAGTACGCGCACGCGTTCCTCGCCGAGCGGCTGGGCGACCCGACGGCGAGGCGGTTCGGCCGCAGGACGCTGAACCCCAAGACGCACTTCGATCCCTTCGGGACGGGCCTCCTCCCCGGCCTCCTGCTGGTGCTGCGGGCGGCGAACGTGGGGCTGCCGGTGTTCGCGTACGCGAAGCCGCAGCCCCTCAACCCGATGAACCTGCGGAACCCCAATCGGGACACCCTGTGGATCGCCCTGGCCGGGCCGCTGGCGAACCTGGGCCTCGCCATCGTCGCAGCGCTCGCGCTTCGGGTCCTGCTGCCCGGCCAGACAGGATCGCCGAGCGAGCTGATCCGGTTCCTGGCGGCCGTCCTTCAGGTCAATGTCGTGCTGTTCGTGTTCAACCTGATGCCGATCCCCGGCCTGGACGGCGCGAAGATCCTGGCGCGGTTCCTGCACGGCCGGGCCCGCGAGGTGTACACGAACATGGACCAGTACCTCCCGCTGTTCATGCTGGTGATCTTCTTCCTGCTGGGAGCCCCGGTCCTCACGTTCGTGAACGCGCTCGGCAACGCGTTGTGCAACGCAATCGTGGGCGGGTCGTGCCTGCCGTGAACGTCGACCGGAAGGAGGGGCGATGCGGGGGTTCGTGAAGGAATTCAAGGCGTTCGCGCTGAAGGGGAGCCTGGTCGACCTGGCGGTCGCGTTCATCCTCGCGCTGTTCTTCGCCGCGGTGGTGACCTCGCTCGTGAACGACGTCATCCTCAACTTCATCGCGGCGGCGGTGGGGAAGCCGACGTTCGACTCGCTGTCGTGGGACATCGGCAAGGGGCACATCCTGTACGGCAAGCTCATCACGGCGATCGTGAGCTTCCTGCTGGTCGCGGTGGTGCTGTTCCTGCTGGTGCGGACGTTCAACCGGATGACGACGCCGCGAGGCGCGCCGGAGGAGCCACCCGCCCTGCGGGAGTGCCCGTACTGCAAGACCAGCATCCCGGTGAGCGCCACGCGGTGCGCGGCGTGCACCAGCGAGGTGGAGCCCGTCGCGGCGTAGGCCCCCGCCGAGGCCGGGCGTCCGCTGCGGTTCCGGGGAATCGCCGGGATCGCGGGCTATCATCGCCGCATCGTGACGGAGGGGCGGCAGGCCGGCGCCGGGGTGGGCGAGTTCGCAGTGTCGCTGCCCGTGTTCGCCGGGCCGTTCCGGGTGCTGGCCGACCTCCTGCTGTCGCACCGGGTGGACGTGTGCGACGTGCCCGTGGCCCGGGTGACCCACGAGTTCCTGGCCCACGCCACGGAGGCGGAGGCGTGGAGCCTGGAGGAGGCCACATGGTTCCTGGCCGTGGCCGCCGCGCTCCTGGAGCTCAAGGTGGGGCGGCTGATGCCGCGGCACCAGGAGCCCACCGAGGAGGACCTGCTGGGCGGATCGCCGGACCTCGCCTACGCCCGGAGCCTGGAGCTTGCGGCGTTCCGCAGGGCGGCGGCCGACTTCGCCGTCCGGCTCGAGGAGGGCTCCCGGTACTTCGCCCGCCAGGCCGGTCCGCCGCCGGAGTTCGCACATCTGTACCCCGACGTCATGGAGAAGGTCACGGCCCAGGCGCTGGCTCGCACGGCCGCCGCGCTGCTCCGGCCGCCGCCGGTCCTCGACCTGTCGCACGTGGCGCCGATCCGGGTGACCGTCTCGGAGGCCATGCGCGCGGTGCAGGACCGGTTGGGGGAGCTGGGGGCGACGCGGTTCCGCGATCTGGTGGCGGACTGCGAGGAACGCATCCACGTGGTGGTGCGGTTCCTCGCGCTGCTCGAGCTGTACCGGGAGGGACGGGTCGACCTCTCGCAGGCCGACACGTTCGGCGAGATCGAGGTCCGGTGGTCGGAGCCGGCGTGATTCGCGCCGGCTCGTTCGACGAGGGGAGCGAAGTGACGGATCGAACGGAGATCGCGAGGGCGCTGGAGGCCCTGCTGTTCGTCGCGGACGAGCCACTGCCGGCGGGGACCCTGGCGCAGGCCGTGGAAGTCGACCGGCGCGTCGTGGACGAGGTGCTCGACGACCTGGCCCGCGCGTACGAGGACCGGGGCGCCGGCCTGGTGGTCCGGCGGGTGGCCGGGGGGTGGCAGCTGGCCACGCATCCGGACACCGCCCCGTACGTCGAGCAGTTCGTGCTGTCGGGGCGGCATGCGCGGCTGACGAAGGCGTCGTTGGAGACGCTCGCTGTGGTCGCGTACAAGCAGCCGGTCACGCGGCACCAGGTCGCGGCGATCCGGGGAGTGAACTCGGACGGCGTGCTGCGCGCGCTGGTGGAGCGGGGACTGCTCGAGGAGGTGGGACGGGACGACGGGCCCGGCCGGCCGGTGCTGTACGGGACCACCCCGGAGTTCCTGGAGCGGCTGGCGCTGCCGTCGCTGTCGGCTCTGCCCTCGCTCGCGCCGCTGCTCACCCCCCAGGCCGACGAGGACCAGGCGGCGGGCTAGCTCGCCGCCATGGCGGAGGAGCGGCTCCAGCGAGCGCTGGCCCGCGCCGGCGTGGCGTCGCGGCGGGCCTCCGAGGAGCTGATCCGGGACGGGCGGGTGTCGGTGAACGGCCGCGTTGCCACGCTGGGGGACCGCGTGGACCCCGCGGTCGATCGGGTCGAGGTCGACGGGTCGCGGGTGCCGCTCGACCCCGCGCTGCGGTACTTCGCGCTGCACAAGCCGTCCGGCGTCGTGTCGACCGTCCGCGACCCTCGGGGACGCCGGGACCTGTCGGAGTTGCTTCCGTCGGATGCCCCCGGCGTGGTGGCCGTGGGCCGGCTGGACCGGGAGACGGAAGGGCTCCTGTTGCTTACGAACGACGGTGAGCTCGCCAACCGGCTGATGCACCCGCGGTACGGCGTGGAGAAGGAGTACCTCGCGGAGGTGGAGGGCACGCCAACGCAGCGGCACGTCGCGCGGCTCGCGCGGGGGGTGGAGCTCGAGGACGGGCCGGCCCGGGCGCTGTCGGCGCGAGTGCAGGCGCGCTCCGGGGGACGAGGCGCCGTCCGGCTGGTGATGGGGGAGGGGCGCAAGCGCGAGGTCCGGCGTCTGCTGGCCGCCGTGGGGCTGCCGGTCAGGCGGCTGGTCCGCCTTCGGGTCGGGCCCGTCCGGCTGGGCCGGCTCCCGCCCGGCCAGGTTCGGGAGCTCGAACCGGATGAGGTTCGCGAACTGTTCCGGGCGGCCGGCCTGTAGCCGGGGCCGTCCGGGAGGTCCGGCGGTCCGGGAGGTCCAGCAGGTCCGGCAGGTCCGGCGGTCGATCGCTTCTGGTGACGCGGTAGCCTGAACCGCCATGGGCGGGAAGAGCGGTGCACGAGGACCGGTGATGGTTCGCGCGGCGCGAGGGGCGATCACGGTCGACGGCGACGGCCGGGAGGCCGTGCTGTCCGCGACCGAGCGGCTCCTCTCCGAGCTGCTGGAGCGGAACGGCCTCGGGGACGGCGACCTCGTGAGCATCGTGTTCACGGCGACCGACGACATCCGCTCGGCCTTCCCGGCCGAGGCCGCCCGCCGCATGGGCCTGCGCTCGGTCCCGCTGCTGTGCGCCAGGGAGCTGGCGGTGGAGGGCTCCCTTCCGGGATGCATCCGGGTCCTGCTGCATTTCCACACGGACCGGGGGCCGGGCGAGGTCGTCCACGTCTACCTGGAGGGCGCCCGGTCGCTCCGCGATGACCTCGGCTGAGGCGGGCGGGGCGCGGGCCCTGCCGCCGATCGGGGTCGTCGGCACCGGCCTGATCGGGACCTCCATCGCGCTGGCCGCGGCGCGGCTCGGCCACCCCGTCCGAGGCCACGACGCCGACCCGGGGACACTGGCCCGCTCGGCCGCCCGGGCCCGCTTCGAGCCGGTGGTATCGGCCGGGGCCTGCTCGCAGGGAGCCGCCATCGTCTTCGTGTGCACGCCCGTCCCGGCGATCGCCGAGGCCGCCGCCGCGTGCCTGGCCGCCGATACGAACACCCTGGTCACGGACGTGGGAAGCATAAAGTCTCAAGTGTTGGTTGAGGTCGAGGCTCGGGCCGGACGCGGCCGGGCGGGCAGGTTCGTGGGCGGCCACCCCATGGCGGGCTCGGAGCGGGCCGGCCCAGAGGCGGCGTCGGCCGCGGTGTTCGACGGGGCCGCCTGGATCCTGACCCCGCGGGATGGCAACGGGGAGCACGTCGACCGTGTGGCGACGTGGATCAGGGGGGTCGGCGCCCGGCCCATGGTCATGGACGCGGACCGGCACGATCGCCTGGTAGCGGTGGTGAGCCACCTCCCGCAGGTCGTGTCCTCCGCGCTCATGGCGCTGGCGGCTCGGGAGCACGCCCTGGATCCGGACCTCCTCGACCTCTCCGCCGGGGGGTTCCGGGACCTGACCCGGCTGGCCGCTTCCAGCCCGCCGCTGTGGACGGACATCCTTCGAACGAACCGTGAGGCCGTCGTGCCGGCGCTGACCCGGTTCGTCGAGGCGCTCGTGGAGATCCGGGACGCGCTGGAGCACGAGTCCCCCTCCGGCCTCGAGCGGGTGCTGGACGAGGCCCGGGCGGCCCGGCTCGCCCTGGGGACGAAGCCGCAGGTTCGCGCGGGGGTCGCCGTCCTCCAGGTGGCCATCCCGGACCGGCCCGGTGTGCTGGCCCAGCTCACGGGCGCGCTGGCGACCCACGACGTCAACATCGAGGACCTCCAGATCGTGCACTCCTTCGAAGGGGGCCGGGGGACCGCGCACCTCACCGTAGCGGCGGAGCTCGCGGAAGCGGCCGCCGGCGCCCTGGCCTCCAGCGGGTTCGACCCCGTCCGGCTGGCGTGAGCCGATGCGTGCGCGGGTGCGTCCGGGGAGCTCGGTCGGGGGGCAGCTTTCGGTTCCCGGAGACAAATCCATCTCGCACCGGTGGCTGCTGCTCGCCGCCACCGCCAGCGGCCGGAGCGAGCTCTCTGGCCTCCCGGCCTCGCTGGACGTGCGTTCGACCGCCTCGGCCGCGCTCGCCCTCCTGCCCGATCCTCAAGTCGAGCTGGATGCTTGGATTCACATGAAACGTCGCAATGAAGCGGAGGTCGAGGGTGAGCCGGCTTCCTCGGCGGGGCGGCGCGTCGCCATCGCGGCCGCCGGCAGGGCGGCCCTTCGGCACCCTCAGGCGGAGATCGACTGTGGGAACAGCGGGACGTCGATGCGCCTGCTGGCCGGGATACTGGCGGCGTGCCCGTTCCGCACGGTCCTGACGGGCGACGCGAGCCTGCTGCGACGGCCCATGGAAAGGGTGGCGGAGCCGCTCCGGCGAATGGGCGCCGAGGTGGGCACGGTCTCCGGCCGGCCCCCCCTGGTGATCGGGGGCGGTGGGCTCACCGGCATTCGATACGCTCTCCCGGTCCCGAGCGCCCAGGTCAAGAGCGCCATCCTGCTGGCCGGGCTGGCGGCGGAGGGAGAGACCACCGTGGTGGAGAGCACCCGTACCCGCGACCATACCGAGCGGGCCCTCGAGCACCTGGGGGCGCCGGTGCACGACGCCGCGGAAGGCGGGGTGGGTCGCGTCGTGACCGTCCGGCGGTTCCAGCACGAGGGCTTCGCCGGGACCGTGCCGGGCGACCCGTCGGCCGCCGCCTTCCTCGCCGCGGCCGCCATCCTCACCCACGCGGAGGTCAGCGTGGCCGAGGTCGGGCTGAACCCGACCCGGACCCGTTTCCTTGACGTGCTCCGGCGCATGGGGGCGGAGGCCGAGTCCGGCGTCGTCCGCTCCGAGGTGGGGGAGCCGGTGGGGGAGCTCGGTGTCGCGGCCGGGGCAGGCCTCCATGGCGCGACGGTCACCGCGGACGAGCTTCCGGGGGTCATCGACGAGGTCCCCGTCCTGGCGCTCGTGGCCGCGCACGCGGGGGGCGAGTCCCGGTTCGAGGGCGGCGGCGAGCTGCGGGTCAAGGAGAGCGACCGCCTGGGCGGCCTCGCCCAGGGGATCCGGGAGCTGGGGGGCGAGGCCGAGCTCCGAGGGGACACGCTGGTCGTGGCGGGCGGCGGCCTGCGGGGCGGGACGACCGACGCCCGGGGGGACCATCGCCTGGCCATGGCCTTCGTGGTCGGCGCCCTCGCCGCCCGGGGTCCGTGCGAGATCACCGGCGTCGAGTGGGCAGACGTCTCGTTCCCGGGGTTCCTCCAGACGCTCCGAGCGCTGGGGGCCACGGTCGAGGTGGGGCCGTGAGCCCGGGGGCGACCGGGCCGGTGATCGCGATCGACGGGCCCGCCGGGGCCGGCAAGAGCACCCTGGCCAGGCGCCTTGCCACCACGCTCCGCCTGCCGTATCTGAACACCGGAGCCATGTACCGGGCCCTCACCCACCGGGCCCTGGACGAGGGCATCGACCCCGACGACGGGCCCGCCCTCGCCGGGCTCCTCCGGCACATGAGGTTCGACCTCGAGTGGAGCCTGATGCCACCCGAGCTCCTCGTCGATGGCCGGCCCGCGGGAGCCGACCTCGTGGGTCTCGAGGTGGAGCAGAACGTGTCCTCGGTCTCCAGGCACCCTGAAGTCCGCGGGTTCATGGTCGCCGAGCAGCGCCGCGGGCCGGCCGCCGCACGCACGAGCGGGGTGGAGGCGGCGATCTCGCGGCCCGGCTGGAGACCCGCGACGCCCTCGACGCGAAGACGAACCCGTTCGTCCCCGCGCTCGACGCCGTCCGGATCGACACGACGGACCGGGAGGCCGACGAGGTCTACCAGGAAGCGCTCGCCCTGGTGCGGCGGCGGGTCGGGGGCGTCGGGGCCGCCGGAGGCACGGGGTGAACGGCGACGCCTCTCGAGGCGACGTGCCGCGCGCCGCCTCCGCCGGGGGCCGGCTGCCGAGGGTCGCCATCGTGGGCCGCCAGAACGTCGGCAAGTCCACGCTGGTGAACCGGCTCCTGGGGCAGCGGGAGGTCATCGCCCACGAGCAGCCCGGGGTGACCCGAGACCGCGTGGAGGTTCCCGTGGAGTGGCGGGGGAGGACCTTCGTGGCCGTGGACACCGGGGGGCACGTCACGAAGGCCTCCGGCGTGGAGGCGCTGGCGGCAGCCCAGGCCGCCCGGGCCGCGGAGGGCGCCGACCTGGTGCTGCTGGTGGTGGACGTCCGGACCGGCGTCCAGGAGGAGGACGCCGCGCTGGCCCGGCGCCTCCGGCGGGCCACGGTGCCCGTCCTCCTCGTGGTCAACAAGGTGGACACCGACGTGCAGGAACCGGAGGCGGCGGCCTTCCACGCGCTGGGGCTGGGCGAGCCCATCACCGTGTCGGCGCTCCACGGCCGCGGGTCCGGCGAGCTGCTCGATCAGGTCCTGGATCTCCTTCCCGAGGGAGAGGTTGAACCTGAAGTGGAGGCTGAGCCAAGGTTCGCCCTGGTCGGGAGGCCGAACGTCGGCAAGTCCTCCCTGTTCAACCGGCTCGTGGAGGAGGAGCGCTCGGTCGTCTACGAGGAGGCCGGGACGACGCGCGACGCGGTGGACGCGGTCGTGCAGTGGGAGTCGGGACCGGTCCGGTTCGTCGACACGGCCGGCCTCCGGCGCTCCGCGAGGATGCAGGGGGTCGACTACTACGGCCTGGTCCGGGCGGCCCGGGCGATCGACCGGGCCCACGTGGCGCTGCTGGTCCTGGATGCGACCGAGGCCCTCACCTCGGACGACAAGCACGTGGCGGCACGGGTCATCGAGTCGGGTCGAGGGCTCGTCGTCGCGGCGAACAAGTGGGACCTGGTGCCCTCCGGCGAACGCTCCACTCGTCTGGAGGACCTCGCGGAGCAGCTGGCGCCGTTCCACCGACCGCCGCTGGTGCGGATCTCCGCCCTCACCGGCCAGGGGGTGGCCCGCCTCCCCGGTGTCCTGCTGGACTCGCACGGCCGATGGCGCCGGCGGGTCTCCACGGCGGAGGTGAACCGCGTCCTCCAGCAGGCCCAGGCCGAGCGGCCGCCGCCCCGCGGGACGCCCAGGTTCCTCTACGGGACCCAGACGGCCGCCGGCCCTCCCACCTTCGTCCTGTTCGGGGCCCGGGCGCCCGAGCCCGGGTACCGGCGGTTCCTGGAGAACCGCCTGCGCCGGGCGTTCGGCCTCGAGGGCGTGCCCATCAGGCTGAAGTTCCGGGCCAAGCGCAGGACGCGCTCGCGGGGCTGACGAGCGCCGCCCACCCCTGACCCCTTCGGCGTCGGCGGGCGCCGCTACAATCGGGGCGCCGGGCCGTGGCGCAGCTTGGTTAGCGCGCTTGACTGGGGGTCAAGAGGTCGCGGGTTCGAATCCCGCCGGCCCGACGAGCGGGGAACGTGGACGTCGGTCGGACTCGCACATCGCGCCGGGCCGACTCGAGCTGGGAGCGCGGTTGACTCCGGGGTGGCCGCACGCCTACCTTCGCCGCGGGTCCGGGAGTGACCGCGGACCGTCGGCGACCGGAAGGGGGAACTCGATGGAACCGGTGCGTTCGTCCCGCGTGCGTGTCGTGCGGTGGCTCGTTCCGTTGACCGTGGTGGTCGGCCTGATGGCGTTCGTCGTCGTCCCGAACGCGATCGGCCGCGCCGGCGCGCCGGGCAGGGCCCCGCACAAGATCACCTTCCGCCTCTTCCCCAACCAGCAGTTCCTGGGGTGTGCGCAGGAGGAGAAGCAGACCGCGAGCGCGAAGGTGACGGTGATCCGCGGCAAGCAGGTCGCGACCCTCATCCTGCACCTGAAGGGCTTCCAGGAGGACACCGGGTTCGACCTGTTCACGGCCCAGAACAGCCCTCAGCTCGCGAACGGCCAGCCGGATCCTGCATTCAAGAACTTCGGCATGGCGTGGTACCAGGCGGACATCGACATCGGGGACAACAACGCGGCGACGGTGAAGCTCAAGACGATCCTGCTGGACGAGGCCTTCGGGTTCGACGCGGACGCCTCCCTCGGGCCGACGAACACCTTCCACGTCGGAATCTGGTTCGACGACCCCGCGGACGCCGCGCCGTGCGGGTTCACTGGCCCGCCGACGCCGTTCAACGGGACGCACGATGCCGGGCCGGTCGCCTTCATCAGCCGCCCCAATGCGACGACGGGTCTGGGACCGCTGTGCACGAAGCCCGACACGTCGACGAGCCCGGCCACCTGCGAGGCGTGAGGACGGATCCAGCAGCGCACTGAAGCGTGTGCCGGCGGCCGCCGTCCGAGCCGTCGGCACACGGACGGCCGCCGCCGCGTCCTCATCCCGGTGGTAGCGTGCGCGCGTGGCCAGCCCTGCCCCGCCTGGGGCCGCCAGCCGGCGCGTCCTGACGATCCCGAACGCGATCTCGTTCGCCCGGATCCTGCTCATCCCGGTGTTCGTCACGCTCCTGCTGCACCACGGCAGCCAGCTGGCGGGGCTTCTCCTGCTGGGGTTCGTGGTCTCCACGGACTGGGTGGACGGCGTCATCGCCCGCCGGACGGGCCAGGTGTCGGAGCTGGGCAAGATCCTCGACCCTGTCGCCGACCGGCTGGCCATCGCCGCCGCGCTCATCACGCTGGTCGTGCGCGACGTCTTTCCCCTGTGGGCGGCCCTGCTCATCCTGGTCCGGGACGTCTTGATCCTGGTGGCGGGGCTGGTCCTGCTGGCCCGGGGAGGACGGATCGACGTCCGGTTCATCGGGAAGGTGGCCACGTTCGCCCTGATGTTCGGCGTCCCCGTCGTGGCCTGGGGGAACTTCGGGTTCGCCCTGGCCCACGCCGCGCTGGCGCTGGGGTGGATCGCGTACGCCGTGGGGATCGTGGAGTACTACGTGGCGGCCGTGCTCTACGCGTTCGACCTCCGCGACGCGCTCCGGGGCCCATCCGGCGGGACGAACCGGCCCGAGGGGGCCGAATCACCCCCCGGCTATGATGTCGCCACATGAAGGCCGTGGTCATGGCAGGGGGCCAGGGCACCCGCCTGCGACCTCTCACCAGCAACCAGCCCAAGCCGATGTTGCCCGTGCTGGGCGAGCCGATGCTCCAGCACATCCTCCGCCTTCTCCGGCGACACGGCTTTACCGACGTCGTGGTGACCGTCCAGTTCCTGGCGAGCGTCATCCGGAACTTCTTCGGCGACGGCTCGGACCTCGACCTGTCGCTGTCCTACGCCACGGAGGAGGAGCCCTACGGCACGGCCGGGAGCGTGAAGAACGCCGAGTCCGAGCTGGCCGACGACACCTTCCTGGTCATCTCCGGCGACGCGGTCACCGACATCGACCTCCAGGAGGCCGTGCGCTTCCACAAGGACAAGGGCGCCGCCGTCACCGTGACCCTGAAGCGCGTCCCCGACCCCCTCGAGTTCGGCATCGTCATCACCGACGACGAGGGCCGCATCGAGCGATTCCTGGAGAAGCCCGGATGGGGTGAGGTCTTCAGCGACCAGATCAACACGGGCATCTACGTCATCGAGCCCGACGTCCTGTCCTACATCCCGGCGGGGGAGGAGTTCGACTTCGCCCACGACCTGTTCCCCCTTCTCCTGGAGAAGGGCCTTCCCATGTACGGCCACGTCGCCGACGGCGAGTGGACCGACGTCGGAACCCTCGAGGCCTACATGAGCGTTCAGCGCGACGTCCTCGACGGGAAGATCGACCTCGACCTGGCCGCCTTCGGCCTGGAGGGCGGCGTGTGGCTGGGCCGGGACGCCGAGATCGAGCCAGGCGCGAAGGTCCTGGGGCCGGCCTACATCGGGCCCAACTCCCGGGTCGAAGCGGGCGCTGAGGTGCGCGAATACACCGTGCTGGGGGCCAACGTCGTGATCAAGGCCGGGGCGTTCCTGCACCGCGCCGTCGTCCACGACAACGCCTACGTGGGCCCGTCGGTGACCCTGCGCGGGTGCGTGATCGGGAAGAACACGGACGTTGCCCACGGGGCCCGGGTGGACGAGGGCGCGGTCGTCGCCGACGAGTGCAGGATCGGCGAGGGCGCCGTCCTGAACCCTCGAGTCAAGGTTTATCCCTTCAAGACGGTCGAACCAGGCGTCCTCGTGTCCCAGAGCGTCATCTGGGAGTCGAGGGTCAGCCGAGGGTTGTTCGGGGAAGGAGGGGTGGCCGGGCTCGTCAACATCGACATCACGCCGGAGATGGCAATCCGGCTGGCCATGGCCTACGCGAGCTCGCTGCCGAAGCGTTCGGTGCTGGTGGCCTCCCGCGACGTCACCCGCACGGCTCGCATCATCAAGCGGGTCATGGTGGCGGGGGCGAACGCCACCGGCGTGGACGTCCACGACCTGGAGCTCGTCCCGACCCCCGTGGCCCGGTTCTACGCCCGCTCCGCCCGGGCCAATGCCGGCATCTCGGTCCGCACCGCGGCCTTCGACCCGGCGTCCGTGCAGATCGAGTTCTTCGACGGCAGGGGGATCGACGTCGACGCCTCCGTCCAGCGAAAGATCGAGCGCATCTTCTACCGGGACGACCTTCGCCGGGTGTTCCAC
>WNFU01004100.1_pt1 | contig 19784 bp, 13 predicted proteins | sample 5400121 | NCBI WGS metagenome assembly WNFU01 (sample SAMN13153360, study PRJNA577476) | soil metagenome | isolation source: 100 cm soil or saprolite under grassland replicate 1 | place: USA:California | collected 2016-06-15 | reverse complement strand
CCATCCATTTGGCTTGGCGCGTGTCTGTATAGCCTCAGAGGATAAAAAGAGACAACTTTGTAAACTGCACAAGGTTGTCTCAACCTGCGGTCCCGACGGGATTCGAAACAGCGACGCGTAACTAGTAGGGCGCTCAGTAAATTAAGCGATATTTCCAAGTATAGCAGTGTAAAGTAGATCTATCAAACGTTAGCGATCCTATCCTTGAGGTCATGCTCACCTGCATAACCGTCCATTTCGTGGGCAGGCTTTCAATTGATTGCTGCGATGAATCCCTGCCGGTGCAATCGGCTGCATGCCGGTGTTGGGTGCGTTTTGATGATTGAAGGCGCATGTGCGGCCTACCTGACCGGTGCCATTCACGAATGACCGGCCAGGCTTTCACTTCCATGCCGAAGCGAAGCGTAGTGGAAATCGATATCCTCAGGCGCTTCTTTTCGGTTCTCCGACTTCTATCCATGCGACGCCCGCCGTTGAATCGCCACCTGAGCTTCATGGAACGGTCGCTCAAGATAGGCTAAGTGATCGTCCTGGCCGTGGTGATGCGTCACTGTGCCGGGTGGGTGATGCAGCGCCCGTTGCCGAATATACGACAGCCCACCCTCTATCAATGTCAGCATATACTGAGCCGCATTGTGATCGAACAGCCACCACTCGCCATCCACTGCGACGTAAATAGGTGAAGTATGCGCGAATATACCGCGCTGCCATTCATCGTGATGATGCAGTGCAGTCCCATCCGGTCGGCAGCAGCGCGCCGCTAACCAGGTGTGATGATCCACCTTCAGCGACGTTTTCAAATGCAACCGCCGAGCACCTTTGGCGTCTTCGGTCATGGCGACGACGCGCCCCTGCTGCACGATCTCCAAATTGTGCAAAGGGAAAATAGATTCGGCGGTCGCCTCCACCTCCAGCGTCCCGCCGCCGCGCGGCAGTTGCAGTGTATCCCCAATGCTCGCGCCGTTGACGCTCAGGTGAATCATCGGCCCACCGCTCAAGAACGTGCGCCCGGCGCGCACGGCGCGACACCAATTCTCGTAAGTGAACTCATCCTCGTCCGGAATCCGCGCGTAAGTGCGATACAGCCCGACCGGCACGTTGCTGTACATTTTATCCGTCCCGCCGACGAGCGGCAGACGATAACCACAATTGAGATAGCGATAGTATTCCAGGTGCTCGTAATTCCCGTGCTGAATCATTTCCACCGCATCCGCGCGGCCGGTGGCAATGAGCACCGCCGGTTCGCAGTTCGGGTTCGGTAAATGCGGAATAATCACGGTGCCGCCCTGGGCGCGGCAAGCGTCGGCCCAATACGCCATCGTTTCCTCCAACGCGCCGCCGAGTTCCGCCTCGTCCGGCCCATCGGTACACCACGGCATCACCGGTTCCTTCAATCCCCAGAGCGTCAGGTGTCCGAGCATGTGCTGCCGATTTTCCTGCGAGCAGTAGACGATGGTGTTGCCGCCGTCTGTCACCGTTGCCCCGAGCGCATCCTCGGTGTTGGTGAAGAGATGGCCCCACTGCGATTGCAGCAAGTTGACGACGTTCAAGTCTTCGCCCTGCGCCTCGCGGTGCGCGCCGTTCGCGCCGAGAAAATGCACATGCGAGTCGCCGCTGAACCAGCGCTGCGCATTCATGTTCGTCCAACGCTTGAGTCGCAGCGTCAACTCGCGCTGTCCCGGCTCAATGCGCAGGCGCGTCCGCAGCGGCTCATACTCGAAGCCCCGCGCCACGTCCACGATCACATCGCCGCGCGGCAGCCAGCCCTGGCAGCGCCCATCAATATACGCGTAGGTGATTTGCCCCAGGCGCAGGTCGCCGCCGATGTCCACATGCCACGTATCAAGATTCGAGTTGACGTGATCGTGATGGCCGTGCGGTTGATAAGGAATGCCCTCTGGCGAGCGGAAGTGGACGCGGCAGGGGATGGGACGATTGGTCTCGTCATCGAGGATAGTGACGTGCACCCAGTTCCGACCGCGATCCACGATTTCCAACTGCACGCGCGATGTTTCGATTTTTCCCTGGGTCTGGAGCGTACCCCAGTTTGCCCGACCGATTTCCTCGCCCGCAGATTTAACCGTGATCGTAGCCGAGGGAATGGCCGCGACCTCGACATAAGCCTGGCCGGACTTTTCATTCTGTGCCTCGCCCCAACCTTTGAAGTCGTCCGCGAGAAAATCATTCGGGGGCTTCTCAGGCAAAGGAAACGGGAACGTCGCCACCCCGCGATCCACGTCCACTTCCAGCTTGAACGGTTTCCCAGCGTCCTCCGGCTGCGGCAGTGTGATCTTCACCTCGCGCTTTGCGCTACGAGGAAAGGGCGCTTCGTCGTTGAACCCTAGCGTGATTGCGGCGACGATGAACTTCCGGTCGGCAGGTTCGAGCCTCACCGACTCAATCACCCGATTGGGGTCGCGATTCTCCCAGGCCCATAGATAGAAGTGGTGAGGCCAGCCATGGTACGTCTCCGATTGACGCGCGCCCATCTCAGCCCATTTCCCTTCGTAGCGCGGCATCAGTCCGTTCTTGTCGTCAGGCAGGGCCAGGAACGGCAGGCCGCCCCACCAGGTGGGCACAAGCGCGACCTCGAACCGCTCACGGATCGGCACATGCTCGACCTGGCCGTCGTTGAAGCGAAAGAAATAGTTGGCGACAACGTGCCCAATGCTCTCACCTTCCCGCACACGCGACTCAAGCAGCGCATGCGCGAAGATCACATACCGCGCCGCCGCGCCGACCAGGATCGTCACACTCGCGCCTACCCGTTCGCCAAAGCCGATGAAGCACCGCGCCGGATCGGGCTTGGCGCTGCCCACAATGAATGGTAGGCCATGCCACGTCTGGCTGCCAATCAAAGGTTGCGCTCCCTCCCTGATGAACTCCGTGCCGACGTTACAGAACTGGGTAAGATTGAGTGGTTGGTAGTCGTGCATGGGTAATTTTCCTCCGTTGCGATTCCTCACTTACTCATTGACCTTGAGTGTCGACTGTTATTCAAGCACCCAAGTAGGGGTTATACAACGGCACGCACAGCGTAACTGCTTGTGGACAGTCGCTGTATAAAATCCCTATTGGGGTATTATACGGTCAAAGATTAAAAATCAGCCATATCTCGTCAATTATTAATATTTTAGATACTCACTTTCTCCGAGTTAGACATCATTTGTCAATATTGGCAAAAAGGGCGAGCCATCCTTGATCGTGTAGTTGCCGATCGCAGTGTAGGGCTGGCGCGCGGTAGCCTCACCTGTGCCTTTGACTGGGTCAACCGTCTGAAACGCCCCACCCATCCATAAGAGTGCAGGCACTAGCAAGATTATGAGGACAAATTGGTTGAAGACGATTTGAATGGCAAGCGCCAGAGCGTAGGCGAGCAATCCTCAGACCGTGAGTTGAACAGTGACTTTCTGTGAGTTACGTGCTAGCAGGTACGCGCGAAACCAGGGGGTGAGGCCAAAGGAGAAGAGTTCGAGGATTGTCATGGATTGATTTTAATCCAAGACATTTCCAGCCGCTTTGAGTGACATGTATCCAAAGCTCTACACGCCCCTTTGCAATATGTGTTGTCCTAATACATTGAAGATCCCGGCTAAGCTTAGTTAATGTGATTTTGCTGCTGGATATCGCTAGCCCATGAGCATGTCAAACTCATCCATAGATACTGCCGGTGCAGTGCTGAAGGAGGCCCCCAGCAATTTGGCCAAAGCGGCAGAGGTCTTCATGGCTTGCCCAGTATCTGGCATCTCCACAATAAGAACCAGATCCACGTCCCCAAGCAGTGCATAACCAGCTTTCAGCTCTCCGCCATGCTTCTTTATAAGAGCAATGGCCTTGGTGCTGCGGCCAGCACTGATTCCTTTCATTCCCTCTAGTGAATATTTGCCGAACATGAAGAAAGTTGCCATATCCTGATCTCCTTTCATCCACGGGTAGAAAGATCCGAATCATACGAAGATTGCAAACTCGCTTCATTTGAAGGAAAAGAAAAATGGAAGATCTCTATAATGATTATAGCATCCGCCAGGCTTTCGCAATACAAAATGCTTGCGATTTGTTGCAAAGTTTAATGGTCCCTAGTTTTCTTGCCCTGCATAGTTAATGCATCCAATAAAAATGAGTGTTGGGCGGTAGTTTTCTACGAGTTCCGCCTGAGCAGAGAGTTGTAGTCTGTAAGCAGTAATGAAGCGGCATGGAACGTATTTCGATCATCCCAATTTTGTCAGACTCTTGTATTCGTAAACTGGTTAAAATCAAATATCGTGTAATGCACCTCTTTGTGACACTCGTAATTTGTATCACAATTTCATTCATGAGTGTCCTAGGCACGACACGCTAAAACGTTCCGTTGCCTGAGTACACTGTTGTGTATGTTTCACCTTAAGGAATCGTGCGGATGACATTTCCTCCTGACTATGCCGAACGAGTCTACGCTGGGGTACTCGGCAAAATTATCGGCGTCTATCTGGGTCGACCCTTCGAAGGTTGGACCCATGAGCAAATCATGGCGAATTTGGGTGAAATCAAATATTACGTCACTGACCGACGTGATTTGCTCCTGCGAAATCACCACCTCGTAGTAACCGATGATGATATCTCCGGTACATTTACCTTTTTGCGCGCTCTGCCCGATTACAACAACTCCCTCGATCTAACCCCTTCTCAGATCGGCCAGACCTGGCTCAATTACATCATCGAAAACCGAACAATCTTGTGGTGGGGTGGATTGGGAAATTCCACAGAGCACACAGCATTTTTGCGGCTCAAAGAAGGTATTCCCGCACCCCGTTCCGGCTCGATCGCCCTGAATAGCAAAGTCGTTGCTGAACAAATAGGAGCACAAATCTTCATCGATGGTTGGGGGCTGATTGCCCCCGGCGACCCTGCCTTGGCCGCCGACATGGCTCGCCGCGCCGCAAGTGTCAGCCACGATGGCGAGGCGATTTATGGTGCGCAAGTGATCGCCGCGCTGATTGCCCAAGCCTTCATCGAATCCGATCTCGACAAGCTGATCGATGCCGCAATCGCCCTCATTCCCGCTGATTCGATCATCTATCGCCTGATCGCTGATGTTCGAGCTTGGTATGCCACGGACCATCATGATTGGTATGGTGCCCGCGCAAAACTTGACGCCCATTACGGCTACGACAAATACGGTGGCAATTGCCACATTATTCCAAATCACGGATTAATCATCCTCAGTTTGCTCTACAGCCAAGGCGACTTCAACCGCGCACAGACCATCGTCAATACCTGCGGCTGGGACACCGACTGTAACGCCGCCAATGTTGGCTGCATTCTCGGTGTACGCAAGGGATTGGCTGCTTTTGAGGGTGGTCCCGATTGGAGAGGTCCGGTAGCTGATCAACTCTATCTTCCCACCGCGGATGGCGGCCGCACGATCAGTGATGCCGTGCATGAGACGGATTTGATCGTTGACATTGCCCATGCGATTCGCGGAGAGAAATGGATTCCTCCAAAAGGAGGGGCGCGTTTCCATTTTTCCTTGCCCGGCTCAGTGCAGGGATTTCGTTCTCAAGATCATCTGAAAGTGGAAAACACACCTCATCCAACTGAACCTGGTCAGCGGGTTTTGACTCTACAATATCAGCTTGAAGCTAAGGATACATCTGCACTATTGACCCCAACCTTTATCCCTCCTGAAGCTATTGAGATGCCGGGCTACAGCCTGTTGGCCTCGCCAACTCTATATCCAGGTCAGACCGTGCGCGTCGCGCTGATCTCTGACGAAAAAAACTCTGGACCAGTAGCAGTCGGGATTCAACTGCAAATCTATGGCGAAGAGGATAGACCAATAACTATTCAGGGGCCGCCTCGAAATCTACCTCCTGGGGAAACCGTCCAGCTAGAATGGCAAGTACCTGACGTGGACGGCGCGCCCATCGCTCAAATCGGAATTTCCATCTCGTCCGATGAGCCTGCTGAGGGTGTCATTCATCTCGATTACCTCTCTTGGGATGGTTCACCAAATCTCACTTTCCACAGACCTTTAGCAGCAGGGAGGATGTGGAAACGACAGTGGGTAAACGGGGCCGATTTTTTTGAAGATAATTTTGGTGAGGCTTTTCGGGTGATCCAAAACCGAGGTCGAGGACTGGTCATCACGGGTACGCGCGAATGGACAGATTATAGTGTGCAAGCCAGCATCACTCCACATCTGGTCAGAGCCTTTGGCGTTGCGGCTCGTGTTCAAGGGTTGGAACGATACTATGGCCTGTTGCTCTCCCACCCCAATACGATCAAGCTCATCAAGCGCTTGGATGGGGAGACTGTTCTTGCTGAACAAGCGTTTGCCTGGAAATTCGGCCAACCATATCATCTACAACTCACTGTTGATGGTAATCAGATTCTGGTCTTGGTGGATGGAGCTTTGTTGCTCGAGGTGGAAGATTTGGATCGTCCGCTCTCCGGCGGCGGTATTGCTTTGATCTGTGAGGAAGGCCGTATCGGTACCAATGAAGTATCTCTAACGCCAGAGTTTGATGCAAGGGGAGCTGAGTGACGTGTTGGTGCGCGCGCATGATGATAATCTTTTGGAATCTTATTCCATAAAGGTTTCCATACAGAAGTGGGGCTTGATCTTTCTATTCTATATTAATAGCACTACGCAATCCCTCCCAACCTGGGCGACAACATCAGGACAAATCTCAACTTCTCGATCGTTTGGAAAATGCACGCAAAGCTGCTTGACAGCCAATTCCCCTGCTTTCATGTCAATCAACAGACTGTCATGCTGGAGGGTGAGTGTACCCCAGCCGCTCGCTGTGGAGAAAAAAGTCCTGTATCGGCCCGCCTTGATCTGCGGTTTCAGCCATAATTTCTCTTCGACCGCCGAATAGCGAAAACCCGAGAAGGCCAGCAGAAGAGCATAACTGGACATCGCCCGTGCATAATAGCTCCCGCATTCATACTCGTTCCACGGGTTGCGCGTCTGCCCATCATAACGGCTGCGCAGGGCTTTAACGATCGTCAACCCTTCATCGATCATGCCGGCACTGATGAGGTGAGCCGCTACCTGATACTCAATCCCGGTCCAGACTTCTTCCGAGTACACGAACGGCAATGTCGGTTTGCCGCTGTGAGGCCAGGTGCAAAGCAGCAGGCCAGGTTCATCACCCAGGGCATAGCCCGGGCGCTGCGAGTTCGCGTGATCCCACAATGAACTTCGAAAATTATACGCGAAGATCGAGCGCAGGCTGCTCAAAACATGCTCCTGGTTGAGAGGAGTCTCGATCCCACACAAGGCGGCTAAATGGACTCCAAATAAGCCATCCGATATACAGCCGGGGCCGTACTGATATTTTGGCCCTTCTGTTGCATAGAGATCCGCCTCTTCTGGGTTTTCGAGCCGCATCTTTTGTAGCTGTTCTCCGCTCAGCGAGGCTTGCAGTCCCTCCCACATGACTTTTTGTTCATAATACTCGCCATTAAAGAGGGTATTGTCCATATCGCAAGCGCCGGTCTCAGCGAGTTCACGGTAAGCAGCTGACCGGTCCGATTCTCCCATTTCTTCGGCCAGTTTGGCCATCGCCATCAGGGCCCCGATATAAAAGCCGGTGCACATGCCATCTGGTCCCCAAAACTCGATATCATAGGTGTTGTGATGGGGTTCTTCCAATACCCCCTTACGGTGTGGATCCCAGACCTGTATACAATAATCCATACTTTTTGTGGCGGCCGGGTAGAGCCTTTCGAGCCAGGACCGGTCTCCGCTGATCTGCCAATCACGATGAAGTTTCATGATCCCGCCCAACTGGCCATCCGAGGCCGCGTGGAAGGTATGCTCAACCGGCCCATCGGGTAATGCGGCGCGAAAATTAATATGACCACGTTCGTCCATCGAGCGAAGCAATTCCTGCTCGCGTAAGGTACGTTCCAGGGCAGGGAAGAGATGCGAGAGCGATTGGGCGTAATTCCAGACATGTGTACACGAGCCGGGACAACTGCCCCGGTCCGGATGACAGCCCTCCCAACCCCACAAATTTCCGTTGAATTGGCGCAGGAGAGTCGGCGATTTGAGTATCGCCAGATTCGCTGAGACCGCCTCGAGCACATACCCCGGCAACGTGGTATCGAATAATGCATCGTGAAATGCCTGTGTGCGTTTTTTTAATTCCGGGTAATTTTGCGAAACGTAATTAAACACGTCTTGTGCATCGGCCCATTGAGATGCGTAATATGGCTGCCAGGTTTTGCGTCTGGGATCGAAGGTACCGCGGTCGCATGAAGTTTCTCCTTCGTCTTGGGCGGCGCCAAATGAATAATCAACATTGGGGAAATACCAGGTGATCACAAGGGGGTAGGTGATTTTTTCCCCCGCTTCCAATCCTCCATTAATTAGAAGAGAGCCGCCGTTACGACCGCGGGCCGCGTTGGCGTGACTGCCATCGTTCGGAGTAAACCTGCTCGATTCCAGCTCGCGCCAAAGAACGCTGAGGCCGTCAAACCAGCCTCCACGGAACCACATAGCCTTGATCGTGGGTTTGTTCCCGACAATGCCTAACGCAGCGCTGCCGGATTTCACACTGGTAGGTTCCTCCTGGTTGTATAAATATACGCCTGCTCCTGGTATTTCCGCGTTCCGGGAGCTATCGGGCCCAGATGATTTCGCTCCCTGGGCTAAATGGGAGAGGTGGAACGAAAATTGAAAGTTGACTGTTTCCGAAGTTTGATTCTTGAGGGTGTATTCCAGTATGGCGCACGGGATCGATGAATTCTTATCATCCAACGGAATAAAGGGGTTAAAACCTGATATTTCGACATCTAAACCCACAACCGAGTCGGATAGCTTAACCATGCCAAATGGGAATTCACCACGAAAGCTACACTTTCGAAAGCGCGGCAGTCCTTCTTGACCTCCTCCCAGAATTCCTTCGGGTTTAATACCCTGAGCGTATATTTTGCCTTTGGGGAAAGGACCTTCTACCAAACGGGTAATGTTTTTCTCTGGGATGTGAAGAACTGCGAAGGCTGCATCCCCATAACCATCCACCTCTGGTGCTGCAGTCAGAGTAGGCCGATTCCGGACAGAAAAATCCTGCAGCCCACCATACCCATTCAAACAAACACATCCAGCTCCAATGCCTCCCAGCGGAAAAGCGATTTGGGTCAATTGGTTCCCGCGATAAACACGCTGCCTCTTCTGGGTATAGAGATCTTCAGCCGGGTAAGGTTTTGCCCTCGTGGCCATACGAACCTCCTGCTTAAATCGAAAGGACTGTCTACAAAATACAAATTTCAGTCTATGAATTTTTCACTTTGGAAAAGCCGTCCTGAAACGGGCGCCATCGCCGCCGCAATCGGCGTAAGGTGTGAAGACAACCTGTGCGGACCGGCCGTCAACGGTTACCTCCCCCTGATAGCGACGCCGGACGTTCACTGGACCAATCCTGTTTAGGATTATCTGGTCCCGAAGCGTGATCTGATCGAGATCGAGCGCCGGGTTATCCTGTTGGTCGACAGCCAGGACTTCAGGACCTCGGACGATAATCCCATAACGGGTGCCCAGGAAATCCCTTACCGTGCCCGGAATATCAAATTCCATCTCGATGGAGTCGTCTTGAGACCAGATGCGGCGGCATCCGAAGTACCCGTCTTCTACTGAATCGGGACGGATAGACTGCCCATTGAGTTTTAACTGTACCTCGCTGGCGCCAGGCGGGATGCGCAAGCGCAAGGTAAAGCTGGCAGGCGCTGCTGGCTTTACCTCTAAGCTTACTTTGCCAAGATCAGGATAGAGAGAGATCTGCTTGATGGAAACTACCTTATCATCCAGTTGCAGGGTCGCTTCCCCTGACTCATATAGGTTCACCCGCAGTCCATCGTTATCGCGAGCATAAACCCACCCAGGCAAGCGGGCGATGCCGCGCGGGCCGGACCAGTAACAGCAGCTTGTGGGGCCTGTAAACCACCTCTTCTCATAACGCAAGGGTGTGAAGTACATCCACTGCAGGCCATCCAGGGATTGGGCCGCCAGCAGCGCATTGTAGATGGTTTGTTCCATTCTCTCCATATAGCGTACCCGGCCGGTGGCCTGATATAACACGGCGTTGAACAGCAGCCACTCCACAGTCGCACACGTCTCCTGGTGATGACGCGTCGGCTCGCCGTTCTCAACTGGCGTGTCGTTCGGTGCTGTCTCACTCAAGTGTTCGCTGAAGCTGAGCGACCCGGTAGGATACAGGTGCCGGCTGGTTATATCCTCCCAAACTTTTTCAACCCAGATAAGTTCTGTCTTGCAGTTGCTGGCAATGGCCAGCTCGACTACTCCGCCCAGATAGCCAGCCAGATTGTAGGCATGCCACAAAGGGGCCTGGTACGTGCGGCGCATCCTTTCAAGGGGTGGATAATGTGTCACAACCGTGTTCGCGAACTCTAAAAATTTTCGTTCTCCTGTGAAGCGGTAAAGACGGGCAAGCTGGTCGAGGACAACCACATTCGCCCCTCCCTCCATCGTAGAGCTAAAGAAAGGATGGTCCGCGGCTGTTACCATGCCGAATTGCTTTATGAGCCATTCACCACACCGGACTGCTGCATAAAGGGCAGCCTCGTCCTGACTGGTCTCAAAATAAGTCAGCAGGCCCGTCATCGCATATTTGACATTCCAAACGTCCCAGTCAGAGCCCGGCCCGCGCCTGGCAGGGAGCTCGATGCCCAGATAGCCGCCTGACTCCTGGGTAGTTATCAATTCTGAAGCGAACCTCGCAGCAGGCTGGTCAAGCTGTTCATCACCGGCATCTGACACAGATAATGCTGCGGCGTCCAGCCACTTACCGGCGTACTCGCCGGCCCAGGCCAGCTCGGCCTTTTTATTTCGCAGCGGCTCCAGCACCCAATCCATCCCTCGATAACGAAAGGGCTCGAGCATCCAATCTTCCCGAGTTTCATAGATGTGCGCCAGGTAGCGCAGATTCCCCTGGTACCGAGCAGACAGCCGCCCGGTCAGTGTGACCTGATCACAGCGCGGATACTGCACGGAATTTATATCTGCAGCCATGCGGTTACAAGATCGCGCGGCGGTCTTTGATGATCTCAAGGACGCGCTTCCAACTCTTGATGAACGAGCTGCGGAAGAGCTGCACCGGCCCGAAGCCCTCGAACTCTTCGACTTCCAGTCCATCGTCCAGATATCCTCGCCGGAAATCGGGCAACTTCTCCATCAGCTCATCGATCACCTTTTGCGGCACCGGGTTGAAGAGACGGTACACGACCGGAGGATCTGATTCGATCAATTTGTCAGCCGTGCCCTCCCAGTTGATCGTCAGGCACACCTTGCCTCCCACCATTTCGGTGAAGTGATGTAGGCCGCGAGCGCCACCCCCGACAAATATCGCGCTATATCCGCGTTCTTCCATCACTTGATAGACCCGGCGGGCTACAGCCAGCCCGGCCTGCCAGAGCACGTCTGGTGAGATATCTACCTTTTCTTTTTCTGCATAGCTTTTGAAATAATCATCGTAGATACCCGCGATATGCGACATATACAGAACCGGCTGCAAATTTACATCCCGCGCGACCTTTTCGTGTAACTCGCACAGGGCAATCATCTGGCTGACCCCAAAGATCTCGGTGGCGTTGATCGGGGTATCTTCCTCCGTCAGTGTCTCCATCGCTTCCAAGCCAGACGCGGTGGTCGGTATTTTACAGCAAATGTTCTTGCCGACGGCCCGGTTATCGCGCGCCTGGCGCAGAATTTCTTCGGGGTTTTCATCATCGATGGGGTCGGCCTGGATGCTGACGTACCCATCGACCCTGGCGGAGTTTGCAAAAACCGGCAGGAAACATTCGGCGATGGGAGCGACAAGTTTGCGCTGGAAGACCTCGGCGGTGTATTTATCACTTTCGGTCTCTCGGATGGACTCATCGAGAAGGTGCAAAGCGTATTCACTTTCTTCGGGGAAATCAACCATCTTTTGAGTGTAGGATGGGTTACAGGTGCAGCCAGCCGCGGCATGTGCAATTGCCAAACCAGCTTGCTCGCGGCTCGGGTTATTGATCCAGAACTTTGTGGGAGTTTGCCGGCTGACACGGATAAAGTAGCTCTCTTTCATAGATTCCTCCAGGGTTATCTGCGGGCTTATCGAGCCATCAGCATTTCACAGACTTTTTCGAAGCCGCATTGGGCGCTCGTATAGATTGGGATGCCAAATTCGACAAGAGGATCAGGATAAGAAAAAAGGAAACAAGCCATCGATAATTGGGCCAGGACTACGCAAGTGGCTGGCACCCGATCCAGGTGGGCGTGAATTGCCTGGGTAAGCGCTCTATTATGACCGGGCACATCGCCTGCAGCCAGGCACTCCCAGGCCGCTTCAACCGTCGTTCCGGAGAAGGCTACTTCTCTCCCCAGGCGGGAGGCTGTCTCGCGCAGCAGGGCCTGGGTACTGTTCACGGTCGGTCCATGGGTAGCCACTACCAGGATTTCCCCTCCCTGATCGACAGCGCGCTCCATCATCGGTTGGTCTATCTGGAGGACTGGTACAGAATAAGATTGTAGCGCATCAGCCACTTGCGGATAGGCACGGTTCATGGTCGAACAGGTGATCAGCACCAGGTCAACGTGGGCCAGTTCGACCAGGTCACGAGCATAGCGGATAAAAGCCTCGATATTTGACTGCGGCGGGCAGGGGAGTCCCTTTTGGTGAGCGTCCATGAAGTTTAGCTGGACGGCTTCGTTGCCAGCATTCACCAGATGGACCCCTGGCAGGTAGAGCCGACCGAAGTAGTTCGACCATAGAGTGATCCATGATGATCCGTTCAGCAAGCCGAGCCGTTTTCCAACCAAGCCAGGCGCGCCAGATGGCTCCGGACCGAGGTGGGCTATCCCGGTGACGCGCAGGTAATCTGAGAAAAGTTGTGCCGGATCGATGGAACGAAATATGGTGTTGCTCATCGCACTCCGCCCGCTATCTTACTACGGATGGACTCTCGCGCAGCCTGGGCAATATCCGCCGGCTGCATGTGGTGAAGGGTGAAGAGCTCGTCGATCCCACCTGAGTCCACCCAACGGTCACGCACACCGATTCGGCGCACCGGGATAGGGTAGTTCTCTGCGATTACCTCCATGACAGCCGAGCCCATGCCTCCCAGGATGGAGGCATTCTCAGCGGTTACAGCGCAGCCAGTGCGGGAAACCGAATCCAGGATCAGGTCGCAATCGATTGGCTTGATAGAAGCCAGGTGGACCACCTCAGCCTCGATTCCTTCGTTCGCCAGCTGACCGGCTGCCTGCATACAAAGCGAGGTCATCATGCCGGTGCCAAAAAGGGTGACATCCTGGCCGGCTCGGACGATCACTCCCTTTCCCCATTCGAAGCGGTGCTCTGGACCGAAGAGATCCGGCAGGGTCAGGCGAGTGACGCGAAAATAGACCGGGCCCTCACCTTCCAGCGCTGTGCGCATAATGGCCCGCAGGTCGGCGTTATCACCCGGATCAGCCACGCGCATGTTCGGCAGCGAGCGCATAACAGCCAGATCCTCAATGCAATTGTGGGAGGCTCCCGCCCGGCTGGTGGGCAGCCCCACATAGGAGCCCGGGATGAGCACCTTCAGACCCGGGTAACAGATCGAGATCGCAATCTGGTCCAATGCCCGGCGCGCGGCAAAGGCGGCAAACGTGGAAGGGAACGGGATGTATCCCTCCAGAGCCAGCCCGGCCGCGACGCCGAATAAATTCTGCTCGGCTATGCCGACCTGAAAAAAGCGCTCGGGGAACGCCTTCTTGAAAAGGACTGTTTTCGACGATGTGTTCAGATCGGCGTCGAGGACAACAATGCGCGGCTCCTCGCGCCCCAGATCGACCAGCGTCCGGCCAAAGGCCTCGCGCATTTCCATCTCCTTGGGGTGGCTATTCTCCGCCATAGAACGTCTCCTTTCCCACCGGTTCAGCCAGGCGACTGTAGCCTTCTTCCGGTCTTCCATACGACTGGGCCAGCTCCCGGAGGATCTTGTCGGCGGTTGCTGGGTCGGGGGCCTGGGTATGCCACTTGTAATTGAACTCGGCCATTTCGATGCCGCGTCCTTTGACCGTGTGAGCGATGACAACTACGGGCGCTCCGTGGGGCGAAACCCAGTGGGCCCGGTGGAAGGCGTCTGCTACGGCAGGGATATCGTGGCCGTCCACTTCGATTACTTCCCAGCCAAAAGCTCGCCATTTTTCTGCATACGGCTCGATACTCATTAAGTTCCAGGTAAAGCCTTTGGCCATTACCTTGTTGTAATCCACGATGGCGATGAGGTTGTCCAGATGGTAATGGGCTGCAGACATAGCTGCTTCCCACATATTGCCCTCATTCGATTCTCCGTCGCCCAGCATACAAAATACGCGCGCCCGAGGGGTTTCTTTAAGCCGCAGACCAATAGCCATGCCGACTGCCACGGATAGACCCATGCCCAACGGACCGCCGGAGGATTCCAATCCTGGTGTGCGGGTCATATCGGTATGCCCTTCCAGCCGGCCACCCAGCTCGCAGTAGGTATACACTTCTTCTATGGGGAAGTACCCGCGCACAGCCAGGGTTGCATACAGCCCAGGCGAGCCATGCGCCTTTGACAATATGAACCGGTCCCTGCCTTCCCAGCGCGGCCGGGCAGGATCCACCTTCATCGTATGAAAGTACAGGACTGCTAGGAGATCGGCCATCGAGAGCGATCCGCCGATATGACCCCAGCGGGCATAGGTAATCATCTCGACCGATAGGCGGCGAATCTTGTAGGCGATATCTTCCAAGTGATTGACTTCTTCGGCGGAAAGCTGCATAGATTTACTCCTGATAAAATGGCGCCATCCGCCCCTTCTGCCTGAAGGAGCAGGCGTCAGAACGCCAATGTTATGGCATATCCTGGTCTCTAAACGGATGGTCCCTCATAATCTTGAACACATAAGCATGGTCGCAAGGTCTTTGAACCGGAGGCGCGATCTTTAGGCCGGCATTGGTCAGTGACCACTCCAGTTCCTGCTGGACCCCCAGCATGCTGACCGAGCGGACTTCTCCTGGATAGAGGTTCTTCAACTCTTCAATCAAGACTGGTTCATCCGGCCAACCCAGGCAAATGGCATACAACACATCATCTTTCGCCGTGAACCGGATATCCTTAGCGGTGTATTGGACTTCTTTATCTTCCATGAAGTAGCCGGATTTTTCCAGCCGCGTGGGTCCACTCCCATACGTCATCCAGGGCGTGGTGCCGTATATCGCTTCTCCATTAATTTCCAACCACTTACCCATCCCCAGTAGGATTTCTCTGGATTGCTCCGGGATTTCTCCATTAGGCATGGGTCCGACATTGAGGAGCAAGTATCCATTCTTGCTGACATTGTCGACCAGATAATGAATGAGAGTCCTCAACGGTTTATAGCGCACATCCTGCAAATAGCCCCAGCCATGTTCATCATCCACTGTGGTATCAGTGATCCATTCCTGGTAGGTCAGCGTATCAAACCGCCCAAGTTCCAAATCGACCACCCCACAGCCTGGAACCAGATCATTCCATTTATAGGTCAGTGCGACCTCTTTACCCCATTCCTCAGCCTGGTTGTAGTAATGGGCCACAACTTCCTTTTTGTACTTCTCCTGAACGAATTTGAGCCCGGCATCAAACCACAACAGGTCCGGCCGGTATTTGTCGATTACTTCGAGAGCCTTCGCTTTCCAGCGCTCCAGGAAAGCCCGGCTGGGTTTGGTCTGTTCCTCCCAGCCTTCCGTGCCTCTTCTCGTCAGGTCAGGCTGGTAGTCCAGGTCGTGCGGCTCGCCGTACAATCCGGCATAGCGAGGGTCAGAGGTGTCATACTCCTTCTTCCAATGAGGGTAGAACCACCAATTCTCAGCATGGTGGAGGGCCACCAGAAAGAACATATCCTGGTCGCGGATGGCACGCTCCAGTAGGCCAACTACGTCCCGCTTCGGCCCCATCCGGGCGGCGCTCCACTCAGAATATTGCGTGTCCCACATACAGAAGCCATCGTGGTGTTCCCCGACCGGACCGGCAAATCGAGCGCCAGCTTTTTTGAAGAGCTCTGCCCACTCGTCCGGGTCAAACTTCTCGGCCGTGAACAAGGGGATAAAGTCTTTATACCCGAACTGTGATGGAGGCCCATACGTTCTGACGTGGTATTCATACTGCGGTGTGCCTTCCCGGTACATGTCATAGGGATACCAGGTCACATTCTTATAGGGACGCCAATCTACTGAATGGACACTGGCAGGGACGCTATACACACCCCAATGGGTATAGATCCCAAACTTCCCATCCTGCAGCCATCTGGGAGTCGGATGCGTCTTGAGCGAGTTCCAGGTCGAGGTGTAAACCTTCTTCATAGCTTACCTTTTTTCGGGTTTTCTACTTCTTAGTCAAAATGCGGAGCCAATGCCGGACCTGGTCCAGACCTAACTCCAAGCAGATATTAACCATTGATTTCTCCCGCTTTCAGCGATGCTTGTAGCACAGAGATAAGATTCGCCAGGAGCTGGCCCGACAGGGGATCAGCCCAAGGTGTATCGAAAATCATATACTGGCAGAAGACCAGACAGCCTTTGCCCAAGGTGATTCTCTCTATGTCGCTATACCAAAGTATGGCGGGTGCCTCTAGCCGGGTTTGGGTATTGCTGAAGGATCCGGCCAGTACCTCGCCGCCCAATTCGGACATCACGTAACGCGGGCGTACATTCACATAGGCCTCTCCGGCTAGCCCCCCTCCGGGCAACCCGGAAAACAAGGGGCTGTCCGGGATCCAATGATAGCAGCCCAACCAATTCCCAATCCCGAAATGCAGCCGCATGGTGATCCCCTGGGAAGCGAGCAGATCCAAGGCGGCCCCATCCGAAGGCCGGAGTGGTCCAATCACCGCGCTCCGCCCGCCAGATACTTCCGCGAGCACCATCTCCCAGTCGATCCGCGTTAAAGAACCGGGATGAGCGATCAGCATCAGCCTTTTTTGATCCTCGGCGATTTGTTCCTCGCCGGAATGTACCCCTCCGAGAGTCGAGACCCGGGCCGGGGACTCGCCTATCCATTGGGCACCAGTGTAAACGCCCTCCAAATCGACCGGGGGAAAGACCCAAAAATTGCGGGAAGTCTCAGCGCAGTCATGCGGGTAATTTAATAAACGCGCCGTCAGTTTGTACTGTCCGGGGTGCAAATCTGGATTGAGCGTGATTTCCCGAAGAGGATTGATCCCAGCCCCTTGCGGCGCCTCTTGCTGGACGCTGGATACTTCTTTGCCGTCGGAGTCGAACAATTGAACGGAAATCTGATCCGGTCCGGCCAGAGGCATCCGATTAACCAGGGTAAGGCTCAGGGCAAGTTCGGAGTCCTGCGGCAGGACGGTTTTAGGAATAGTTAAGATCAGGACATGTACCTGGTTGAGCCTCTTTACGGCAGTATAGGCGAGCTTGGGCCGGCGCCAGATATCGAGTAGGCCGGCGTGAAATTCCCAGGCCACATCATTGAGTTGGGTGAGTATGTAACCTGAAATACGCGGGTTAGCCAGTACGGCCTCGATATGGCGGGTGTTCCCGGCGGCCTGCAATTCCTGGGATTCCTCCACCAGAGCTTTCACCGACCCAAAGATGCGGTCCAGGCCGCGCTCGGCAAATCCTTTGCGCAGGCTGTCGCGGAAGGACTTCATTTCGCGGGCATCGACCAGATGTTCCTGGTCCTGGTACTGCGCAACCGTTTCTTCCAGGTCAGACATTCCCCCGCAGCCCAGCTCGGAGACAAATATTTTTCCCCGGTAGGATTCGAGCTGCCGGTCAAATGCCTCCAGGAGTGTTTTTGAACTGCCGAAGCCGTGGTCAATTAGGTTCTTAGAGGGATTATTTTTCCCTAAAGCGCGTTCCCAGGCATAGACTGGCTCTGGGACCAGCCCCCCCAGGTATAAATGCAAGTCTTGAATTTCCTGTCGTTCGGTCTCCCGGTTGGGGACCATGGTGGCGCGGTCATGCCAGCCGAAATCCTGATCGATGGCCATCGTTCCTCCCGAATTATCCACCACCACCCGGGTGGGATCGAGGGAGCGGGTAAAGCGGACCAGGGTATCGCTGTTGACCGAAGCCGCAGCGGGATTCTCATTGAAAATGCCCCAGAAAACCACGGAGGGATGATTGCAGTCTCTACCGACCAGCTCCCCGATCTCATGCCGTCCTTGTTCCAGCAAACGCGGGTTGTCTTTGATCCACCCCAGGCTGGTCTCCGCGTAGACCATTATCCCTAGGCGGTCGGTCAGTTCCAGGAGGCCAGGCGGCGCCGGACGGAGGTGGGAGCGCAGCAGGTTAAATCCCGCCTCCTTCACCAGGGTAATCTCACGGACCAGCATCTCCGGGTCGGGAGGGGTCACCAGGTTAATGGGATAATGAGGCTGCAAGAGCACTCCCTGGATGTAAATGGGCGACCCATTCAGGAGGAATTGGCCATCCTGAACCGTGAAATCACGCATCCCAAACGTTGCGCTTGTGCGGTCAGCCTGGCCATCGACCTCGACTTCTGTGATCATTTGGTAGAGATAGGGATGATCGCAATCCCAGGGGTAAGGTTGAGGCACGCTGAGCCGGTACGCGAACTGGTTTAGTCCCGGATATAACCAGACCTCTGTAGATTGATCAGGAAAGCTGGATGGCGATTGTTTAGAGCCCACTCGACTTCTGCGATCTCATGATAGAGGTCCGGGAAGATGGCAACCGGTTCACTGGAAACCAGGGGCAAGGCTTCCAGAACGACTTTGCCCCATATCCCGCCGAAAACATAGTACCAACCTTGCTTGGAAGCGGGCAGGAATTTTAACACCATCCCATCGACATCTTTTGTCCGCGAAAGCGCCGCGACGCGGACAATTAATTCATTGGATGAATCCGTATGGATAAATGACGTGACGTCCAGAGAGAACGGGGTATAAGCCCCCATGTGGACTCCCACAAAGCGGCCATTCAGCCAGACCTCAGCCCGGTAGCTTACCCCATCAAAATGAAGCTGGACGGCTTTCCCATCCCAGTCTGCAGGGAGATCGAAAACCTTGCGGTAGAACCCGATCCCTTCCGCGTCCGGAAAGGCGATATTCCATACAGCCGGAACCTGGATCGACTCTGAACGAGCCTCAGGCCAATGACCGTTGGGCCAACCCTGCCCATCCCCAACTTCCCCAGGATCGAAAGCGATCTGCCAGTTTCCTGAAAGATCCAATTCGCTTCGCGTTGAGGCCGCGACCGTCATTCAATTTCCTGACTGGAGTGTACCTCGAGCGGCGATTCCAGGGAGATAGGGACATCTTGTTCCGCTGCCTGAGCTGCCGCCAGAGCCAGCTTGAGGGAAAGCACCCCCTCTTCAATCGGCACGGCCGGGTCGCGGTCTTCCCGGATGGCGGCTAAGAGATCGAGTGTTTCGGCGAGGTATAGATCATCTTCTGCCGCAATGGTTGTCTCCGGCAGGTCCTTTTCTGCAGTATGGTGGAATATGGCGTGGTTTGCGTCTGAAAAATCTGCTGTCAGGTCGCCTGTAAAAAATCTCCAGTCATAGTCCCAGCGGTTAGGGATGGCTCCATTGTTCGCTGAGATGGTTGCCATCCCGCCGGAGTCGAAGCGGATGACAGTCGCGCTGGTATCTTCGCTGGTGTATTCCTTATCACTCAGGTGGAAAAGGTTGTCTTGCATCGAATACACTTTGATCGGCTCGCCCAGGAAAAAACGAGTCATGTCGATGATATGGATGACTTGCTCCACCAACTGGCCTCCACTTTTGGCCCTATCCCGCCACCACCAGCTATGTAAGGAATT
>WNFU01003760.1_pt1 | contig 19784 bp, 24 predicted proteins | sample 5400121 | NCBI WGS metagenome assembly WNFU01 (sample SAMN13153360, study PRJNA577476) | soil metagenome | isolation source: 100 cm soil or saprolite under grassland replicate 1 | place: USA:California | collected 2016-06-15 | reverse complement strand
CGGTTTGGAGGACGTGCAAACCGTCATCCACGCCACCGCCTGGCCCGGAGGCAGCCCCGCCGCCCGAATGATCCAATCCACCATCCAGCAGGCCCAACACCAGTTGGTCAAGGCCGGCCTCAGCCCCGAGGAACTGGCCGCCGTCACGGCCCTGCTCAATAACCCGGACTTCGTGCTCCGCGGCCACCTGCTGTTTTCCACCAGCGGCCCGCAAGCCGGCGTAGCCAGCCGCACCCACCAACCAACCCCCGACAGGAGCACCTAAGCCGTGGCCATCTACCTGCAAGTCCGCGACACCGCCGTCCATACCGCCGTGCACACCTACACCCACGCCGACACCGGCCGCACCATCACCCAGGTCGGCACCATCCACTTCGGCGAGCCGGCCTACTTCCAGCACCTGCGTGACGTCATCGAGAAACTGGAAGCAGGCGGCGCTACCGTCCACTGCGAAGGCACCCGGACCGGCACCACCACCGACAAGGAGCTGCTCGCCCAGGCCACCGACGAGGAGAGGGCCGCCCTCAAACTGATGAGCGCCCACAACGCCCTCACCCTCAAACGCGTAGCCGAGTGGGGCTGGACCTTCCAACAGCTCGGCCTGCCGGCCAGGGGCACCTGGCACAACCACGACCTCACCGCCCTGGACATCATCCGGGCACTCGGACCCCAGCTACTCATCCGCCGGTTCGGCCGCACAGCCAAGTTCCTCGACTGGCCGGCCACGGCCAAGCGCAAACCGCACCTGTTCCGCCTGTCCGTGGGCCTGTCTCTCCGGCTCCAAGCCAGCGACCGACGGGAACGCCGCCGCCCCCACGGACTGGAATACCGCAACCAGGCGCTGCGGGACGTGGTCAACCGCCGCCGCACCGAGCTGGCCCTGACCGCGGCCGAGCAACACCTGACCACCCGCGACACCGATCTCGTCCTCGTCTGGGGCGCCAGTCACCTCACCGCCTTCGGGCTCCGCCTTGAGGCTCTGGGGTTCACCCGCACCGACACCACCTGGCACCGGGTCGGCGCACTGCCCCGCATCCACACGCTGCTGGTGGATCTGCTGCTCGGACGCACACTGCCGGTTCCGGTGTCCGAGGGCGAGCCGGTCGGGTAAGCCTGTCATGACTGCCCTTGAGGCTTGGTGGCGCGATGAGCACCACCAGACTCCAGCCCTGCTCATCACCTTCGATGACGTCGACGCCCTTATCGACACCCTGCGCGAGGCTGAAGGGCACCGCAACGCCGCCCGGCTGGCCTTGCACCCGTCGGTCCGGCCGTACACCCAGCACGGTGTACCCGACCACGAGCTGGTCGTCGGCGTTGACCGGACCGAGGACGTCGGCAGCCTGCGCCTGACGACCCCCGACGCCGTCTGGTACGCCCACGGCAAACCCCGCGACGACAACCAGCCGATCTCGTACCAGCTCCTGTGGGACCGCCAAGGTTTCCCGCCGGATGCCCTGATTCCTCTCGACGACATCCGGGCCGCGCTCAAGGACTTCCTGGTCAACAGCGGACGGCGGCGGCCGGCGGGCCTGCACTGGATCGAGTGGCCCGCACCCGAGCCTGACCGAATAGCCCGCAAGCACGGCCGATGCTGGTGAACAACCGCCAGCCCCAGTTGCCTCCCGACACGATGGCGCAGGCCCGAGTCGTGCTGCTGGTGCTCGCCGCCGTGACCGCCACCTTTGACGTATGGCTGTTCATCTGGGCCTGGCAACTGCGCAGCCCGGTCTTGGTCTTGTTCGGGCTGGTCTGCCTCCCGATGGGCCTTGTCCTCGCCTACGGCGCCGCCCTAGCCTGCCAAAGCTCGGATACACCCGGCGCCCAGCAGATCCTCCGGGAGCGCCGCCAGAGACGGCGCGGCTGGACCTCACACACTCCCCAGTACCTCGCGCGTTTCGAACCTTCTCACCCCCAACGAGCGCAAGTCCGCGAATGACGTCGCACGAGCGAGCCGGCCACCGCACGTTCGCATCCGGAACTATCCCGGCATGTCCATCTGGGAGATCGCCGCCACCAGAGGCACGTCATGCGGCTTCGTCCACCGCCTGCTGACCGATGCAGGCGTGTCCATGCAGCCCCGCTGTGGCGCCCGCAGGAGGTCACCGCGATGACCCGAGTCGATCTTGCTCTCTTCAAACTTATGGATGGCGGACGCCGGCCCGACGGCAAGTGGACGCACCGGCGGCGCTGATCTTGTTCTACGAAGCCAAAAACTACCGCGACACGCCGGTGAGACGAAGTACGCCGCAGCCGAAGCCCTGTCGGACGAGCCCGGCGGACTCGGCTACGCTACTGCGCGTAAGGGCGAAGGCCAGAGAGGATCAATGAGCAAAGAGGGAGGGGCGCAGAGACATGACTGCGCCAGAGCTGGCCGGGGCGGTGTGGCGCAAGTCGACCCGCAGCAACGGTCAGGGGCAATGCGTTGTGGTCGCCCACCTCGACCAGGCCGTCGCCATGCGCGACTCCAAGCACCCCACGGGTGCCGTACTTATCTTCACCCCCGCCGAATGGACTGCCTTCGTCACCGGCGCCAAGGCGGGCGAGTTTGACCAGTAGCTGACCAGCGACCGACGTCGGCGACCCCGCTGTAAGGGGTCGCTGCTTGTTTTCTGGGTTGTGCCGGTGCATGGGCGGGCCGCTTAGTTAAGATCGTCTCCTTACTTTTCGTCCACTTCGTACGTCTGGCCGCCACCCTCGATGTTGCGCCTGGCGCGTTTGTAGGCGCGTTTGGATGGAATCGGAGCGGACTTATTTACCTCTTGCTGGCGGGCTATGAGTTCACCAAGTGCCGCACGAGCTTCCTCATAGCCCATCGCGTGTACGTCAATCTCGTAAAACACGCGGGCGTCCTGTTGGAGCGCGAGATAGGCATTAGCGGCGGTTTGGGCTTGCTCGATACGCCGCGCGAGGTTGAGGGAAGTCATGACCGCACCAAACGCCGCCGCTGCCAATGCAGTTGCGCCAGCCCAGTAGCGGCCCGCCGTCGAAGCCAGGCTGGCCGCACCTGCAACAGCAGCCAACGCAGTAGCAGGCACACCTAAGGCGTAGTTGGAACCCCGCCAAATCTTGGCCTGCTCAAATTGACCCTGCCCGCTCCACTTAGCCGATTCCTCGACACGCTTCGCTTCTGTGACAAGCTTCTTGATCTGCTGTTCATCCATAGGCTGGGAACTGTCCATTGTATACCTTGTCCCACCAATCAAACGACAAGGAGATCCTGCCCGCCTCCTCGGCATCTCGCGCGTTGTTCGCCCGAGTAAGCGCAGTCTTTAGCTTCGACAGGGCGTCTTGCCGATAGGTCTCCGTATTAGAAGCAGGCACCAAACCGGAGATGCCCATAGGGTCGCGCATATTGGCCAACTCGCAATCGACAAGGTGCTTCAGCATGGTCCGGACGTCATACGAATACAGGATCGAACTTTCCGTGGATGCCCATTTGGCGATTCGCAGCTCAAGATAGAACGATGAGATGGGAATGTTGTTGTAGTACCGGACGGCCTTCATGAGACGGATTAGCTGCTTCACCTTCTTGTCCAGTTTGTTGTTGACCCCCGTCACATAGCCGTTATGGACACTCGGGCTGGACTTCACCCAACCGCCCCCGATTTCGGGAATTTTGTAGATGTTGAACTTGTCGGAGTCATCTCGGCCGGTGTAGTAGGCAGGGACAACTTCGATCTTGTCTTTGCCATCCTGGCCAAATGCGCAGACCACGGCGGGCGTGTCAACATATATCGTTGTACTCGGAAAACGCTCCTGCAATTGCTCCTTCACTAAACGGAGCATGTACGCGGAGTCGTTGCGCTGGTTCTGTGTCGGGATACTAGCGAAGTAGTCCAGGTCGCTGTAGTAGCGAACACTCGTGCCGCTCTCCCGCGAGCCCGTGCCGAAGAAGTTCGATACGCCGAATGAATTCTTCAATTTTCCTTCGACAGAGCTGCGGTGACTGCTTGCCGCAGTTGCCTCGGCTGACGATGGGGTGAGTCGCGATACGAATAAGTCGAACCCGCCATTTACTGTGGTCGGCATGGGCACCTCGCTGCTTGATTTTCGAGATCATCTTAACATGAGTACAATAATTGATACATCGTGTCAAACCGCTTAGGGTTAGATGAAGCGTGCCTTCGCCGTCTATGTCCCCATCTTTGTGGGAAGCCGCTGCTTGTGTCCAAGGCCGAGCCGACCGCCGCCACTGCACTCGATGCAGTCGGGATCTCGCCGGGGAATCTCATAGCGCACACGTTCTTTAAACTCGGCTGCCGCCGGATGGAATCGCTGCCAGCGCGGCTCGTAGGTGGTCGATAGGAGACCGGTCACGCTCATGAGGTAGTCGTCCACAGCATGGGCGATAGCTACGGCGTTGAGTGTGATCACGCTGGGCGCCTGTACGCCCTCGTCCTGCACGTACCGCTGCTGCCGGAGCTGTTCGGCGGTCAGAGCCTCCTCCTGCAACTTGGCCGGATTGATCAACTCGTTACACCAGAGGCACCCGAAGCCGGGCCCCACGGGCCGGACGACGCTGAAGATGTCCGAAACTGTGCCGTTCTTGTCGACCTGGACCTTCGCGCCGACCTGGACGCCCGGGATTAGGTACTGATGGACGAGCGCGTTGAACACCAGCCGGGCCTGCATCGAGTCGGCGGCGAGGAATAGGTAGTCGCAGTCGATGAGGCTCATCGCTACCTCGTTCTGGGTGACGTCGGCCTGGAGCGCTTCGATCCGGATGCTCGGGTTGGCCTGCCGCGCCACCCGCCGAGCGACCCGAACCTTCGGGGTAGCTAGACGCTCGCCGAGTGACCGCAGGAAGGCCGGTCTGGTCGGGTTGGTCAGCCAGGTATGGGCATCCCAGAAGCGGCCGCCCACAACCCGGGGCAGGTTGGTGCGGTCGATCCGGTCCGGGTCGATGACCACGAGATGCCCGATGCCAAGGCGCGCTAGGTACTCGACGATAAGCGAACCCGCCCCTCCGGCTCCGATCACGGCTACCTTCTGGCCGGCCAGGATCGCCTGCCCTCGGTCGCCGAATAGCCGGCTCTGCCGGTCGTATGTCAGATCTCCAGCGGGTGCCGGCAACGGTGCCTCGCGCAGCTCGCGCATCGGCCAGCCAGCTACCACGGCTGAGTCGAGCTTCACGCGGCGGCCGTCGGGCAACCAAAGGTCACCGGCGATGGCGTCGCGGGCGAATACGAGGCCGCCCACAGGTTGGCCGCCGAGGATGTCGAGCAGGGCCGGATAGCCCCGTTCGTGGGAGGCCATGTCGTCACCTGAGAAGCCGACGTGATTGGTGCCGCCGTGGCAGTGGACCGCCAGGTACGCCAGACCCTCGCGGGCGCAGTCGCGGATGCGGTCGCGCACGAAGCTTGGTGTCAGCATCCGGTACCCGCGCTGTCCGGCCACGTAGTCGATTCCGTCCCGGGCCGGGTACAGTCGCCGGGCCAGGAGGCGAGTACCGCGGCTGGTCTCTATGAGGCTCGCGCCGATGACCGCGCCGTGTTCGTCACCGTCACCGGGAAACAGGTGGGCGTGCAACTGTGCCGCCATGTCGGCCGGCAGGCGGAGGTTCCAGGGGCTCATCGGTTGCGCAGCCATGTCAGTACCTTGTGGAGTTTCATGACGGCCGTGTCGGTCGCCGGGTTGAGGCGGTTCGAGCGCCGGGAGATCTGCACGGCCGAGCGCCCCTCGAAGGTCGTCACGCTGGTTCCCTCCCCGAGGGGCTGTCCGTCGGCGCGGGCCAGATCGCCGCGCACGAAGTGCGGGTAGACATCCGAGTACGGGTACTGGAAGGTAATACGGAAGCCGATCCAGGTGCTGCGCCGCTGGTACTGCTCGCCGGGATCAACGGGCTCAACGAAGACGACAGCGCCCCCGTCCGGCTCTTCCCGGACGCTGATCTCTGCGTCCGGGAAGGCCGCGCGCACCTCGTCGATAGCTTTGGATATCGAAGGGTTCACTTATTGCCCGCTCCTACGAGTTGTCGTCGCCGGCGACGGCGGTGAATTTCGAGTGCTTGTTGACCGTGACGGTGTCGCTGTCGCCCACGATCCGGGTCTCACCGGAGGGCAGCTCCTCCGACAGGAGGAAGTCCAGCTCGATCTGCACCTCCTGAGCGATCGCCGCCTCCTTGATCTGGAGTCCGGTGACGCGAGGGCCGGTGACCGTCACCGACTTGTTGTTGACCGTGACGGTGACCTCGTGCCCCCGTCCCTGGTCCTGCTGTTGTTCCACTGTGCTCGTCATGATGTTGAGGCCCCCTTACCCTCAGTTGCGCTCTAGGCGTTTAATTGCTATAGTCGAACTGTAACGCACTAGATCGCCGATTGCAAGAGTCAAATCGGCAGGAGACAAGGATGACCAAAAAAGGATGGTTTGACACCGAGGGCTTCTACGCGGCCCTCGACGGCGTGCGGCAGGGCCGCCGTCTGAACTGGAAGCAGGTGGCAGGCGGGTCAGGGGTGAGCGCTTCGACGCTGACCCGGATGGCGCAGGGCAAACGACCCGACGTCGATGGCCTCGCGGCTCTATGTGCCTGGTCCGGCTTGGATGCTGACGACTTCGTTCGCTCTCAGGATGATGAGCGTCCGGAGCCGGAGCCCCTGGCGATGATCTCCACCTACCTTCGAGGCGACCGCAACCTATCACCGGAGGCCGCCGCCGCCCTCGAAGAGCTCATCAAAATCACTTATGAACGACTGCGTCAGAAGGATCAGAAGGACTAGACCACGATGGCGTATCGACGGGGCTTTAAGACGGAGGCGAACGGGACCGCGCTCGAAGTGCGAGCCGAGCTTGGTCTTCGCGCACTCGACCCCTTGGACCCATTCGCCTTGGCGCGGCACCTGGAAATACCGATCATCGACCTGTCGGACTTCGCTCGTACGTCGGCCGGGGCGAGGTATCTACTCACGGTCGAGCCCGAGTCCTTCTCGGCCGTGACAGTCTTCGCCGGTACGAAGCGCACCATCGTCCACAACGACGGCCACAACGACGGCCACAACGACGGCCGGATCAGCAGCAACATCACCCACGAAGCTGCCCACGGCCTGCTCCTACATCCCCCCACACCGGCCCTTGATGACCGCGGGTGCCGGCTGTGGGACCAGGACATCGAGGACGAGGCTCAGTTTCTAGCCGGTGCGCTACTCGTACCCGAAGACGCCGCCCTCGCCATTGCTCGCGACATAGCTAAGGGCCGGTCTACCGTGCCGGAAGCTGCCGCCCGTTTCCTCGTCAGCCCGCAGATGATCCAGTGGCGGCTCAACATCACAGGTGCAGTGAACCTCCACGGGCTTCCGCCCGTGGCATCACCCTAGTTCAAGCTTCGCTTGTCCGCTGTCTTCCTGGCCTTGGTGCTCAATGTAGCGTCGGATAGTCGCCTCATTCAGGCCCACCGTGGAGACGAAGTAGCCAATGGACCAAATACCATCACTGCCCCAGTAGACTCTGTCGAGCCACGGAAACTTCTCGCGCATCTGACGGGCGGTATTGGCCTTAATGATTTTAACCGCCTCGGAGATTGCCATCTTTGGTGCAACCGAGATTAGTACATGCATGTAATCTTGATCGGTATTGACCTCATGGATGGCAATCTCCGGATGATGACGAGTCACCTCCATGATCTTTAGCTTCAGGTACTCACCCATACCGCCCTTGAATATCTTTCGTCGGTATTTGGTTGAAACCACGAGGTGGTATCTGACGTAGAAGACCGCGTGGGCCTGTCGGTTGTATTGCATGCGCCTATTGTACTAGGCGGAAGACAGCGAACGGTCTTCATCCACCGGCTTCCGCCGGTGGTATTGCGGCGGAGTAAATAAAGCGGGTCGAGCGTGCTCGCGCCGCCGGTTACTGGCGAAATTGAGCCGAGCCACAGTGGCACCACCCGTGCTGTATGCAACCGTCTACCTCGGGCTATGCCTTCGGAACGCTATGTGTCCAGAAAGTCCCACTCGTCGCCAAGCACCCACCGCAGTGCCGAGAGCTTCCCGTTAATCATGCCCCACTCAAACTGATCGTATGGCCCAAGATTGCCCTTGCCATACTTTGCCTCAACTTCCTTGCGAGCGGACGCAATCTGTTTAGCTAGCTCGTCGGATAGCTTCTCGCCGCTAGCTTTCCGACGCTCCTCGCTGGACAGTGATCGGCCATACCACACACGGTCGAAGAACTCTTGCTCGGCCGACAGTAACTCGGCTTCAGTCCGCATGTTGGCGCGCAGGTATCGGTTGACGAACTCGTCCCGGCCTTCGAGCATTCTGGCAAGAGCCGGCCGCTCCCAATAGCGAATGCGGAACGGCGGCCGGTTGCTGGTCTCGTATGACTTCAGGAAGTCCTTACACGGGTTCGAGAGAAAGTTGCTGGCGATCACCAGCGCAACGTCCGCCCGTTCTGCACCGGCCCAGGCAAGTAGGCCGGTCACCTTGTCCGGTGGTACTCCGCGCTTGTAGTGCTTGCAGTCCACGAACCACGTCTCGAAGTACTGGCGACCGTCCAGCTCCTGACGCGGGAGCTGACCAACGATGTCCCGCCCGGAGTCGCTCGGGCTAGCGTTGAGCCCGGTGCCCTTTCGCCAGTCGAGGTTAACGAATCCAAGCTCTCGCAGGAGATCGAAGCAGAACTCCTCGAACTCGGTTTCGTTCATGCCGTCGATAGGCGGGTCGTGGTACATGACATACAGCATAGTACTTGCGCGGTAACTACTCTAGCTAGTCGACTTTTGCCGGACTGTGACCGCCGTCCGGACAGCGACATGCACAACTGCTGCGCTGGCAGAACGCCTCTCTTGACCGAATATCATCAACGTTATACTGTTTGGGTAGCAATTAAAACACTAAATTGGAATCAAAACAGTATGAAGTATCTCAAGCATCAAGAGGGGATGGTACTGCCTCTCGTTGTTCTCGTAGCCGTCGTTGTAGCCGTAATTGGTGTGGCCGTCTGGCAGTCTCAGAAGGCCAAGACCAATCAGGCGACCTCGTCGCCGACACCAACCCCTGTGGCTCAGGCGTCATCCACGCCAACCGTTACACCCACTCCGGCAAACGAGTTCAAGGTTACCGAACTTGGGTTCAAGATGACCCTCCCCGCCGGTCTAACTGGCCTCAAGTATGTAGCGCATACGAATCTTCCGGGCAATGCGGAGCATCCCGCTACCTACTCATCAACCAGTTTCTCGACGACCTCTCTTGAGGAGTCTGACTCGCGATGCACGGCGGGCGACGCATCTATAGGAAGCATCGTCAGATATTCGGAAAATCCATCAACATTTGGTTCGGTCACGAAGGTTGGCAACTTCTATCTGGTATTTACTACACCACAGCAGCCCTGCTCGGACAAGGCGGCTGCCGAGCAGCTCCAGACTTCGCAGACAAGTCTCCTCCGCCAGGCGCTTGCCACCGCCACCGCACTATAGAAGCTGACGTCAGCTTGTATGGGCTTCCTTCATCTCGCCTCTCCATTTGACGGCTACGCCGCAATCCCTCATAGTTAATTGAAGTTTCTGCTTGCGCAAGGGAAATCGATCGCAAGTAGAAACGACTCTTTCACATCTCAATAGTGAATGGTCATCTACAAGCGTCGGTCAAGCTGCCGAGCCGGAACTCCCACCTAACATAGGGAGAGTGTGGAATGAAAATTCCGCGCAAACGGCTCCGGATGAGCCGAATGAAGATGGTCGCCATCGGCGTCCTGCTCGCGCTCCTGGGCTCTGTTCCCCTGGCGCTCGTCAATTCGCAGCCGGCACGTGCAGACGTATCGGCCCCGTCATGGTGGAACGGCGACTGCGATGTCACCAACAACGCCAACTCGTACGCTCTCGGCGCCTCCTACAACGGCGTCAAGGCCTGTGGCCCGCGACCTCTCTACACGACGCAAGCCGACCTCACCGTCCACTTCTACCCCAGCGCCTGGGGCGAGTACGAATGGGAGTGCGTCGAGCTGGTCATGCGCTACATGTACCAGGTCTACGGGATCGCGCCGTACAGCGCGAACGGCTACCAGGTAGTCAGCAACTACGGCGGGACCACTCTGACCAAGGTCACGAACAACGGCGTAAGCGTCCCAAGTCCCGGTGATATCCTTGCGTTCGCCATCTCGGACAACCACAGGGACGTCGGCCACACCGCCGTTGTCACCGCCGTCAGCGTGGACGGCAACGGCACCGGCACCGTGACGTACATGCAGCAGAACGCTTCGGCGGACGGCTGGGGCTCGGTTGCGGTCACGAACAAGACGCTCGGCGACGGCATCTCGGCGTGGCTGCACGACCCAAACGTAAGCAGCACTGTGAGCCACACGGTCGGTGACTACGACGGCAACGGTTACACCGACCCCACGACCTGGCGTCCGTCAGATGGCGTCTGGCGAAGCTACAACGGCGGTGTCACAGACCTCCAGTGGGGGTGGTCAGGCGACATACCGGTGCCGGCCGACTACGACGGGGATGGCAAAACCGACCGGGCCACTTGGCGTCCGTCAGACGGTACCTGGCATATCCACATGTCGTCCGGTCGGCCGGACGTCGATGGTTACCAGTGGGGGTGGAGCGAGGACATACCGGTGCCGGCCGACTACGACGGGGATGGCAAGGCTGACATCGCCACCTGGAGGCCCTCGACGGGCACGTGGTGGATCGACATGTCCTCTGCTCCAAACGTCATGGGCTATCAGTGGGGCTGGAGCGGCGACATTCCTGTGCCGGCTGACTACGACGGGGACGGCAAGGTCGACATCGGAACCTGGCGGCCCTCGACCGGTGGTTGGTGGATCGACATGTCCACCGCGCCCGACATCAACGGCTATCAGTGGGGCTGGAGCGGCGACATTCCGGTTCCTGCCGACTACAACAAAGACGGCAAGGCCGACATCGGAACCTGGCGGCCCTCGACCGATGGTTGGTGGATCGACATGTCCGGCAGTACGCCCGACATCAACGGTTACCAGTGGGGATGGAGTACCGACGTACCGGTTACGGGTGACTACGACGCAGATGGCTACACTGACATCGGCACGTGGAGGCCCTCGACCGGTCAGTGGATAGTCGACATGTCTCACAACGCGGACTGGAACCCCGGTCCGCAGTGGGGCTGGAGCAGCGATATTCCTGCCGTCTCGACCCTCAACCGCAGGATCCTACAGGGGCTGGGTCTGCGACCACCCAGCTGATTACAGGTAGCTGCGACCACAACAGCAGCGCCCGCCGAGAGCGATATCTCGGATAGCCCCTAGCGGGAAGGCTTTCGGCCTCGCGCCGGGGGCTCTTCTCGTTTAGCCCTGCTCAGTAATCGCTTCACGCAATGAAGTTCTACTTCAACCCTGACCCGCCAGAGACAGTTCACGCAGGCCGGCTTCGGTCGATTCCGACCAGCCGCAGCGTTCAAGTGCGTCGGTCTCACGGCTCGGCCCGTCGCGCTCGTTCAATCAACGACACCACCGTGCGCATCGTGGAGTCGTCGAACAGCTGCACCATCCAGGCCACGATCCGCTCGTCGTAGGCGCCTAGTTCCACACCACGCAGGGCCTCGCGTAGCACGGCCTCGCGGTCCTGGGGGTCGACATACCCGCCGCCGGGCTGGTGGTCCAAAGGCTCCATAGGTGCGTAGTCGGAGAGCTTCATTGGTCAGCCCCCTTTCGCGCCGGCTCGCCCGAACGAGGCTCGCTCGCCTCGCGCCGGATCTCGTACACGTACGACCGGTCCACCGACACGCCGCGGTCGGCCAGCAGTTTCATGGCCGCCTTGGCGTTGCCGCCCGCCTCAGCCAGCACCCCGAGCACCACGTCCTTCTTGGACGGCGTCGGTGGATCAGGCGGGGCGATCGGTATGGGTGTGGCGGCCCGGATACGTGATCGCAGCTTGCGCATGAGAAGCCGCAGCTCCGCCAGGCCCAGCTCCGTGCCCAGCATGTACAGCGCCGGCGCAATGCCCGGCAGCACCCAGGCCGGGATAATCGCCCGCCCCGTCGAGTCCTGGATGTTCAGGCAGATGCTCAAGGCTGCGCTCGCCGCCACCAGCGTCCCGGCGTACCAGGTCCTCCCGCCCAACTCGTCCGTCAGGGCGTGCCGCACCACCACGCCCGAGCCCATCACCATGAACCCGTCGACGATGGTCGGGAACACGAACAGCAGGCCGCGCGGCGCGATGTGGCCGTTCGTCTCGGCGATGTGCGTCAGGTGCGACCACGACAGCGCGCCCGCGCCGACGGTTAGCAGGATGACCCCGCCGAACACGATGGCCTGGATGACGAACAACAGCCGCCGCTCGATGGACGCCAGGCGCATCGCCTCGTCGCGCACGTCCGCGCTCGGCGCAGCTGCGGCCGGAGAGATGGCCGGTCCGTGCCCGTTTGTACTTGGCTCGGCCGTCACGACCGCGGGGGAGAGCGGGAGGGTCGAAGCGGTTGTCACCCTGCACCTCCCGGGGCTCGCCGGGGCCCATCGCTGGGGGCGCACAGTGCTAACGCGGGGCTCACGCACGCGCCGGAGAGGGTCGGCTGACCCTGGTAGTGACCATCACCCACAGAGACGGCCTGACCTGCGTGAACGGCTCGGATCGGCATCACTCATCACCGTCCGGCACGTCATCAGTCCCGCTCTTAATCCGCGGGTTCGGGGTTCGAGTCCCTGGCGGCGCACCCGTGATCAAGGCTCTGACCTGGGGTTTCTTCTCGGATCAGAGCCGTTTTCATGTCCACAGTGGACGGTTGGGTGCTCGAGGGGTGCTCTGGAGCCGTTGGACGAAACCGGCCCTACGTGGACTGGATGGACGGGCGGGCACCGACGCTGCCCATCGCCCCAATCGCCGTGACCGTTCGGCAGCCTGGCCCCGCGTCAACTCGCGGCGGTTGCTGCCGCGATGGAGTCGACGATGTGGATGGGTAGATGGGGTTTGGCGTTGCTGCCGTGGAGTGCGCCCATGTAGGTGAGGATCTGCCGCGGTTGTTCTGGCGCGCCGAGGGGGACGGGTTCGACTTTGCGCCAGCCGCGAGCCGAGGCGGCCTTGACCGCGGCGAGGTAGGTGGCCTCGTTCATGCGGCCGAGCGTCTTTGCGCGCATCAGCAACGCGGCCAGCGAGACCTGCCAGTGCCGCTTCAGGTCGAACAGCCTGGGCCAGTCGACTGTGTCGGGGAGCGCCTGCCGGATGTCGGCGGCCGGCATCAGGAACGCTGCGGCGAAGACGTGCGCCTGCTTTTCGATCTGAGATAGTCCCCAGATTTGATCTCCATGCATCAGGAGGTGTCCGAGTTCGTGCGCCGCGTCGAACCTGGAGCGGGCGCGGTCGTTCTTGTCGGTGCCGAGTACGACGACGGGGTGGTCGGGGAAGGGCAGGGAGAACGCGTCGACGTCGATGGAGCCGAGGGGCAGGCGGATGACCGCGATGCCGTGGGACTCCAGTAGCTCCACGACGTTGGGCACCGGCCCTGGGGGGAGTTGCCAGGATGAGCGCAGTGCGGCTGCGAGGTCCTCGACGTGCTCGGGGGCCGCGTCGAGCTCTGGGGCGGGGACGTGGGGGATCGACAGCGTCGTGAACAGTCCCGCGGACCGGGCGTGCGAGGCCAGGTCGTGCGCGACGTACCCGATCGCCCGGGCTCTGCGGCGGTCGGTGACGGAGGTGCGGCGCAGGGACCGGAAGAAGCCTTCGTGCGTCTCGGTGACCGGCTGGGCGAAGAAGCCCACGGGGACCTTCAGGATGGTGCTCAGCCTGGCCACGGTGTCCGCGCTCGGCCGGGTCGAGCCGCTTTCGAACTGGCTGAGCGCGGCCGGGGTGACCTTGAGCTTGGTCGCTAGCTGAGCCTGGCTCCAGCCCATCAGCTCACGGGCAAGGCGCAGCCGTGCGCGCTCGAAGGCCGGGGTGCTCATCCACTTCTCCGTACTCGATCTTGTTTCCCGCATTCTGTCGGACCCGCGGGCCAGACTGGTGTCCGACACCGCCACAACCCCTTCTCTCAGTGTAGAAGCGCACTCGGACGATCATGCTGCTATCTTAAGTACACTCGAGCGTGAAGATCGCGCTCGACGAGCTTGAAGCGAGGTAGCTGTGCCCGGTGAGGCCGGTGACGCGGGGCGGTTCCAGATCCTGTCGCTGGACGGTGGCGGTCTGCGCGGGATCTTCTCCGCGGCGATCCTCGCCCGGTTGGAGGAGGACCTGGAGACCTCGATCATCGATCACTTCGACCTGATCGCCGGTACCTCGACCGGCGGGATCATCGCGTTGGCGCTGGGTCTCGGGATGAGCCCGCGCCAGATCGTGGAGTTCTACTCCGAGCTGGGTCGGCGGGTGTTCCGCAACCCGCTGGGGTGGCGATCGGCCCGCCAGGTGGTGCGGGCGAAGTACACGCCGGGCCCACTGCGGGAGGCGTTGACCGCCGTGTTCGGGGACCGCACGTTCGGGCAGAGCACAAAGCGGCTGGTGATCACCTCCTACAACCTGGGCGCGGACGACGTGTACCTGTTCCGGACCGCCCACCACCCGCGGCTTCGCCGGGACTGGCGGGAACGGGCCGTGGATGTCGCCATGGCGACCTCGGCCGCACCGACGTATCTGCCGGGTTTCCCCTTGTCGGGGACGCGTCTGGTCGACGGCGGAGTGTGGGCGAACAACCCGGCGATGGTCGCGGTGGTCGAGGCGGTCGGCACCTGCGGGATGCCGCTGGAGGCGCTGCGGGTGTTCAGCCTGGGCACCACGGTCGAGATACGTCACCGCAGCCGCCGACTGGACCGGGGCGGGCTGCTGCCCTGGGGCCGAGCGGCGGTCGACGTGATCCAGCGAGCGCAGAGCATCAGCGCGAACAACCAGGTCCACCACCTGGTGTCCCCGCAGCGCCTGCTGCGGCTGGACCCGGTAGTCCCCGCCGGCCTGTTCGCCCTCGACCGGGTCCACGCCGACGACCTGATCGGCAAGGCCGCCCACGCCAGCCGTACCGCATCGCCCCGGTTCACCGACTGCTTCCTCGACCACCAGGCCGCGCCGTTCACTCCGTACAACCTGACGAAGGAAGACTGATCCGATGCTCGGTTCGATCGAGGAGATCATCTCGTTCCTGTTCACCGGCGCGATCGCCGAGCTGGACATCCCGCCGGACCTGTACGAGCTCGCCGTACTCAAGTACGAGGAGGTCGGTACCTGGCTCGGCAAGACCGGCGGGGACGGCTGGGAGATCTACCCGCAGGGCTCCTTCCGGCTCGGCACGGTGGTCCGGCCCTCCGGCACCCACGCGGAGTACGACATCGACCTGGTCTGCCTGTGGGGCGATGCCCCGCACGACATCACCCCGCCGGTGGTCAAGGACACCGTGGGCGAGATGCTCCAGCGCTACCTGGACTGGAAGACCGGCCAGCAGACCGGCGATGGCCCCGCCGACTGCGTATCCAGCCGGCGCTGCTGGACCCTGACGTACCCGTCCGACGGCTTCCACATGGACGTCCTGCCGGCCGTACCCGACGACGGCAACCCGCCGCCGGCGATCCGCCTGACCGACGTGGCCCTCGGCGACTGGCAGTACAGCAACCCGATCGGCTACGCCGCCTGGTTCCGCAGCCGCTCCGAGGAGATGGTGCGGATGCTGGCGAAGATGGCCCGGGAGGCCTACGTCGCCGACGTCCCCGAGTGGCGGGTGCGTACCACCCTGCAGCGGCTGGTCCAGGTCCTCAAATGGCACTGCGCGACGCGGTTCGCCGACGACCCCAGAGACCGGCCACCCTCCATCCTGATCACCACGCTGGTCGCCCAGGCGTACCGCGGCGAGCAGGACCTGTTCACCGCCACCCTGGACGCGCTCAGGCGCATGGGCGGTCTGGTGGAAAACCGGGACGGCCGCTGGTGGGTGGCCAACCCGGTGCACGACCAGGAGAACTTCGCGGACAAATGGAACGAGTACCCGCAGCGGCGGGCGAAGTTTCTCGCCTGGCTGCGCGAGGTTACCGAGCTGCTCGAGACGGTTGGTCGCATGCACGGACAGGGGATCCATCCCGTGGTCGAGCGGCTGGAGGAGGGCTTTACCGCCGGTGGCGTGATCCGGAAGGCGGCCACGGGCTGGGGGCAGGGCAGCCGGCAGGTGCGGGAAGCCGGCGGCCTGGCCATGACGGGTACGGGCCTGCTCACCAAGACCACGGCACCGTCGACGCCCCGGGTACCCACTCACACGTTCTTCGGGCGCGAGTAGCGAAGTGAAGGACGCCTGGCTGACCCTGGCGCAGCAGGCGTACCTGCTCCGCCAGATCATGCCGCAGGCGGCCTGCCGGATCCGCCAGGGCCGGCTCGTCTGCACCGCAACGCTCCAGCCGACCGACCTGTCCTGCCTCTACACCGTCCAGGTCGCCTATGTATACGGTGACCGGCCGATCACCCACGTGCGGAACCCGGCCCTACAGACCCGACCGGGAGCCACCGGTCTACCCCACGTCTACACCGGCGACGAGCTGTGCCTGTACCAGCCGGGCGAGTGGAACCCGACCATGTCGATCGCGTCGACGATCCTGCCGTGGGCCAGCGAATGGTTGTTCCACTACGAGATCTGGCGGGCCACCGGGGAATGGACCGGCGGCGGCCACGAACCGGCGGCCGACCGGTAGCGACCGTCAGCTCGTCGCCGACGCGAACTCATCCCCGAAAACCCGCCGCCACAACTCGACGCTCTGCTCAGGATCCTTCGCCTTGTAGGCGGCCCGGACCGTGCCGGCGTACCCGTGGAACTGATCCCGGAACTCCCGATAGCCGGCCTTGTCCAACCGGTGGCTGAAGTCCACACCTGCGCAACTCGGATCCCCGATCCGCGGAACATTCGAATGATCCTGGAGCCACCGGTCGGTGGCCAGGACCAGCGAACGGAACGTGGTGGGCAGATCCCGGTACCGGTCGTCCCACCAGGACAGCAGCTGGCTGACCCGGTCACCGACGAGCACGGTCAGGATGACCGACGGCACATCGAACGTGCCCTTGTAGTCGCGCATGTACTTCAACAGCCGCAGGCTGGTCCGCAGGTGCCCGTTGGCGACCCGGTCCTTGGCGCGGAACCACTCGGCGAACCCCGCCGGATTGACATCTTCGAGCTCGTTGGCCGTCCGGTTAACGATCACGTGTCGGTCGAAGATCCCGTAGAAGGGGAGATAGAGGTACGGGACCAGGTCGACGTGGCAGTCATTGGCGTAGTTGACCCGCACGCACCGGGTCTTCAACTCGACCTTGTCGCGGTGACGAGGACTACGCACCATCGCCTCGTAGAGCGCCTCCGGGTAGCGCCGCGGGTCCTTCGACCACGCGCGCTGCGGCTTCATCTGGACCAGCAGGTCGGCGTCGAACTCCTGGCCGGGCAGCGGCCGGATGATCGTCCGGTGAGCCCAGGAGCCCTGGCGGATGAACGCTTCCACCGTCGGCCCGAACGTCGAGTCGCCGCGTAGCCACTCCGTGAGCGCCTTCTCGTGCCGGGCCAGCTGCTCCAGCCGGCCTGGATTGAGGTTCACGGCGCGGTCGAGCAGACCAGAGAAGTATTCGTGGAGTTTCATGGCCTGCCCCGTCCTGGCCCGACGACCTGAATGACTGTTGGTGGCCGAACCCTACCGGCCACCCCTGACAAGATCGCGCAACAACGCCTTTCCCTGTCGTGATCGGCCGGCCGCCGACGTGTACCTCCGCGGTGGGAGGATCGGCCAGCCGGCGCCCCGGAGACCGCTGCGGATCGCCGGTGTAGGGTTGCCTGCCATGACCGGCCCGCAGGGTCCAATGCCGTCTCCGCCGTTCCCGGATCGCGAGTCCGCGGTGCTCAAGCTGATCGTCGAGAACGCGATCAACGCCATGAACTCGGGCGAGGCAACTCCCGAATCGGCGATCTTGCACGCCGCCGTGCACGGCTGGTACGAGGGCCACATCCAGGGCGAGGACGCCTGCCCCGGCTGCGACTTCCGCGGTGGCCTGCCCAAACAGCAGGGGCCTGGGCATCCCCGCTGGACCTGACCTCACCCGACGCGGGGGCGGACACCACGCGGGGCGAACGTAGCGAAGAAGACGGTCTCGGCTCGGGAGCAGGCGTGGGCCGACGCGCAGCGCCGGCACCGGCTGTCGGCGGCGCACGTGCGGATGGCCCGCGAGCTCGGGTTGAACCCGAAGAAACTCGGCAAGATCGACAACCATGGACAGGAGCCGTGGAAGACGCCGCTGCCGCAGTTTATCGAGGACCTGCATGCACGACGGTTCGGCCGAACCGACTCCTCGGACCGTGGCGGTGATTGAAGGGTCAGGTCAGCCCGTCCCGAGCCGAAACAGGCTGAGGAGAAGACCGCCGAGTCCGCCAGGACGAGCCGCGGCGTGCGCCGATCGTGGGCGTACAACCGGCCGTCGGTGAACACGTCACCGCGGGCGGCGGGGTCGGCTGGCGGCCTGGGCACCGACGACAGCTCGGCGCGACGGTTGCTTCGTGGACGCCAGCCCGTCAGCCGCCGGCGCGGGCCGCGGGTGATGGCAGCAGTACCCGGTCTCGCGCAGGCCGGCGCCCGCGTGCAGCAGCACATCCTCGGGGAGTTGCAGGGCGGAGGCGCAGCGCAGCAGCTGGGTCGGCGCCGCCTCGGCGCCGACCTCCCAGACCGCTGGCCTTCGGGGTAGGTCGTCGGGGCCTCTGCCTGCTCAGCCAGTTGCCAGCTCACGACATGGCGCGTCTGGCGCGGCGTGTAGATCCGCCCGGCGATGCGCTGCGACCACGCAGCGGGTCTGGGGGCAGAATCGGGGGTGTGAGTCCACGACGGCAGGATCGCGGCTGGTGGTCGGTGCGGGTGGAACTGCTCGGCGGCGGGTCGGCCGGTGACCTGTGGCCCCGCCCGGGCCGGGTGTTCGCGGTGTCCTCGGCGCACACCTTCCACACCTTCGCCGAGGCCATCGACGATGCGTTCGCCCGGTGGGACCGCAGCCACCTGCACGAGTTCAACCTGCCGAAGCTCGGCAAGACGGTGACCGAGTTCCGCTACAGCGACGACATCGACCCGGAGGGGGAGTTGGACGCCGACGCGGTAACCCTCGGCGAGGTGCTGGATCTGGGCGAAGAGTTCGGCTACACCTTCGACCTTGGCGACAACTGGCGCCACCGGTGCATCGTCGACCCGGACGAGATCGAGCCGGAGAAGGTGCTCGGCGTGGTGCCCGACCGGCCGTCGCCGTACTGGGGCTGGGGCGTAATCCCCGACCCGTACGGGCGCCTGTTCGACGGCGACGACGGCGAAACACCGATCCCCGACCCGCCGCACAAGCCCTGGCCATGGGCGAACGCGCCGGAGCCGACCATCGTCACCGAACACTGCCCGGGCCAGTACAGCCGTACGTTCAGCATCGAGGTCGACGCCGACGACGAGGTCTGAGGCTCGGTAGGGGTGGCCGGGCGCGGGTCCGGCAAGATGTCGTGGTGTCCACGCCGCCCCGGTTACCGGTTGCCGGTACCGAGCGTCCGGCCGGGTGCGGCAGTCGAGGCCGCGTTGGAGCGCATCACCTACGCCAACGAGGAGACCGGCTACACCATCGCCCGGGTCGCCACCGACCGCTCCGGCAGCGGCCTGCTGACCGTGGTGGGGTCGCTGCTGGGATACAGCCGGGGAGAGCCTGCGGCTGGTCGGCTGGTGAAGGTCGCAAGAGGTGCTTGAATTGTCGGCACGCAGACCAGGGGTAGCGGACCTTCGGACTACGGATCAGAAGGTTGGGGGTTCGAGTCCCTTCGGGCGCGCAAGATCAAAGGGCATCTGACCTGTGAAAACGTGGGTCGGGCGCCCTTCAAGATTCGTCCACTGTGGACTCCAGGTGCTCCTGGGGTGCT
>WNFU01003755.1_pt1 | contig 19797 bp, 13 predicted proteins | sample 5400121 | NCBI WGS metagenome assembly WNFU01 (sample SAMN13153360, study PRJNA577476) | soil metagenome | isolation source: 100 cm soil or saprolite under grassland replicate 1 | place: USA:California | collected 2016-06-15 | reverse complement strand
GAGCGTTTTTCCAAACGAGACGCGCAGATAGATAAGGCGCTGGCGAAGTTGCTGGCGGACAGACCAGAACTTGTCGGCACAAACATTCAGGATTTACGCGAGCAACTGGCAACGGCGGAGCGAGGACGGAAGCAGAAGGATTTGAGCCGGGATGAACTGCGGACTTTGTGGGACACACAATTGGCTGACGACGAGCGCGCTGCCTTGCGCCAGCTTCTGAAAGGTCTGGAAACCACTGCGCTTGAGGACAAGAGGATCCGTATTGAAGAAGCAGTTCAGTGGGCCGAAGAACATCTGTTTGATCGGAACTCGGTTGTTCTGGAATGCCAGGTGTGGCAGCAAGCGCTAGGCCGAGCGCGGGGCGAGGGCTTTTCGGTTTCTGAACTCAAGGACTTTACCCAGCGACGCCGTTACATCCGGGACGCAGACCGTCCTGGCGAAGTGACGTTGCGCGACGTGTTGCTGCGCGAGTGGGAAATCGTCCAGACAGTGAAGGAGGGTGTGGGCGACTGCCATCCGCTGGTTGCGAATCCGCTTTCCGCCAATCCAGCCTTGGACGATGAGCAACGTAAGGCCCTCGACGCGTTGCTCGGTTCAACGAATACCGTCTCGCTCTTTCGTGGTGGCGCGGGAACAGGCAAGAGTTTTGTTCTGCGCGAATTGGTCGAGCAAGTTCAACAGACCGGACGACGCGTTGTCGTTCTGGCGCCGCAGCGTCAGCAAATCGTGAGCATGGAGAAAGTGGGTCTGCATAAGATGCGCATCTTCAATCACTTAATAAGAACTTCTCGTAAATCCGCCTCCTTACGTCGGCGGCTACCATTTTTCACACACGCGCTAGGTCGCGAGTTCGGCGACAGCTTCAATTTCGTCGAGATCCGATTGAGTGAGGCGAATTGCGGCGGCGGCGACCACGTCGTCCACCTGCTCGGGCTTGCGCGCGCCAACGATCGCAGCGGTGACGGCTGGGTGGCGCAAAGTCCAGGAGACCGCGACTGCACCCGGGAAACAATTGTGGCGTTTGCCGATCGCGCGTAATCGTTCCACTAATGCCAGGTGGGCAGATAGCTTTGGCTCATTGAAATCGGGATGGTGTTTACGCCAATCATCATTGGGCAGTTTGGAAATGCGCTCCCGTGTCATGGCGCCCGTTAAGAGGCCAGAGGCCATGGGCGAGTAAACGATGACGCCGATGTCTTCCAGGTGGCAGAAGGGCAAAATCTCCTCTTCGACTTCGCGGCGGATTAGGGAATACGGCGGTTGGAGCGAGGTGATCGGCGCGATTCTCTGCGCCAGTGGCATCTGTTCGACATTGAAGTTGGAGACACCGATCCATCGGACTTTTCCTTCTTGCTGGAGTTGCGCCATTGCCGTCCAGCCTTCTTCGAGTTCCGCCGTGTCGTCCACGGGCCAATGGATTTGGTAAAGATCAATGGTTTCGGCCTGCAAGCGGCGCAGGCTGTCTTCACACTCGCGGCGAATCGAATCAGCCTTCAACAGGTAATGGACTTTCCCCTGTCCATCCCAACGCAGACCACATTTGGTGAAGACATAAGGACGCGGACCGTGCCAACTCGCCAAGGCGCGGGCCACCACTTCTTCAGAGTGGCCGGTGCCATAGACCGCCGCGGTATCAATCCAGTTGACTCCCAGTTCCAATGCGCGATGAATCGCCGCGATGGACGCGTTGTCATCCTGATCACCCCATGCGAACTCCCAACCGGAGCCGCCAATGGCCCAAGCCCCGAAGCCCACAGGCGTGATGAACAAATCCGAATTGCCGAGCTGTTTCGTTTTCATGTGATCAAGTGTTTTTGTTTTCATGATGTCTTTTTGTTTTTTCTTTTATGCGTTCCAAATTCTCAAGGGCCTAATCCGACTGATTATTGTTTCAATGTTTCCTGCCATCCCCCGCCAAGTGCTTTCACCAGGGTGACGGCCGCGACGAGTTGTAGGCCACGCAGTTGGGTGGCGCTAAACTCGACATTCAGCACGGTGCTCTCAGCCGTCGCCACTTCGAGATAGGTGATGAGGCCGTCACGGTATTGATTATTGGCGATTTCGAGCCGTTTGCGGGCGGCGACCAGGGCCTCGGTCTCGGCAGCGTATTGGTTGGCGAGAAGCGTCTGGGCTGCCAAGTTGTCTTCCACCTCCGCGAAGGCTGTCAAAACGCTTTGGCGGTAGCTGGCGACCATTTCTTCGTAAGTCGCCTGCGCCAGCCGCAGACCCGCGCGGAGTCTTCCCCCCTCAAAGAGCGGCAGGGTTATGGACGGTCCGACCGCCCACAGGCGGCTGGATGCATTGAACAAGGTGCCGGCATTGAGACTCTCCAAACCCGCAAGACCGTTCAACTGAACGATCGGAAAAAAGGCGGCCTTGGCCACGCCGATGCTGGCGTTCGCCGCGGCCATACGCCGTTCGGCGGCGGAAATGTCGGGCCTTCGCTCCAGCAACTCGGAGGGCAATCCCGACGGAATCAAGGGAGGCGCAGCGGAAAGGGCGCGTTCCGAAATCCGAAAAGTCGAGGCGGGTTGCCCGACCAAGAGGGCCAGGGCATGCTCAAATTGAGCGCGCTGGAGCATCACGGCGGGCAACTGCGCCTCGGTTGTCTTAAGCACCGTCAGCGCCTGAGCCACGTCGAGATCGGAGACCGCTCCCCCGGCGCGCAGATTGCGGGTCAACTGGAGAGATTTGGTGAAGACCTCGACACTGGAGTTGAGGACTGCCCGCTGAGCATCCAGCGCTCGCAGCGTGAAATAGTCCGCGGCCACTTCGGCTTGGATCATCAGTTTAATCGTTTCGAGATCATCGGCGCTGGCCTGTGCCTGTGCCCGAGCGGATTCGACGCTGCGGCGCACCCGGCCCCAGAGATCAACTTCGTAGCCGAGACTCAGGGGTACATAAAAATCATCAAATGTGGCGCTGGTTCCGTCGGGTTTGCCGGTGATAGTGGACGGAGTATTTGCTGAACCGCGCTGGCGGACGTACGAGCCTGAGACCGAGATGTTCGGGAAAAGCCCCGCCCTGGTTACATCAGTCTGGGCGCGTGCCTCGGCAAAGCGGGCGACGGCAATTTTGAGTTGTTGATTGGCGGCGGAGGCCTGGCTTTCCAGCTCGTTCAGTTCCGCATCACCAAAGATCTCCCACCAGTTGCCCTTGGGAATCCGGGCCTGTGGTTCGGCAATTTTCCAGCCGTTCGTCGTCGCAAAAACGTTCGTTGCGCCGGAGTATGCCGCGGGAATGGTCGTCGCCTGCGGGCGCTTGTAATCGGGGCCGACGGCGCAGCCAGCGAGAAGCGCCACGGCTGCGAGGGAAAGTCCCAACCACCGGAATTGAACAGGAGGAAACAGAGAGAACTCAGACCGAAACCCGCAGACCAGGGATTCAGTTATCGCTCCTATTCGGTGCCAGTATCCGGCCGCAACCGTATTCACATATCCGCGCGATTTCATCTCTCTCTGTTTCCTTCGCTGTCTCCTGTGTGCTCATCATTTTTCCGCCACTGTCTTGACAGCGCTTTGGATGTGCACCTTGATGCCACTCACCAGCGAGTCGGTGGGGTTCACAATAACTTGGTCGTCCGGCGTGACACCGCTCCTGACCTCAACCGTTTCTCCGAAATCACGGCCGACCTGAACTGGGCGCAATTCGACCGTGCCGTCAGGACTAACCACCCCGACCTGCAATCCCTGGGCGCGAAAAAGCAAAGTGTTCGAGGGTAATGTTAGAAGCGGGCTGGAATTAATTTCCCTCAAACTGAGCTCACCATAGCTGTAGGGCAGAACTTGATTATTCGAGTTGTCCACCTCGAGTTCCGCCAAGAGGGTCCGAGATATTGTTGAGATCGCTTCTGAGGTCGTGATCACTTTGGCCTCAAACGACCGCCCCGGTGTTGCCGGAGTGCTTAAAGTGGCAGTCTGCCCGGGAGCGATGCCGAGCGCGGATGGTTCTGGCACGCGCACGTACACACGAAGTTTTTCGGTTTGGGCGATATGGAACAATTCCCGCCCCCCGCTGCCCGCAACGATAAGGTCGCCAATATCCACCGAGCGGATGGTGACTGTGCCGGCGAAAGGCGCGGTGACGCGCTGGAAGGAGACCAACTCTTGCAGCCGTCTCATGTTGGCCCGGTCGGCCTCGACGCTGGCGGCGGCTGTTTCACGGGCAGCAGCCTTTTCGGCCGCCGCTTGTTCGGAGACGGATGCCGTTTTCAACAACTCCTGCCAGCGCTGGTCAGTGATCTGTGCGAGATGAAGGTTGGCCTGGGACAGGACGAGTTGAGCTTGTGCCTGCGCAAGTTGTTGGTCCAAGTCAGGCGTCTCGATCTCAGCAAGCAACTGCCCGGCCTTAACATGCGCGCCGATATCCGCCACCCAGTCTTTGAGATAACCGTTCGCGCGCGCATAGATGGACGCTTCCCTCCAGGGCCGAATCTCCGCAGGCAAAATCAAGCCGTCCCCGGGCTTTCCTGGCGAAGGCGAAACCACGGACACGCTCGGGATCGCCAGTTGAGTCATATCCGCCCAGGCCGAACGACGCTCGCGCCAGCGCGGGACGAAGCCGAGCAGGAGTCCACCGAGAAGAATTAACACGATGATTCCGGCAATCCACCTGCGTTTGGGGCTCTTTCCCTTCTGACTGGCAAGCGCCGTTCCGTCGAGCAGCGCCTCTGATGAACGCACGGGTTCGCCGGTTGGTTCAGGACTATTAATTCGGTTTTGAGAGAGTTCAGCGGTGTTCATAAAGTTGTGCTTACGCATTGGCTGGAGCCGGTATGACGCCCTGTGGCGGGGTTTGCTGGCTCGATTCGCTCTCTTCTGGCATAGGCGCTGTTCGGTGCAGGACGCTGAAAACGACTGGCACAAAAAACAGGGTCGCAAAGGTGGCCATCACCAGCCCGCCAATGACTGCCCGGCCCAGGGGCGCGTTTTGCTCGCCGCCTTCGCCCAACCCAAGAGCCATGGGCACCATGCCGATAATCATCGCCATCGCGGTCATGAGCACCGGCCGCAGACGTCCAGTCCCGGCTTCCCAGGCCGCCTTGAGCGGCGTCATTCCTTCCTGGAGATGGGTCCGCGCGAAAGTCACCACGAGCACGGAGTTTGCCGTAGCCACTCCAAGACACATGATCGCACCCATCATCGCCGGGACACTCAAAGTTGCACCGGTGACGTAAAGGCCCCAGATCACGCCGGCCAGCGCTCCCGTCAGCGCGGTGAGAATGATGAAGGGGTCGAGCCAGCTCTGAAAATTCACGACGAGCAGCAAATAAATCAACGCCACCGCCATTAACAAACCCACAGTCAAGCCAATGAAGCTCGATTGCATGGTTTCAGCCTGGCCCCGGAGCATGATCGAACTCCCTTGCGGCAACGAGCTCTGAGCCTGCGCGATAATCGGTTTAATATCCTTGAGCACACCGCCTAGATCGCGGTTGCCGACGCCCCCGAAGACATCCACGACTGGAACGAGGTTGTAATGCGAATAGATTGGCTGGCTGTTAGTGCGCTCGTAGGAGACCAGGTTCGCCAGCAATTGCTCATTCCCGGTGCCGGGCACGCCAGCCGTCACTGGCATGGAATTGAGATCAGACAGCGAGGTCATCCGGTACTCCGGCACCCGGATATTCAGGAGATATTGGACCCCTATATGCGAATCGAGCCAGTAGCTGGGTTGTACCTGGGCGCTGCCACTCAGGTTAAGCAGAACCGACTCGGCAACGTCGCGCTCCGAAAGGTTGAGTTCGGAAGCCTTCGTCCGGTTGATGCTAAACTCGAAACGCGGCAGATCGGATGGCTGCTGAATTCGCACGTCCACTGCTCCAGGCACCTGGCGGATTTTGTCGGCAATCGCGGCGGCGACCTGTTGGTTGCCGACCAGGTCGCGGCCGAGCACCTGGACATCGAACGGAGCCGGCAGGCCAAAGTTAATGGTCTGGCTGACGATGTCCGCCGGCAGGAAATAGAACGTGACGCCCGGAAAATCGCGATTCAGCGCCAAGCGCAGCTCCCGGACGTATTCAGGGGTTGGCCGATGCCCGGCAGGCAAGGAGACCATGATGTCTGCGTCGGCAGTTCCGGCGGTGCCGCTGTCATTATAGCTCAGGTTAATTCCGGAAATAGGCAGTCCGATGTTGTCAATGATGCCTGCAAGGTCCTTGGCGGGAATCTCACGGCGAATTGTGGTTTCGACTCGGTCGACCAAGACGGCCGTCTCCTCGACTCGGGTGCCACTATGGGCGCGGACATGTAATCGGAAAATCCCAGCATCAACGCTCGGAAAGAAATCCTGTCCAAGGAACGGGACGAGCAGCCACGAGGCGACGCAGAAGGCGAGAAAGAGGGCCGCGAACAGCAGGCGATGGGCGAAGATCGTACCCAGCAACTTCTGATAGCCTTGCCGAAACCGATCGAACCTGTTTTCAAAGCCGCGCTGAAAAATTACCAACGGGCGAATCCAAGGCGAGACGTGAGCCGCATGTGTCTGCTCCGTGTGATTCACATTCCGCTCGAACCACATCACCAGAGTCGGCACGAGCGTTCGGGACAGCGCGTAGGAGGCCAGCACGGCAAACACGACAGCCGCAGCCAACGGCGCGAACAGGAATCCCGCGACCCCCGGGAGAAAGAACATCGGAACGAAGACGATGCAGATGCACAGCGTCGAGACCAGGGCCGGCAAGGCGATTTCGCCAGCCCCAATCAGAATGCCGTTTTCCAGAGCTTCGCCAGCCCTTAAATGCCGCTCGACATTTTCGATGGTCACGGTTGCATCGTCCACCAGGATGCCGACCGCCAAAGCCAGACCGCCAAGCGTCATCAGGTTAATGGTCTCCCCGATCGCGCTTAGAATCGCCAGGGAAGCCAGGACTGAAAGAGGGATGGAAATGGCAATGATGAGGGTGCTCCGCCACGAACCGAGAAAGAGGAGAATCATCAACGCAGTCAGGGCCGCCGCAATCACGCCTTCCCTCACGACGCCGCTGACGGCTGCCTTCACAAATATTGATTGATCCGCAAATTGTTTGACCTGCAACTTGGCAGCGACCGTTTTCAACACATTCACCATGGCGGCTTTGGCGCCACTGGCGACCTGGAGCGTCGAGGCACTGCCATTCTTAAACACGCTCAACAGGGTGCTGCGAACTCCATCCTGACGAACAATGTTCTGCTGGGGCACGTACCCGTCGCGGACCTGCGCAACGTCGTGGATTCGGATTACCGTCCCCTCGACGCTCTTGATGGGCAAATCGTTTAGCCGGTCAATCAGGCGTGGGCTCGTGTTGAGGTCAATGGGGTACTCGTTGGCGCCGATTTTGGCCGTTCCACTGGGAAACACCAGATTCTGGGAACTGAGGGCGTCGACGACGTCTTGCTGCGAAATGTTTTGTGCTTCGAGAGCTTTGGGATCCAGATCCACCGAGACAACTCGTTGCTTGCCGCCGTACGGGTAGGGGATTCCTACTCCCGGAACGCTAATGAGCCCAACGCGTATCGTATTCATGGACAGGTCGAAGATTTGCTGCTCGGAGAGAGACGGACTGCTGATCCCATATTGCAAAATAGGAACGCTGGAGGCGTTGTATTCGATGATCAGTGGCGGAGTCGTACCAGGCGGAAGTTGCCTGAGGATCGTCTGTGAAACCGCGGTGACCTGGGCCACACCCGCTTCGGGCGAGACGCCTTGTTGAAAGAAGATCTTGATCACCCCCATGCCATTGTAGGAAGTGGATTCGATGTGTTGAATATTGTTCACCGTCGTCGTGAGCGCCCGTTCCTCCCCATAAACCATGCGCTGTTCGATATCTCTCGCGGTCAAGCCGGTGTAACCCCAAACCACACTGACCACCGGGATGTTGATGGACGGAAAAATGTCCGTCGGTGTGCGCCACAACACAAACGGCGTCACCAATAGCAGCAGCAGAGACGCCACCACGAACGTGTAAGGCCGACGGAGAGCTAAACGTACGATCCACATAAATTCGATTCCATGATTTATCGGTGACCGCCGCCGCCGGAATGGGCAAAGCCGCCGGCCGAATGCGAGAAGCCGCCGCCAAATGAGCGGAAGTTGTTAAAGCGCTGTTCGCCCATGCTGTGGCTGAGCGCGTGTTGTTCCAATGCAGGCGTCTGGTTGCGCGGGACGGTCTGCCAAGTCGAACCGGTGTTACGCTGCCAGCCTGCGGAAGGACTTTGACGATAGACGCTGCCGTCGCGACCACCGTAAAGATTTTGATTATAGGTTAAGCCTGGCGCTAATGTCGTTCTCGGCGCTGCGGGAGCAACGGGCGCTGCGGGCGCGCTCGAAATATGCGAGTGGAAATTCCCGTCATAGGCGCTAACCCGCGCCGAAGTCCCATCGCGGAGATTGTGATCTGGCATTCCCGGCCTTACAGCGGAGTGGGGGTCGCGGTTGTCGCTGTGAACTATCAGCGGTTCAGCATGCTGGATGCTGCGACCGGAATACGGATTAAAATGCGTGCCCCAGTGAGAGGACCACTCTCTGCCATTCCACGAATTGAATCCATAATTGTGCTCACTATGGGCAATGCCGTGTTCCCAATGATTGTAGATATTTACGTGATTGAGACTGACGTGATTGTAGGGATAATGGTGGTGCCAGCCCCATCCATACGGCCCCCACCAGGGATGTGCCCAGGTTCCGAGCCAGAGTCCGTCGCCGAATCCGAAGCCAAAGCCCACATCCCAATTGTCGGCGAAACCCGCGCCGAATCCATAGGTGCACGGACCGCCTACCCAATAGCTTCCGATATAGGGTGGGTAGGACCAGCCCGTGCCGTAAACCACGACGTTGTCCGGGCAGACCTCAGTGCCGAGATAGCCAGGTGTGTAACCGACGTACACATCGTCGGGGGTTGACCCATAGACCTGCGTGTAAGTTACGTAATGGAGAGGCGAGCTGACGGGAATGCTGTAAATGACCGGCGGCACATTCGTCGCGACCTCCCACGGACCATTGGGCGACGTCGCATCGAACCAAACGCCGTTTTCTACGCTGTAATAACTGTGTGCGTTCACTTCGATCACGGGCGCTTGTGTATTCACCGCGTATTGGAGGGACGTGCCTGTTATGGGTTTGAAAGCCGGGGCGCCGTCGTAGGTAACGTCCAGCTTTGCTTCGTGCCGCTGCACTGTGGCCGTCTGGGGAATTGAGTTGGCAATGACTGCTTCGTTTGCTTGCGGAGTCCCGGGGACGGAGACGAGCACGTTGGCTTTGGGATGCGTCGGAGGGATCTTCGCAAAGTCACTCGGTAGTTGCTTGTACGGAACGAACTCCCAGGTTCCTACGATGGTGCTTGATTTAAACCACCGTCCCGAAAGCAGAACGTAATAATGCTGGTCGCTGTCGCACAGGAAAAGCGCGTTGTCGCTGTTTTGAACCTGCATGAGATCTGTTCCCTCAATGGGAACCAGGTTGGCCGGGCCCTCCGTTTGAATCAATTCGGCGGGAATGGTGCTCAAGTAAATTGTGGGCGTTGTGGTGACCGCGTTGGTGCCGGGCGGCATCAAGTCCACATTTTGACTGGCTATTTCAGCTTGTCGGGCCGGCTCCAGTGCCGCGGGCGGATTGGTTGCCAAGTTCCAGATGCCGTCAATGGAATCGGATTCGTACCAATGGTCTGAAGCGTAGAGGTAAACATGGTCACCGAACTTCAGGATCAGGGCACGAGTATTGATGACGCGCTCGACACTCAGACCAGGGATGGGCCGGAAGACTGGCGGGCCGTCCACCAACACAAGCAGCCCAGGTGTAGTGCTGTAAATGATCCGCGGGGGATCGTTTTTCACCGGGACCGCGCGCGCCTTCTTAACGGCTTCGGAGATCGCGTACTCCGCCTCAAGATGATCGAGCGCGATCATCTTGCTGGCGAGCGGCGCATGCTTGCGAATGAGCGCGAGATAATTACTTTGACTTTGAAGATTCGGCGCGGATGGAAAGTTCGCCCGGGTAACGACTATATCGTTGAGAGTAACGATCCGCGCTGCCTTATCAACATCCGCCCGCGCTTTCATCCAGAACACGCCATAGATCGGCGCATTGGAGCCCGGAGGAGTAACCGCTACGGCCGAGCGCGTCTCGAAGTCGGTTCCTTCCCATTTTTCAATCTGGGGTTGGAAAATGCTGGCTTTGATGCCGTTGTCTTCAAACTGGCGAGGCCAACTCAGCTCCACTCCGCTGGCGGAGAGAGCTTGAGAAGGCGTGGCCGCATTCCCTGTCGGGTTCGGTGGTTGGCCCTGGCAGGCGCAGGCCATTGCGAGCGCTGCCAAAAGGACCAACGCGCGGTAACTACGGATTTTAGAAAAATGCTTCATAAATTTTGTTTCTGTTATGGTTATGATTATGCGTATTCGCCTGTCTATTCGGGCGCAGGCGCGAGCCCAGATGAAACGGCCATCCAGCTATCACTCGGGATTTCGGGAACGCCTGGATAAACTGTGTAGCCAAGCAGGTTGGACAAATTCAGAAATCCCTGTCCACCACTCTGGAGGCGTATGCCGTAGCTCCCTCCCGAGAGAAGGCGGTGCATGAACGAATGATTATCGACCGGCAGTTTGATGAGCGTCTCATTCATCAGATAAACGTGGCTACCTCCCCGCATTCTAAGATGCAGAAACGAGACCAGCAGATCGCCGACGCGCCTGGGCTGCACCCGTCTTTCCAGGCGCGCTGGATCGTCCAGAGGGACCCGCTCGCGAAAATCCTCTTCGCTCAGCTCGACAAGCTCCGCGTGATCGTTGGGGATCTTCGAGAAATCGGAACCTTCAAAAACGAAGTCGATACGATTGATTTGAGAGGCCAAAAGGACGGATTTCGAATAATCGTCCGCAACGACGATCCTTGGCCTGGTGAATAGATGGGCCACGTTGATTCGGCTCCAGATGTTTTCCGCAATCTCCGGGTCCGATTGGAAGAAGTTCGCGACAGAGCCATCCACAAATTGGAAACGGATCTCCAGCGGTGGTGCTGCGTTGATTTGCGAGAGTGGCTTGGTGCTCAACAGCATGTTCATATCGTCATCTTTTCTTCAGTTCGGTTACTGTTGGGTTATCCTTTACATTTCTCGGTTACTAGCTTGGGACTATTACAGCCTCATCTCGGGGAATGGCGTCGTAGGTCGCCTTATCAATGTGTAGATGCGCCATGACCAGTTCCGGCGGCGTGTGGGCCAGCCACTGCGAGAGCGAAAGGTCCTGATAGTAACTGCTCTTGAACATTTCCAGGAAGACAAGGTCTGCTTCCCCAGTATTCTCGATGTAATGCAGCAGCGATTTTTCGACGTACCCGACATCTCCCGCTTGAAAATTCATTGTGCGCGCCCGGTTGCCGGTGGACACCACAGTCATTCGTCCGTTGCCACTGATGTAGTATTGCCACTCGTCGGCATTCGGATGCCAATGCAGTTCTCTCAGTCCTCCCGGGTGAACGGTGACCATTGCCATCGCCACGGTGGTTGAGGCTTTGAACGTGCTCGAATCAACAATTCGCACCTCGCCGCCTTTCGTGCGCTTCGTCGGCGGCATTTCCATCGTGCGAAAGGCAAAGTCCTGGGATGATGCACCGAGCGATCCAGCGGCCACTTTCTGATCTGTCGCGAGAGGCCCCGGAACCTCTGTTTGGAAAATGAACAACTCCGTTCCGGGAAGACCAGCGAAAGCTTTCTCGGCAACGCCGAAATTTTTTGACAGCACTTCGCGCGGTATGTGCGCCATCGAGTCGCTCAGCAACACCGTGTCTGACTCCGAAAAGTCTCCTTCGTCGAACACGAGCATGAATTCCGCGCCATCAGACTCAAGCCCCTGAATCGAATGGGGAATTCCGCTCGGGAAATACCACAGATCGTTTTTCTTCACATCGGCGACAAAACTCTTGCCAGCCGCATCGATTGCTGTGATCCGCGCCGTCCCGTACAACATAATCGCCCATTCGCCCGCCGTGTGCCAATGCAGCTCACGCACCCCTCCGGCCGTGAGTCTCATATTCACGCCGGCCATGGATTTTGAGATAGGAAGTTCGCGGACCGTCACTTCCCGCGACCAACCGCCCTCGTAAACACGCTTGTTCGCCATGGAGAATGGATACTTGAACGTCTGGACCAGGCTCCTGGAGTCCGTGCTGGGTGGCCAAATGGAATCCGGGTTCTGGGCATCAAGCCCCTGATTGCCTGGACCGGGATCGCTCGTGCTGCGATCGCCGGCCTTCGCCGCAAACACGCCGGCGGCAGCGAGCGTCATGCCGGCGCCCAAAAATCCGCGTCTTGAAAAATTACGATTGCCCGGCGTCAGCGGGCGCCGCGTGGGTGTGATGATTTGCTTTGAGGGGATATATAATTTCATAACTTTTGTTTTTCGTTCATTCAGGCCAGGTGGCGTGCGGATCAAAATTGAGAATCGAGACACTCGGAGCGCTTGGAATTTGCGGACGCAAAAATGATTTTTCGCACGCTTTGTGGCAAGCGTAACAACCCTCCAAGGTCTGGCGGTAGGCGGTCTTGAATCTGCCCGTATCTTTGTTTGTGATTGCTCCATCAATCTCACTCAGGAACGAATTGTCTATCGCTTGCAAGATGCCTTTGAGGTCCACCTCCCCCCCTGCTTTGGTCGTTCGCACCGGGTGAATACGAACTGCCCAGTTTAGGTGGGATCGGGTCTCCTCAAGGTAGTATTTCGCCAGTGGCCAATTCTCCTTGTCAGCCGCGAACCAAAGATTCGCAAAGTGATAACCCACGTCCACCATCGCGTGGGACTGATCCGGGCCATTGTTGGTGCTCAGGGCTGATGGCGCGTTGGTGACCTCGGACGCCCCCGTGGGTTTCTCCTCAGCGAGGGCTCGCGTTTCCACCATACCAGAGGGCCCCTGAAGAACCGCACCCACTAAGAAACCGAGAACCCCGCCAGTTCCTATTAGAGCGCTCGCGCGCAATGCCGTGCGTTTTTTCATCAGTCACCTTTCATTTCCGTTTTGCTTCGGGTTCATATGCACAATCTGAAATCCTCTAAACAGTTCGCGTGCCAAGCAGCGCGGCCATCGGAGAACACGGCATTTACGACTCGAAATGAAAAAGTGTGCTGGGATGAGGGCGGCCCGCCCTTACGAATATTCGTGAAATAACGAATTTTTCCGATCAGTCGTGGCCCGCTGGCGATCTGCGGGTCCTTCCGTTCATCAAGCCAGCAAGGTTTAAAACACGCTGTAATTGAGGAGGAATTTCAAGAAGTGGTCGGCAAAAAACCGGTCGCTGATGGCCTGGCACCCGATTTGCAGTGGCATCATTCCTGAACTTGTATGAGCTTCACTTTAACCATTGATGGTTCGGTCACCGAATCGAGAGCGAACGAGCGTTTGGTTGATCTCATCAATCAAGTCGGCGCGAAAGTTCCTCAGGTCTGCTATCACCCGCAACTCGGTCCCATTCAAACCTGTGACACCTGCATGGTCGAGGTGGATGGACGGCTGGTACGCGCTTGCGCAACCAAAGTGTCTTCCGGAATGAATGTCTCAACGAAATCCGCCAAAGCAGTGGCCGCGCAAAGGGAAGCGTTCGATCGGATTCTTGGAAATCACATGCTCTACTGCACCGTCTGTGACAATAACAACGGCAATTGCACGGTGCATAACACAACCAAGCTGATGGCCGTGGAGCATCAAAAAATTCCCTTCAGGACCAAGCCGTATGAAGTGGATAACTCGAACCCTTTTTACCGATACGATCCGGATCAGTGCATTCTCTGCGGACGTTGCGTCGAGGCTTGCCAAAATGTTGAAGTCAACGAGACGCTCTCGATCCGCTGGGAAGATCCACATCCGCGGGTGCTTTGGGATGGGGGCAAACCCATCGGTGAGTCGAGCTGCGTGTCGTGCGGCCATTGCGTCAATGTGTGTCCCTGCAACGCGTTGATGGAGAAATCCATGGTCGGCAAAGCGGGATTTCTGACCGCGTTGCCAAAGAATGCGTTGGAAGGCATGATTGATATCGTCAAGGGCGTCGAGCCGGACACCGGCTATGGAGCAATCCTGAAAGTTTCGGAAGCCGAATCGGCGATGCGCGAATCCCGGATTCGCCGCACTAAAACCGTCTGCACCTATTGCGGAGTCGGCTGCAGCTTCGATGTCTGGACCAAAGACCGGCAAATCCTGAAAATCGAACCGCAAGACGGCCCGACGAATGGGATCTCCACTTGCATCAAAGGAAAGTTTGGCTGGGATTTCGTGAACAGTTCGGACCGATTGACCAAGCCGCTCATTCGTGATGGCGGCAAGTTTCGCGAAGCGAGCTGGGACGAAGCGCTTGGCCTGGTGGCGCGCAGGCTGGCGGAAATCAAGGCCCGGAGCGGGCCAGACTCGCTCGCTTTCATCTCCTCCTCAAAATGCACCAATGAGGAAAGCTATCTCATGCAGAAGCTGGCGCGCGCCGTGATCGGCACGAACAATATGGACAATTGTTCCCGTTATTGCCAGGCGCCGGCTACGATGGGTCTGTTCCGCACGGTCGGTTACGGCGGCGATTCCGGCTCCATCAAGGACATAGAAAACGCCAGCCTCGTCATCATCGTCGGCAGCAACACCGCCGAGGCCCATCCCGTGCTGGCCACCCGCGTGAAACGGGCCCACAAACTTCGCGGCCAAAAGCTCATTGTGTCCGACTTGCGCAAACATGAAATGGCGGAACGCGCCGACCTCTTCATCCATCCGAAGCCAGGAACCGACCTTGTATGGATTTCCGCCATCACTCGTTACATTCTGGATAATGGACTAGCCCACACCGCGTTTCTAGAAAAGTGGGTGAATGGTTTGGAGGAATACAAAAAGAGCCTTGCGCCATTCACGATGGAGTTCGCCGCGGAAACGTGTGGTCTCTCTCTCGAAACGCTGAAGCAGGTGGCGCAGATGATCACCGAGGCGGAAGGCGTCTGTGTTCTCTGGGCGATGGGGGTCACCCAACACAGTATGGGCTCGGATACCTCAACCGCTATTTCGAACCTGTTGTTGGTAACAGGTAACTACATGCGCACCGGCACCGGCGCCTATCCCTTGCGCGGCCACAATAACGTGCAGGGAGCAAGCGATCACGGCGCCATGCCAAATTACCTTCCCGGTTACCAACTGGTGGACGATCCGGAAGTCCGGACGCGCTTTGAAGCGGGCTGGAAGGTCACCCTTCCCTCGACCAAAGGCCTGGATAACAAAGAAATGATCGAGGCAATTCATTCGGGCAAACTCAAGGCGATGTATTTGTTCGGCGAGGAAATCAGCCTCGTGGACTCGAATAAGAACTTTGTCGAGGAAGGCTTGTCCAAGCTCGATTTCTTCGTGGTCCAGGACATCTTCTTTAGCGACACCTGCCGGTTTGCGGATGTCGTGCTGCCGGCCAGCCCAAGCCTCGAAAAGGAAGGCACTTTCACCAGCACGGAGCGCCGCATCCAGCGGCTTTATCAAGTATTCGAGCCTCTGGAGGGGAGCCGGCCCGATTGGAGAATTATACATGAGATCGCCAATCGTCTCGGCGCCAATTGGAATTTCAAGCATCCCTCCGAGATTTATGCCGAGATTGCTTCGCTGACACCTTTGTTCGCCGGAGTGACCTACGAACGGCTTGAAGGATACAAAAGCCTGCAATGGCCGGTCGCTGCGGACGGCGCCGACCAGCCGTTGCTTTATACAAAGCGGTTCAATTTCCCTGACGGCAAGGCGCGGCTGTTCCCGCTGACCTATTCACAGCCAACCGATCAGGTAAACGAGGAATTCGATTTGCATTTGAACAATGGCCGGATGCTCGAACATTTCCACGAAGGCAATCTGACCTACCGCAGTCCTGGCATAAGCGAACAAACACCGGATGTCTTTGTGGAAGTCTCGCCGGCGCTCGCGACGGAGCGCGGGATCAAGACCGGTGCCTGGGTCCAACTGGTGTCGCGTTACGGCAAGGTCCGTGTCCGGGCGCTAGTGACCGACCGGGTGGAGGGCAAAGAACTTTACATGCCGATGAACTCTTCGGAAAGCCCGGTGAACCGCCTCACCAGCAGCTTTGCAGATAAAGTGACCCACACACCCGCGTACAAGGAGGCCTCAGTCCGGCTCCTGGTCCTGGGCGAAAATGGTGACAGCCCGTTGCCCCGGGGCAACCCGCGATTTGGCCATCGGACACCGCAACGTGGCGTTGAAGTCGAGCGCAAGTGGCAGCGCCCGGATTACCGAGTTCCCGGCAGTCCCATGGTATTTCACGCGACAAAGAGCAAACCAAACGGAAACGGAGGCTGAAGAAATATGTCTCAACCAATTCGATTAGAATTCCCTCCGCGGGACACCCGCGCAGAGTTGCAGACGCGGTTGCAAAACGCGCCTTTGCAACACGCCGAAGCCTTGCTTGCCGGATATGACTTACTCCAGCGCCTGCACGACCGCGGCGTTCTGGAACTTCTGCGGGGTGGACTCGGTTCGAGCGACAAAGTGCTTTCTATCGTCGTAGATGGTGCGAAAACGCCTGAAGCAATCAATGCCACCCGCAATCTTCTGATTTTGAGCAAGGTCATGTTCGATCTCGAACCGGATTTGCTCGAAAACATTGCCAATGCTGTGCCCAACAGCCTGGCCCAGGCCAGGGAGCAAAAACCGCTCAGCCTGTGGCAACTGTTCAAGAAAATGTGCAGCAAGGACACGCGACGGGCGTTGAGCGCAATGCTTGGCCTCCTTGAATCGTTCGGGAAAAGCCTGGGCTCAGTCGGTGCCGCGGAACTTGAACGCGCTGAATCGGCGCTTGCAGAAAATGGATGTGCCACAGCACTCGAACGGAGGAGCCGATGAAAATCGGTTTTATCGGTCTGGGCATTATGGGAACCCGCATGGCCGCAAACCTGCAAAAACATGGTCATTCTCTTGTTGTGTTCAACCGGACTCGTGAGAAGGCGGAACCCTTAATGGCTAAAGGCGCCACATGGGCAGATTCCCCGGCCGCGTTGGCGCCAAAGGTGGACATGATCCTCACGATGCTTGCCCATCCAGATGCCGTCGAAGAAGCAGCCTTGAGCAATGACGGATTTCTGCAGCATCCAGAGCCCGGCCAAATGTGGATTGATTGCAGCACGGTTAACCCGTCGTTCTCAAGAAAAATGGCAGCAGAGGCCAAGGCCAGGGGTGTTGGTTTCCTTGGCGCTCCAGTGACTGGCTCCAAAGGCCAGGCGGAGCTCGCGAAACTCACCTTTTGGGTGGGTGGCGAGACGAGCGATTTGGAAACATGCCGGCCTCTACTGGAATGCATGGGAAACAGGATCATTCACTGCGGCGGACCAGGAACGGGAGCTTCTCTTAAAATGGTGATGAACCAATTGCTGGGGACGACAATGGCCGCTTTTGCAGAGGGGTTGGTTTTTGGTGAGTCCCTCGGCCTCTCCCGTGAGTTTTTGCTCGAGACATTATTAGGCGGACCGGCCGCCGCGCCGTTCCTCGCCTTGAAACGCGAACGAATTGAAAACGGAAATTACGAGCCCGCTGACTTCCCGTTGCGTTGGTTGCAAAAGGATTTACACCTCGCCGCGGTGAGCGCTTATGAGACAGGCGCAGCCATGCCTTTGACGAACGCGGCGAAAGAACTGTATCGCCTGGCGATTCGGGATGGTCGCGGCAACGAAGATTTTTCGGCTATTTACGACTACCTTGCGCACACCCAAGACATCAAACCCACGGACAATGGATACCGCGATCAGTCTGACCCATCGAACGGCCCACGGGAGAACGTTTATGCGCACGATAGTTGATCAAACAAGCCGATTTGATCCGCCCAAACAGATTGACGCCACGGTGAGCAGACGCTCGTTCCTGAAATCTGCCGCGGCGGCTGCGGTTTTCGGCGCCGCAAGTCCACACACTTTGATGGCCGAGACTAAGGAGGGAATGCCCCAGCGCGCTCTGGGGCGAACTGGAGAGAAAGTCTCGGCCATCGGCCTGGGTGGGTATCACATCGGCAAACAGGCTGACGAAGCGGAGAGTATTACGATTATCCGCAGCGCCATCGATCGGGGGCTCACCTTCATGGACAACTGCTGGGATTATAATGGCGGCGCCAGCGAAATCCGCATGGGAAGGGCATTGCGCGACGGTTATCGGCAAAAAGTCTTCCTCATGACGAAGATTGACGGCCGGACCAGGGAGACCGCCGCCAGGCAAATCGACGAATCGCTGAAGAGGTTGCAGACGGATCGGATCGACTTGATGCAGTTCCATGAGATTATTCGATTGGAAGACCCGGACCGAATCTTCGCATCCGGTGGCGCAATCGAGGCCATGGTAGAAGCCAAGCGATCCGGAAAGATCCGTTACATCGGATTTACCGGGCATAAGGATCCGTTCGTTCATCTCAGGATGTTGGAGATCGCTGCGGCCAACAAATTCCGCTTTGACGCCGTGCAGATGCCATTGAACGTCATGGACGCACATTTTCGGAGTTTCGAACATCAAGTTCTCCCTCGCCTGGTCGCGGACGAGATCGGGGTGCTCGGAATGAAATCGATGGGGGATCCCCTCATCCTCGAGAGCAAGACCGTGACGCCCATCGAGTGCTTGCATTATGCGCTTAACCTGCCGACCTCGACCGTGATAACGGGCATCGACAGCTTGAAAGTTCTCGACCAGGCGCTTGAAGCTGCGAAGACGTTCAAGCCGATGAGCAAGGAAGCCGTCACTCGTTTGCTCGCTCGGACCGCGGCAGCAGCTGCAAGAGGCAGGTTTGAGCTCTTTAAGACAGGGAATCGTTACGATGGGACTGCTCACAATCCGCAATGGCTGGGCTGAGTTAAATCCGTGAGTACACCAACCTCTCAACCGGAATACGATCTCCTCGTGCTGGGCAGCGGCGAAGCGGGCAAATACATCGCCTGGGCACTGGCCAGGAAGGGGATGAAGACTGCCGTCATTGAGCGAAAATATATCGGAGGTTCATGCCCCAACATCGCCTGTCTTCCGAGCAAGAATGTCATCCATAGCGCCAAAGTCGCCTCTTACTTCCGGCGAAGCGAGGAGTTCGGAATCACCAAGGATAACTGGGAAATTGATATGCCAGCCGTGCGTGAGCGCAAGCGCAAGATGGTGAGCGGGCTGGTCGAGATGCATCTCGATTTATACAAAAAAAGTGGAGCGGAGCTCGTCATGGGCTCCGGACGCTTTGTGGGTCCTAAAACCATCGAGGTTACCTCTGCCGATGGCCGCATACGCCTTCTTCACGGGAAGCGGGTCGTCATCAACACGGGAACCCACGCGACCATCAGTCCAATTCCGGGTCTTGCCGAAGCGAACCCCCTGACCCATATCGAAGCACTCGATTTGGACCGCATTCCGGAACATCTCCTCGTCGTGGGTGGTGGCTATGTTGGTCTCGAGCTGTCCCAAGCCACGCGCCGGTTCGGCAGTCGGGTGACAATCATTGAGCGCAATCCCCGGCTGCTCCATCGCGAGGATCAGGACATCTCGGCAGCCCTGCACCAATTGTTTAAGGATGAGGGAATCGAAGTGGTCACGAGCGCTCGCATCACTCGAGTTGAGGGAAAATCTGGTGAATCGGTGAAACTGCAATCAAACCGCAACGGCTCAGAAACCGTCCTGGAAGGCACGCATCTTCTGGCCGCGACGGGTCGCACGCCCAACACGGACGCCAGTGTAATCAGAGACGGCAAAGAGGTGGAATTACCCGTCGCTCGCGTGCAGAAAGGTGATCTCTTCCGCGTTCGGCCCGGAGAGAAAATTCCCGTGGATGGTGTCATTGTCGAAGGCCGGAGCAGCGTCGATGAC
>WNFU01010031.1_pt1 | contig 19817 bp, 25 predicted proteins | sample 5400121 | NCBI WGS metagenome assembly WNFU01 (sample SAMN13153360, study PRJNA577476) | soil metagenome | isolation source: 100 cm soil or saprolite under grassland replicate 1 | place: USA:California | collected 2016-06-15 | reverse complement strand
TGGAATTCGACGGCTCACTGAGGGTCGGCGACACCGCCGATGTTCCCCAAGAGCTGATCTACGTGCACGACGCGCACCGCGACGAACCCAGCGCCGCCTTCGCGCTGGCGCATCTGTCGAGTGGCCCCACCCAGCCGACCGCCATCGGCGTCTTCCGGGACATCCACCGTCCCGTGTACGGCGAGCTCATGGAGCGGCAGATCGAAATGGCCACGCAGAAGCTGGGCCCAGGGGACCTCGGCAAGCTGCTCAATTCCGGGGATACCTGGGAAGTGAAGTAGGAGCGCTGCCACGCCAGTCGAGTCGAGACCGCTCCCACCGGAGTCAGGGAGGGGGCCTGAGATTCGATCTTTGGTGTGTGGCTAATTCAGGCGAGGCCCAGAATTCTACGGAGTGAAACTCAGACTCCAGGACCCATCAGCCTGAACGTAGAGTAGGTACCCGCCGGTGGGAAGCGAGTCGTCTGTAATGGTCTGCCCGTTGAAGTTCCCGATCTCATTGAAAAGGATTACTTCACCCGACAGATCACCATAGCCGATGAGCTCCACAATGAAATTGGATTCGCCATGATGCGTCGCGGTCACGACTGGCTGGATTTCACTGCGCACTTGGAGGGCGATGACCTTCGCTCCCTTGCCCTTGACTCTCCCCGGAATCATCTTCGCATCCGAAGCAGGGACAGGCTGCTCAACCTTGAGAGACCACGACCCCTCTGCGTCCACTTTCACTCGGTATCTTCCAGACGTGATCTCAGCGATGGCAGCCTGGCCGCTATAAGGCCCAATTTCATTGAATACGAGTTCGGGACCCGGCAAAAGTTCGACGATGAAATTGGACGACCCCGAATTGCTGCCCGTGACTACAAGAGGGGTATCGGCCTCCAGATTGATGGTGCGGACCTTCGAGCCCGTTCCCTTCAGTACGATCGGCTTCGGCGCAGATACGTCAATTGGCGGGACTGGCGTGGTTGCTTCGGGAGTGGGAAAGGGCGTTGTCGTGGGGACATCTGTAGTCCCCGGAGTCGTAGATGTCGCAATGGGGTTGGTTGACGGAGACACAAGTGAGCCGATGATGGCGATGAGGACAAGTCCCCCGACGACGCTGCCCGTGATGACAATGAGTCTCCGATGCGTGCGGCCCTTAGGCGGTGGCGGAAGTGATCCGGGCGGTGGCGGCAGCTCTTCAGTTGACATGGCGTGATCCCCCCTTCTCGTTCGCTGATTGTGGAAGCCAGAAAGCTCGGGACGCAAGAGGGCAGCCGTCTGTTCGATCCTCGAGACCATGGGTCGCCTAGCGGCCTCATTCTGGCCAGGTTTCTGCGCTGGCAGCGGCTGTCGCGCCTGCCGCGCATGCCTCGCGAAGGGCGGCTTCGGGATCCGCACCCTTCGCCAGGCTTGCCAGCAACGCTCCGTCGAACGCGTCGCCGGCTCCCGTGGTGTCCACTTCCTCGACCCTGGGGGCGGGGGCTGTGAGCACTCGATCCTCCGTCGCGAGGACGGCGCCTTCGGGTCCGAGTTTCACGCAGGCCCACTCGTATAGCGCCGCCAGTGCTCGGGCGGCTTCCACCGGCGGTCGGCCGGGCGTTCATGAGGAGGAAGTTCGCCCTCCGCGCGCCGGCGTGGAAACGCTCGCGTCCGTGCGCCTCGAGCAGCGGCCACGATGAAACGTCGACGGCCACGAATTCCGCTTCGGCCCTGCCCAGAGCAGCTCCCGCGGCCGGCTCCGACCGGGGGTCGTACAGCAAATAGCCTGAGAGGAGCACCGCTCGCGCCGCCAGCCGGTCGGGGAGGTCCTCCGGCGAAAGGCGGGCGTTGGCCCCGCGGTCTGCAACCATCGACCGCTCGCCGCCTTCTCGGACCACCAGCATGGCGCCGGTTCGCGCGTCCGCTCGGATCGCGAGCGAGGCGCTGACCCCCGACGCCCGTAGGGCCAGAGACAGGATGCGGCCCATCAGATCGTCCCCGACGCACCCGTACAGGGTCACCTGTGCTCCGGAGTGGGCCGCCCACACCGCCGCGTTGGCCCCTCCGCCGCCGGGTCGGATCCGAACCTCCCCGTGCACGTCGCCGCCAGGGGCCAGTGCTTCCGACGCCACGCTCACGTCGGCCATGACGTCGCCCACCACGATGAGGTCCGGCCTGCCCGCGATCACGGCGGGGGGGACTGTCGCCTCCCACCGGGGGCCGGGGCTAGGAGAAGATGGCGTCGATCTCCTGGAACGTCTTCGCGTCCAGGTGGAGATCGCCCGCCGCGGCGTTGCTCCGGACGTGAGCCGGGTTACGACTCCCGGCGATGGCCGCGGTCACCCCCCGCTGCTCGATCACCCACCGCAGAGCCAGCGTCGCCGGCTCGGTGCCGAGACGCTCCGCCATAGCCCGCAGCCGCTCCACCTTCTGGAGGTTCTCTCCACGCTTGCGGGGGGCGAACAGCCTCGAGTAGGAACCCATCCCCATGCTGCCGCTTCGCCAGTCCCTTTGGTGGAAGGTGGTGTCTTCCTTGATCGCCCCCGTGAGCAGGCCGAACGCGAGCGGGCCGTACGCCAGATATCCCACGCCGTGTTCGTCGAGCCAGGGAAGCAGACGCCGCCGGTCCTCCTGGTAGAGCAGGGAGAACTCGTTCTGCACCGACTCCACGTGACGGATACCCAGGCATCGTTCGACCAGAGGGCGGTCGAAGTTGCTGACGCCGATGTGGGCGGCCAGGCCATCGTCCTGCAACTCCGCCATGGCGCCCCAGGTCTCTTCCACCGGGACCGACATGTCGGGCCAGTGCAGCTGGTAGAGGTCGACGTGGTCGGTCCCTAGCCGCTCCAACGACCCACGGATGGCTCGCTTCACTTCCTCCGCGCGGAACCCCGACCCGGCCGGCCGAGGAGCGACCTTCGTGAAGATCTGGACGTCGTCTCTGCGGCCCGCCACTGCCTTGGCGACGAGCTGCTCCGATCGGCCGTCTCCGTAGACCTCGGCCGTGTCGACCCAGTTCATCCCGGCATCGAGGGCGGCTCGGATCGCCTCGACGACGGCGCCTTCCGATTCATTTGGGCCCCACATGTCGCCGCCGGCTTCCCACGCGCCGTAGCCCACGACGGAGACCTCTGGCCCTCCGGTCCCGAGCTTTTGTCGGTCCACGCGTGTCTCCTCGGCGATGAGTCGGCAGTCCGGCTGGACAGGCACGCTATCATGTGCCCCGGTTCAGGCTTGATCCGATGCCCGCGGCCCGAGGGGTGGGTCGTCACGAGGGGGGGCAGTGGACAAGGACTTCCGGAGCAAGCTGCCCGAGGACGAACTCCTGGCACGGGTTCGCCCGCGGACCGAGGGCTCGCGGCGATGTCCCGAGTGCGGCGTCCGCCTGTCTCTCTACAACCCGGGGCCGAACTGCTGGCAACACACGATCGGATGGCCGTGGCGGGGGCCTTCCGCCAAGCCCCGGTTCTAGGTCAGGGCAAGTCCTCCTCGGGTCCTCCACCGATCGGCGTCTCGGTGCGGGGCGCCCACGCCGGCCGTTCCCGGAGGAACGCGAACGTGTAGACGCTCGCCGCGACCAATCCACCGACCACTGGCCCCACCACGTAGATCCAGAAGCCGGTCCACGTCCCGCCGACCAGGGCCGGCCCGAAGGAACGGGCCGGGTTCATGCTCGCGCCGGTGAGCGGTCCGCCGACCAGGATGTCGAAGGTCAGGACGAGGCCGATGGCGAGCCCCGCGATCGCCTTGAACACGCCGCGGTCGTCGATGGCCGTGGCGAACACGGTGATCACCAGGAAGAAGGTCAGGATGGCTTCGAGCAGCACGGCCTGGCCGTTGCTGACGCCGCGGACGGTGGTGGCGCCCAGGTCGGAGCGCTGCCACACCGACGCGGGCATGACCCACCGCAGCAGGCCGGCCCCGATGGTGGCCCCCACGAGCTGGGCCACCACGTACGCGGCTGCCCGGACCGTCTCGATCTTGCCGGCCACCCAGGCGCTGATCGTGACCGCCGGGTTGAAGTGCCCGCCGGAGATGTGGCCGAAGCTGGACACCATGACGGCCAGCACCAGGCCGTGGGCCAGGGCTACCCCAAGGAGCGTCGAAGCGCCGGCCGCCGCGATGACCACCGCCCCGGCACCGATGAATACCAGCGCGAACGTGCCGATCACCTCGGCCAGAACCTGCTCACCGATCGACCTCATCGCATCTCCTTTCGACTCGGGTCTGGGCTCAGGCCCCTCACACCACGAGCCGAAGCGTAACGGGTGCGGCGGAGCGAATGGAAAGGCCACGTCATGGCCCCGGTAGAATCCACCCCGTGAGAGCCCTGCTGATCTCGCCCGATCCCAAGGTTCGGGAGTGGGTGGCCCTCGCCGTGCGCAGCGCGGCTCGCCGGGTGGGGGAGGAGTTCGAGACGCTCGAGGCGCGTGATGGGATGTCGGGTCTGGCCCTGGCCTGGCGGGACCTTCCCGACGTGGTCGTGGCCGACGAGATCGCCAGCCGGGCAGGAGCGTTCGCCGTGGCCATGGATCTGAAGGGGGCGGACCCCCCCTTCCCCGGCAGCGTGATCATCCTCCTCGACCGGGCGCAGGACGAGTGGCTCGCCAGGTGGTCCGGCGCGGATGCCTGGTTCGTGAAGCCCGTGAACCCCTTCGAGCTGGGCGATGCCGTCGCGAGCCTCCTGGAGACCGCCCGCAAGGAGGCCGTGTGAAGATCAAGCTGTTCCACCCCGAGTGCGGGCGGGAGATACTCGTCCAGCAGGTGCTCCTGACCGGCGGCCACTGCCCCTGGGACGGCAAGCCCTTCAACAAGGACTACACCGCCGTGCTGGCGGAGGCGCTGGAGGCGGCCGAGTCGGCCGGCAATGTGCTGGAGAACGCGTTGGAGAAGATCTCCGAGATGGATCCCACCTTCATCATCGAGACCGATTCCGTGCTGGAGGAGATCCGGATGTACATCGACTCGCTCAACGAACGGCGAAAGAGCGGAGGGCGCTCCACGTGAAGGGCGCGAGCAACACCGAGATCGATGACGTGCCGAACGAGTTCGGCGTCGAGCTCCACGAGGGCGAGCTCGGGTGGGAGGTCCGCATCATCGCTCCCGGTGGCGCCGTGGCGTGGACGCGGTCGTGCGGGAACGTCACCGAGGCGCGGACACTTGCCTCAACGATCCGCCAGCACATCTACTGGCTCTCCCCCGGAAAGTTCCGCGAGTACTACAAGATCGTCGGATCGGAGTGATCGAGGGTGGGCTTCAATCCGATGCAGCCGGGCAAGATCAAGCGCGCGGACCTGCTCATGTTCCTGTTCGGGCTGGCCATGATCGCCGCCGCGCTGGTGTGGGTGCTGCGCTGACCCCTTCCCAACCGTGACCGACTTCTGGCCGACCGTCCTCAGCCGTCTGCTCGCGACGGAGGACCTCTCCTCCGACGAAGCCGCTCAGGCCATGCGCCTGATCGTAGGGGGGGAGGCCACGCCGGCGCAGGTGGCAGCCTTCGTCGTGGCCCTCCGAGCGAAGGGCGAGACGCCGGACGAAGTTGGAGGTATGGCCGAGGTTCTGTTGGAGCTGGCTCCGGCCGTGGAGACGCCGGGACCCTCCATCGACACCAGCGGGACGGGGGGAGACCGTTCCGGGACCATCAACGTCTCGACGCTCGCCGCGATCGTGGCGGCCGGAGCGGGGGCCGTGGTGGCCAAGCACGCATCCAGGGCCGCCTCCTCGCGGTGCGGGTCGGCGGACCTCCTGGAGGCACTCGGCGTGAAGATCGCCCTCGCCCCGGATGGCGTGTCCCGCTGCCTTGCCGAGTGCGGGATCGGGTTCATGTTCGCGCCGTCCTTCCATCCGTCCATGGCCAAGGCGGCGAAGCCGCGCCAGGAGATGGGCGTCTGGACGGTCTTCGACTTCCTGTGGCCGGTCACCAACCCGGCCAGGCCGGAGGCCCAGCTGGTCGGAGTCCCCGAGGAGCGCATGCAGCGGGTACTGGCCGGCGTCCTTGCGGGCCGGGGCACGAGAGCCTTCGTCGTGCGTGGAGACGACGGCGTGGACGAGATCACCATCAGCGGGCCGACGCACCTGCTGGAAGCGAGGGGCGGCGTGGTGATGCCGCGGCACCTCCTTCCGATCGAGATGGGCGTGCCCACGGCTCGGGCCGCGGACGTCGCCGGCGGCGTTCCCAAGCGGAATGCCTCGATCGCCACGGCTCTCTTGTCCGGCGAGAAAGGTCCTCCTCGAGACATCGTCGCGGTGAACGCGGGGGCGGCGCTGGTGCTGGCTGGGATCTCCGACGACATCCCGGAAGGCATCGAGCGGGCGTTCGAGTCGATCGACTCGGGGAAGGCCGCCCAGGTTCTCTCGAAATGGGTTGAGATCTCGAACCGAGCGGCTTAAGCCTGCCGCTCGAGGACCATGGCCATCCCCATCCCGCCGGAGATGCACAGCGTGGCGAGCCCGAGCGAGTAGCCCTTCTCCCGCATCTCGTACGCTGTGGTCAGGATGATGCGGGCGCCGGTCATCCCGATGGGGTGGCCGAGGGCGATGGCCCCGCCGTTCGGGTTGAGTCGGTCGTGGTCGAACTTGAGCTCGCGGTCGCAGGCGAGCACCTGCGCGGCGAAGGCCTCGTTCAGCTCGATGACCTCGAAGTCTTGGAGCGACAGCCCGGTCTGGTCCAACACCTTGCGAGTGGCCGGCACGACGCCGATTCCCATGTAGGCCGGATCGACGCCCGCGGACGCGTAGGCCACGATCCGCGCCAGCGGTTCGAGCCCCTCTGCTTTGGCGCGAGACTCGGACATGAGGACCATGGCGGCCGCGCCGTCGGTGATGCCCGAGGAGTTGCCCGCCGTCACGGTCCCGGTCTGCTGGTCGAACACCGGCTTGAGGTGAGCGAGGCCCTCGAGCGTGGTCTCGGGGCGAGGGTGCTCGTCGCGCTCGATGATCGTGGTCTGTCCCTTGGGGCCGGGGATCTCGATGGGGGCGATCTCCTTGGCCCGCCGCTCCCAGGTCGCTGCCGCCTTCTGCTGGCTGCGCAGGCCGAATTCGTCCTGCTCCCCGCGGGGAATGGAGTAGCGCGCGGCCAGGTTCTCGGCGGTCTCGCCCATGATCAAACCGCACAGAGGATCGAGGAAACCGTCCCTGTTCATGCCGTCGTACAGCGTGGCGTTCCCCATTCGGTAGCCGAGCCGCATGCGGTCGAGGAGGAACGGGGTGCGGGTCATGTTCTCCTGTCCGCCCGCCACGACGACCTCGGCGTTGCCCAGCATGATCTGCTCGGCGGCAACCTGGACCGCCTTGCTGCCGGAGCCGCAGGCCATGTTGACGGTGAAGGCGGGCTTGTCCTCGCCGAGGCCGCTCCGGTAGGCGACCTGCCGAGCGGGGTTGGGCCCGTTCCCGGCTTGCCTGGCATGGCCGAAGACGAGCTCGTCCACGGCGGAAGGCTCCACCCCGGCACGGTCCAGGGCGGCCTTGACCGCATGGATCCCCAGATCGACGGCGGGGATCTCGGAGAAGGACCCCAGGAACCGCCCGACGGGCGTTCGGGCGCCCTCCACGATGAAGACGCGTTCCACGCCGCGATTATAGGAGGAGGTCTTGCGAGGTCCGGTTCTGGGCTGCGGCTATGCGACGTGGCGGATCAACCGGCGGCGCTGCTGCTCGGTGGTCCCGCCCCACACGCCGTAGCGTTCACCGTTCTGGATGGACCAGGCCAGGCACACCTCTCGGACGCTGCACACGCCGCAATAGGAGAGCGCCAGCCCGGCCTCCTCTTCGGTGGTCGGGAAGAAGACTTCAGGATCGAGGCCGTAGCAGGCCGCCTTCTCCTGCCAGAAGTCTGGCGGGTTGACCTGCTTCGGGAGCTGCTGGAGGTCGATATCCAGGTCGAGCACCTGGTCCATGTTGCGTGGTTGGGCTGGTGAAGGCCAGCCCGGCATCCCGTCGGCAACCGGCATCTCGTCCCCTCCTTGCCGCCCTTCCCCACCGGGGCAGCGCCAACGATCGTAGTTACCCCCAGGGGCCCCTGGCTATACCCGAAATCTGGGTTTCAGCTGGTCGAGAACCTAGCTTGGACGATCGCCCGTGTCAGAGTCAAGCTTCCGAGGATGAACAGACCGTCGAAGGATGGAGCAGCAAGCCGGGTGACCAGACGAACGACCATCCCCCGTACGCTGGTGGTCACCAACGACTTCCCCCCTCGCGTGGGAGGAGTGCAGCAGTACGTCTGGAACGTGGTCAACAACCTTCCCGCGAAGCGGGTCGCCGTGTTCGCGCCGAGCTGGCCGGGATGGAGGGAGCACGACGCCGCGTCGACGTTCCCCATGCACCGATGGCCGTCCTCGTTCCTGTGGCCGACCGAAGAGCTTCGGAGACGGGTCACCTCGCTGATCCAAGAACACGACGCGGACGTCGTGCTGTTCGGCCACGGCTTTCCACTCCCGCTCCTGGGCCCGGCCCTGGCGAGACGCGGGACTCCCTACGTCGTCCTGACCCACGGCGCGGAGGTGTGGCTGGCGCGAACGCCCGCCGTTGCCGCGTCGATGCGAGCGGCGTTCGCTCACGCCGCTGCGGTGACGGCGGTGAGCGGATGGACGGCCCGGGCGCTGCGACGAGTGGCTCCTCCCGACGGGCCCATGCCGGTTCTGCATCCCGGCGTCGACGCCGAGCGGTTCTCCCCGGCCGCCGACGGCTCGCAGGTTCGGGAACGGCACGGCCTGAAGGATGCCAGAGTCGTGGTGTGCGTCTCCCGCCTGGTGCCTCGAAAGGGCCAGGACGTCCTGATCGCGGCCATGCCGTTGGTTCGGTCCCTCGTCCCCGACGCGGTGCTGCTGATCGTGGGCGACGGCCTGTATCGCGAGCGGCTCCAGGCCGCGGCGGCGGAAGCGCCCGGAGGGTCGGTCGTGTTCACGGGAGAGGTCGACCCGCGCGATCTCGCCTGCTACTACGCTGCCGCTGATCTGTTCGCCATGCCCTGCCGCTCGAGGTGGGGCGGTCTCGAGGTGGAGGGGTTCGGCATCGTCTTCCTGGAGGCGGCCGCCACGGGCAAGCCGGCGGTTGCCGGACGGTCGGGGGGAGCTGGCGAGGCGATCGTGGACGAGGTCACCGGAGTGTTGGTGGAAGGCAGCGAGCCCAAGGCCGTCGCGCTCGCCATCGCCGGACTGCTCAGGGATCCCGACACCATGCGTCGTATGGGTGCGGCGGGGCGGGCCAGGGTCGAGGAAGGTTTCAGCTGGCCGAAGCGTACTCAGCAACTCGCCGCGATCCTCCGGGAGGCGGTGCGATGACCAGATGCGCATCTGGGACGATCAGATGGAGGCGTTCGCGAAGGGACACACGGTCGTCCGCTTCGACCTGCCGGGGTACGGACGTTCGGAGTTCCCCGACCGGCCGTTCTCGATCCGTGGGCAGATCGCGGATCTGCTGCGCTTCCTCGACGTCTCTTCAGCCGCGGTGCTGGGATGCTCGATCGGCGGCCAGATCGCGCTGGACTTCACCCTGGAGCACCCGGACATGGTGGATGGATTGGTCCTGGTCGCCGCGGGGATGTCCGGAGACGACACGCCCGACGATGCCGAGATGATCAAGGTGCTGGAGGAGGCCGAGGAGGCCTTCAAGGCAGGAGACCTGGGACGGATGGTCGACCTTCAGCTCCAGGTATGGACGCCCCTTCGAACCGACCCCGATGTCGATCGGCGCATCCATGACATCGCCATGGACAACCGTCGGGTGGACACGTTGGACTGGTCGCTCTCCCAGCGCCTGGATCCACCCGCGGCCGGCCGTCTGCGGGAGGTGCGCGTGCCGACGCTGGTGATCCTGGGAGAGCACGATGCCGCCGTCATCGCCGTGATGGGGGAGAAGATGGCAAGGGGCATCGCCGGAGCCCGCAAGGTGGTCATCGAAGGCGCCGACCACCTCCCGAGCCTTCGCGCCCCGGAGGAGTTCAACCGGATCGTGCTCGGATTCCTCTCGGGGGCGGGAGATGAGGCGCGCTAGCCCCTCGTTGGGCGATGGGGGCGGAGATGAAGGGGAGACGGTTCGCTCCGCGCCAGGAGGGATTCTCGTGGAGGTGCGAGTGCGGCCCCGCTCGCGACCGCGCTGGGAGGTCGTCCGCGGCGGCTTGGTCCTGGGGGTGGCAGCGGCCCCGGTGGGCGGCTCGGCCACCGAGGAGGCGCGGCGTGCGCTCGCCAGGGCGCTCGGCGTGCCGCCGAGTCGTGTGGCGCTTCATCGCGGCGCGCGCTCTCGCACGAAGGTGTTCGCCATCTCGGGAGTGGACGCCGATACGGCGAGGGCCGCACTGGAGCAGGCCGCAGGCGGCTACCGGGGAAAGCCAGGATCGAGGGCTTAGTCGGTGGCGGCCAGGCTCCTCAGGACGTCGGGCAGCTCCTTCAGATGCTCGATCACCGCGTCGGGCTGAAAGGCGGGATCCTCCTCCTGGCGGAACTGGCGCGTCAGCACGCCGCGCATCCCCACCGCCTGCGCGCCGCTGACGTCGTCGTAGAGGCGGTCACCGACGAAGACGGTTTCGGCCGGCTCGGCCCCGACCCGCTTCAGGGCTTCCTTGAAGATGCGCGGGTCCGGCTTGCGCACGCCCACCTCGCTCGAGAACACGGTCGCGTCGAGCTGGTCGATCAGGCCCCATCGCTGCAGGTCGGCCCTCATCAGGTCGGCGCGAAGGGTGAGGTTGGACACGAGCCCCATTCGGTATCCGTCGCCCTTCAAGGTCTTGAGCGTGGCGAGAACGTCGGGTTCCACCGCGATCGAGTTCGAGTACGCAGAGTGGTCCAGGATCACGATGTGGTCGATGACGTCGTCGGGAAGGTCGAAGCCGATCCCGGCCAGGGCCTCGCGCAACAGCACCGCCTGATTGATCTCCTCCAGCCGGCCCTCGCGGTAGGACTGCTCGACCAGGCGGTCCACACCACCTGCCACCCGTTCCACGAGGTCGAGCAGTTCCGGAACCTCCATGAACGCCACGGCCTCGATGCGGTCGCGGATCTCCTGATACGCGGCGTGGAGGGCCTCCTGGGTCCGCCGGAAGTCCACGAGCGTGTGCCCGAAGTCGAACAGCACGGCCTTGACCGGAGCTGCGGCGGGGCCCACGAGCCCGGATGCTACCCTCCCCAGGTCCCGGACCAGCGCCGGAGGAAGGCCGATGGCCGAACAGACCGAAGGGTCCATCGAGATCTCGGCGACCGCCGAAGAGGTCATGAAGGTCCTCGTCGACTTCGACGCCTATCCGGAATGGGCGGACGGCATCAGGATGGCCGAGGTCAAGAAGCGGGACTCGAAAGGTCGACCGAGCGAGGTGGCGTTCGAGGTGAGCCAGATGGGGATCGTTGCGCAGTACACGCTCGCCTACGGCTACAGGGCGAAGTTCGGCGGGCTGTCCTGGACGACGAAGTCGGCTTCGGGCGCGGTCAGGGACATCAAGGGCGAGTACGCGCTGAAGCCCTCGGAGGCGGGCACCACGGTCACGTACCGCACGACCATCGAGCCGGCCATCCCTCTAATCGGGTTCGTGAAGCGGCAGGCCGAAAAGACCATCATCAACGCGGCGCTGGTCGGCCTGAAGAAGCGCGTGGAAGGCCGCTGATTCCCCTCGATCCCCTACGAGACCAGCTCGATCCGGTAGCGAACCTCCCGGAGAGGGAAGCCGTGGAAGTCCTCGGTCTTCGTGGTCCCATCGGGCCGCCATCCGGCGATCTCGTAGAAGCGCCGGGTTCGGGCGTTGTCCTCGAGCACCCACAAGGTGGCCCGGGCGAATCCCAGCGAACCAAGGTCGGCGACCGCGTGGGCGAAGATCGCCCTCCCCACGCCCGTGCCCACCACGGCGGGCTGAAGGTAGATCGCGTACACCTCGCCCGTGCGTTCGGCTGCGTCGGCGTCCTCGGTCGGTCCGGCCGCTGCGAATCCCACCACCCGCCCCTCCACATCCGCCACCCAGATCCTGGGGAACTCCTCACCGGCCGCTCGCCGGGCCAGCCCTCGCCGCCAGCCTTCGTCGCGCCGCTCCACCGAGAGGGAGTCCAGCAATTCGTCGGGGACCATGCCCCGGTAGGCCCACCGCCATCCCGCCACGTGGATCTTCGCGACCGCTGGCACATCGGTCTCGCCGGCAGCCCTGATCACCGTCTCCCTTCCCACTTCGGGATTGTCCTCGAAAGCGTGGGGGTGCCGAGGCAGCTTCTCTCCGGTCGGTCTACCCTAGATGCCTCACGTGCGCATCCTGCTGTTCACCGGCAAGGGTGGGGTCGGCAAGACCACCGTGGCCGCGGCTACGGCGGTGCGAGCGGCATCGGCCGGGCATCGAACGCTGGTGATGAGCACCGACCCGGCCCACTCGCTGGCCGATTCGTTCGACATCCCGCTGACCTCGCAGGCCCAGCAGATCTCCATCAACCTGTGGGCCGAGCAGATCGACGCCCAGGAGCGCCTCGAATCGAACTGGCGCGATATCCAGGAGTTCGTGGTGTCGTTCCTGAACTGGACAGGGGTGGACGCCGTGGAGGCCGAGGAGCTCTCGGTGATCCCGGGACTAGACGAGATCTTCAGTCTGACCGACGTGAAGCGACACGCGGACTCCGGGCGGTTCGACCTCCTGGTCGTGGACTGCGCGCCCACCGCAGAGACGCTCCGGTTGCTCTCGCTGCCGGAGGCGATGAACTGGTACATCGAACGGATCTTCCCCGTGGAACGGCGGGTGGTGAAGACGATCCGTCCGCTCCTCACCCGCCTCACCAGCATGCCGATCGCGGACGACCGAATCTTCGCCGCCGTCGAGCGGCTGCATCGGAACCTCGACGGCGTGAGGCAGCTCCTGACCAACGAGCGGATGTCCAGCGTCCGCCTCGTGGTCAATCCCGAGAAGATGGTGATCGCGGAGGCCAAGCGGACCTACACCTACCTCTCGCTGTTCGGCTACCGGGTCGACGCCGTCGTGGTCAACCGGATCATCCCGGATGAAGTGGAAGACCCCTACTTCGGGAAGTGGAAGGACATCCAAAGGGAGCATCTCGAAACGGTGAGAGAGTCCTTCCAGCCTGTCCCGATCCTCACTGCCCGTCTGTTCGACCGCGAGATGGTGGGCATCGACCTCCTCGCCGAGATGGGCGCCGAGGTGTACGGCGAACAGGACGCCACCGCCATCCTGTACCGCGACGAGCCCATGCGGATTCGCAAGCAGGGGACGTCCTACGTGCTCAGCCTCCGACTGCCCTTCACGGAGAAGGGCGAGCTGGAGGTGTTCCGGAAGGCCGACGAGCTGTTCCTACGGGTGGGGAGCTACAAGCGCAACCTCGTGCTTCCCCAGACCCTCCAACGACTGGAGGTCAAGGGGGCCAGATTCGTGGAGGACCGGCTGGAGATCCGATTCGCCCGCGATGCCGGAACGCCCGCCCGCGCGGGCTCGAGGTAGGAAGGAGCGATCATGGCCCAGACCAAGCCCACGGGGTCCCGAGCGAAACGAACGACCGGAGGGGGTGTGCGAGCCGCCCCCGCCCCGGCCGCACCCCTGCCGCTCTGCTCGGTGCCGTTCTGTCCGTTCTGCATGGCCGTGACGGCGGTGGGAGAGGTCAAGCCCGAGTTCGTCGAACACCTCCTTGTGGCTGGGCGTGAGTTCCTGCTGGCGCTCCGGGCGGTGATCGAGGCGAGACTCGACGGGGTCGACTCGCCCGTCAAGCTGGAGCGCCTCACCATCGAATGACCCGTGCGGGTTGAGCGCGGATCCATGGGGGAGAGAGAAGGTGGTTCCATGCCAGAGGTCATCGATCGGGGTTTCCTGAGGAAGCTCGCGGAATGGAGCGCGAACGGCGCCCCCGTCGCCAGCCTGTACCTGGACGTCGACGGGCGCCGGTACCCGCGCAAGCAGGACTACCTGATCCGGGCCGAGCAGCTGTGCCACCAGCTCAAGAAGGAAGCGGAGGGACTGGATCGCTCCGGGCGCTCGTCGGTGACGAAGGACACCCAGAAGATGCTCGAGTGGCTGGAAGGACTGGATCGCGGGCCCTCGCGGGGCGTGGCGTTGTTCTCGTGCTCCTCGGCCGGCCTGTGGGAGGAGGTCCGGGTCTCCCGGCCCGTATCGGACCGGGCCACGCTGGCCGACCATCCGCACGTACTCCCGCTCGAGGCGCTCGTCGAGACCTACGCGACGTTCTGCACGGTGCTGGTGGACCGAGAGAAGGCCCGGATCTTCCAGGCGAGGATGGGCCGCATCCGGGAGGAGACCGGTGTGTTCGACGACGTCCCGGGTCGGCACGACCAGGGAGGGTGGTCACAGGCCCGTTACCAGCGCCACATCGAGGACCACGTGGGGCGGCATCTCCGCCACGTCACCGAGGAGCTGTTTCGGTACTTCAAGCGCCAGGGGTTCGACCACCTCATCCTGGCCGGTCCCGATGAGGTGGTGGCCGAATTCGAGCCGGACCTCCACGACTACTTGAAGCGCCGCATCGTGGCCCGCATCGCGCTGCCGGTGGGCACTTCCGCCTCTGAGGTGCTCGAGCGCTCCCTCCAGGTCGAGGAGGAGATGGAGGCCCGCCGAGAGCGCGAGGTGGTCCAACGCGTCACCGCCGAAGCGGCGGCGGGACGACACGCCGTGGTCGGGTTGGAGCCCGTGCTCGCTGCCCTGAACGAGAGCCGGATCGACACGCTCGTCGTCCCGTACGGGCTCGCCGTCGAAGGCGTGCGGTGCACGCAGTGCGGCTGGCTGGGAACATCCGGCACAGTGTGCATGGCGTGCGGCGGGTCAACCGAGAAGGTCGGTGACGTGGTGGAGAGCGCGGTGGCCAAGGCCATCCGCCAGAGCGCGCGTGTGGAGACGCTGACGAGCTGGGACGGACGCGACCGAGCGGAGGTCGGAGCCCTGCTGCGCTACTGATCGGTAGTCACGCCAGCACCGCTCCGGTACGCTCCCCGGCATGTCGGGAGCGCTGGCCATCGGGGTGGATGCCGGGGGGACGAAGGTCGAGGCGCTGCTCGTGGACGTGGAGGGGGGCGGCCGCATCCTCGACCGCCGGCTGGCACTGACGCCGGCCACCGACGCGGAGGCGACGACCCGAACCATCGTGGCGCTCGCTCGCGAGCTCATGGCGGGAAGGAGCGACGTCTCCGCCCTGGGGGTGGGCGCGGCCGGGATGATGGACCGGGGCGGCGTGATGCGGTTCGCGCCCAACGTGGCGTGGCGCGAGGTTCCCCTGGCCGAGAAGGTCCGGTCGGGCGTGGGATTGCCGACGCTGGTGGACAACGACGCGAACGTCGCCGCCTGGGGCGAGTTCCGATTCGGAGCGGGCCGGGGCTGCAGCGACATGCTGCTCGTCACGGTGGGGACGGGGATCGGGGGAGGGATCGTCGCCGGCGGCAAGCTCTTCCGGGGCGGCCACGGGTTCGCCGGGGAGATCGGCCACGTCATCGTGGAGCCGAATGGCCCGTTGTGCGGGTGCGGCAATCTCGGGTGTTGGGAGCAGGTGGCGTCTGGCCGCGCGATCGGACGGCTCGGCCGCGAGGCCGCCCAGGAGCATCCCGAGTCGTTGATCGTCGAACTGGCCGGAGGCCAGGCGAGCGCGGTCACCGGCCTCGCGGTCACCGCCGCAGCGATGAAGGGCGACCCCGTCGCGGTTCGCATCCTGGCCGAGGTGGGGCGCCGGCTGGGGGAGGGCATCGCGGGCCTGGTGAACATCCTGGATCCGGACATGGTGGTGATCGGGGGCGGCGTGATCGAGGCGGGGGACCTCATCCTCGAACCGGCCCGACGATCGTTCGTCGATTCCGTGGAGGCGCCGGAGCACCGGCCTGAGGTTCCGCTCGTCCCCGCGATGATGGGCAACGACGCGGGGGCCGTCGGCGCGGCCGACCTGGCGTGGCTGGAGCTGGTCCCGCAGTGACTGGGCACAGGCCGAAGGTCGGCGTCATCTTGCCGATGTTCTCCGGCGACCCGGGGAAGGTCCTCGCTGCGGCCCGGTCGGCCGAGGAGCTCGGCTACGACGGCGCCTTCGTCTTCGATCACTTCTTTCCTCCGGGGGGGCCTCCGGACCGACCGGCCTTGGAGGCATGCACCACGCTGGCGGCGGTGGCGGCGGCCACCGAGCGGGTGCGGCTGGGCACGCTGGTCACCCGCGCCGTGCTCCGGCCGGCAGGCCTCCTGGCGAAGATGCTGTCGACGATCGATCTCATCTCCGGCGGGCGAGTCGTGCTCGGGATCGGCACGGGCGACCCCATCGACCGTCCCGAGCACGAGGCCTTCGGGTTCCCCAATCTCGGTGTGTCGGAGCGCCGGGAGCACCTCGCCGAGACGGTCTCAGCCATCAAGACGCTGTTCCATGGCCAGGTCTACGAGGGTGGGAAGCACGTTCCCCGCGTTGAAGGGCCGCTCCTGCCGCCTCCCGTCCAGGAGGGCGGGCCTCCGATCTGGCTGGGAGCCCAGAGCGACGAGGTCGTACGCATGGCCGGTCGCCTGGCAGACGGCTGGAACGGCTGGGGGCTCGCGCCCGGCGAGTTCCGATCCAAAGCCAAGTTGCTTGAGGAGGAGGCCGCCAGCGCCGGGCGACGTGCCGAAGCGACCTGGGCGGGGATCGTCCTGGTAGGAGAGGATGAGGCCGAGGCCGGGCGGCTCCTGGAGGCTCGTCACCAAAAAGCGATGAGCGACTCGCTGTCCTGGTCGGGGTCGGTGGATCGCTTTGCCCAGCACCTTCGCGACCTGGCAGACGCCGGGGCCACCTGGGTCATCATGGTCCTGGCGGGACCCCCCGGCCGCCGCGAGCTGGTGGCGGAGCGCGTGTTGCCTGGCCTTTCCTGAGCCTTCCCGTCTCCGAGCCCGAACGGCCGAGGCGGCATCACCATCCGCCCGCCCAAGATCCCCGGTTCCGCCGACGTCCTCCCGGGCGCCTCTCGCGGATTTCCTTCCCGGAAGGATCTGCGGCGCCCCTGAGGGCGAGGAGCCGTCACGACTGGGGCCCGCTCTGGCCCCTTCCGATGACGCTCGGCTCCTCGAGGTCTCAACGACGGGCCGCGGGAGGTCGATGAGAACAGCGGCGAGAAGCATGGGTACACGAGCTCGAGTCCAATTGGCCGGCCACTCGGCCCAGGTGCTCCACCACGAGCGGGCCCTCGTGGAGCGGGCTGCGGCCGGGGACACGGACGCCTTCGAGCGCCTCATGAAGCGCTATCACGACCGTCTGTACCGGTATGCGCATGTCCGGCTCGGACCGCAGGATGCCGAAGACCTCCTCCAAGACCTCTACCTGGCCGTCTGGCAGGAGCTCCCCTCGTTCCGCTGGGACCGGGGAGGCTCCCTCTCTGGATGGATGTTCGCCATCGCCAGGAACAAGGTGGCGGACCGGCGCCGGGGCAGGCGGGTCGTCCTCCTCCCGCTGGAGAGCGCGGCCGAGCCGTCCGTCGAGTTCGAACACGATGCCGTCTCGGCTCGCTACCTCCAGTCCGCGCTGGAGGAGCTTCCCGCCAGACAGCGAGACGTCCTCATCCTCCGGCTTGTGGTCGGCCTCACCACGTCGGAGGTCGCCACGGCGATGGGGAGGAGCGAGTCGAGGGTGAAGGACCTCCAGCGACGGGGGCTGTCGAAGCTTCGCCGCTGGATGGGGGACCAGCGATGAGGTCGCGCGCCGACGCACTCGAGCGGCGGCTGGTGAGGCTGGAGGCCGGTGACGACCTCGGCGAGCTCCAGCGGCAGGGCGTGACCCGGACGGTCGCGCTGGCCCGAGAGCTCGCGATCGCCGGCGCCATCCGACGGGAAGGAGCGCGGATCGACGCGCCGAGTTTTGACCGGACGTGGGAGCGATTCGCGGTTCGCCTTCATCACCCTGCCGCTGCGCGGTCGAGTCGCCCGAAGGAAAGCGTGGCGCCGCCGACCAGGGCGGTGGCGGTGGCCGCCGCCGTGGCCCTGCTCGTGGGGATCCTCATCGGCCTGCTGCCCCGGTTGCACCTGGCTACCCAAGACGTCGTCGACCGAGCCGTCCGGGCCACACTGTCGCAGGAAGCCCAGATCCACGTTCGGTTGGCGGAAACACGACTGACCGATCTCGTTGGCGCCCTTCACAGCGGGCGGGTGGGAGATGCGCCCGAGTTGGCTAGAGCGCTGTCGATGGAGCGCAGCACCGCCCTCGCCCTGGGCGCGGACGTGACCGGATTGGACCGGAAGATCCGAGCGACCATTCCCTCCGCCCTGGCCCGGACACCTCGCGACATCACGTTGCGGATCCGGTCCATCCTGGGGACGCTCCTGGCGTCTCCCGCTGGCGGGAGCGAGGCGCCCGGGTCGAAGGCGCCTTCGAAGGAGCGGGGACCGTCAGCGGGTCGCCCGAAACGCCCGGGCAGCCCGGGGACGGATCACCACAGCCCGGGTCCGGCGGGGGGTCGCTCCTTCCTCCACTTCCGCCGCTGCCCCCGCTGCCTCTGATCTGAGTCACGCGGCACCGCTGCGTTCGGCTGGTGGGCCGCATCTTTGACGCCCTCTCCATCGGCCCCGTAAGCTCGCTTTTGTCACTCCGCTCGGTGTCCGCCACGTCGATACTGGAAAGGCCGATGGTGAGCAAGCGTGTCTTGATCATGGGCGCCGCAGGGCGCGACTTCCACAATTTCAACGTCGTCTATCGAGACGATCCCGCAACCGACGTCGTGGCGTTCACGGCCACCCAGATCCCCTTCATCGAGAACCGGAAGTATCCGCCTGAGCTGACCGGTCCCCGCTACCCCGAAGGGATCCCCATCTATCTGGAGGAGGAGCTTCCACGCCTCATCCGCGAGCTCGACGTCGACGAGGTCGTCTTCGCCTACTCGGACATCTCGCACATCGACGTCATGCACAAGGCCAGCCTGGCGATGGCAGCCGGGGCGTCCTTCGCGCTGCTCGGGCCGAAGGCCACCATGCTCGAGGCGAACGTCCCGGTGGTGGCCATCTGCGCCGTGCGAACCGGGTCCGGGAAGAGTCAGACCACCCGCAAGGTGGTGAAGACGCTCCGCGAGGGCGGGAAGACCCCGGTGGTCGTGCGCCACCCTATGCCGTACGGGGACCTGCTGGCCGCGCGGGTCCAACGGTTCGAGTCGTTCGAGGACCTTGACCGGGCCAACGTCACCATCGAGGAGCGGGAGGAGTACGAGCCCCACCTTCGAAACGGCACCGTGGTGTACGCCGGCGTGGACTACGGCGCCATCCTGGAGCAGGCGCAGAAGGAATGCGACGTGCTGGTCTGGGACGGCGGGAACAACGACTATGCGTTCTACCGGCCCACCGTACTCATCGTGGTGGCCGACCCCCTCCGAGCCGGCCACGAGATGGCCTACCACCCGGGCGAGTTGAACTTCCGGATGGCGGACGTCATCGTCATCAACAAGGTCGATTCGGCCACGCCCGAACAGATCGCGGAGGTCGAGGCCTCGGCGCGGGCGGTCAACCCGAGGGCGCTCCTCATCAAGGGTCGCAGCCCGGTGACGCTCGAGGACGGGGCGCGGCTCGCGGGCAGGCGCGTGCTGGTCATCGAGGACGGGCCTACGCTGACCCACGGGGGGATGCTCTACGGGGCCGGCGTGGTGGCCGCCCGGCAGGCGGGTGCGGCCGAGATCGTCGACCCGCGCCGGTTCGCCGTGGGGTCGATGAAGGACATCTACGCGAAATACCAGATCGGTCCCGTTCTTCCGGCCATGGGGTATTCGGAGCAGCAGCTCCGTGAGTTCGAGTCCATGATCAACGCCACGCCCGTCGACGTGGTGGTGATCGCCACACCGGTAGATCTGCGCAAGCTCGTGCGCCTCGACAGGCCCGCGGTTCGAGCCTCCTACGACCTCGAGGAAGCAGAAGGGTCGCCCACGATCGCCGACGCGCTTCGCCCCGTCCTGTAGAACGTCAGGGAG